>Ga0066652_100000530_pt1 | contig 18405 bp, 14 predicted proteins | sample GraSoiAngelo_101_FD_71413 | JGI IMG/M metagenome (GOLD analysis project Ga0066652, IMG submission 71413) | Grasslands soil microbial communities from the Angelo Coastal Reserve, California, USA - 14_0903_02_30cm | ecosystem: Environmental > Terrestrial > Soil > Grasslands | place: USA... | reverse complement strand
TTCCTCGATGTCTAGCAGGACGGGAACCTGGCGCTGATGGAGTCGGGAGCCCTGGAGGCACTCACCGGCCGAATCGAGGAGCGCGAGCTCACCCAGGAGATGCGCTCCTCCTACCTCGATTACGCGATGAGCGTGATCGTGGGCCGCGCGCTGCCCGACGTCCGCGACGGGCTGAAGCCGGTCCACCGCCGTGTTCTCTACGCGATGCACGACCTGGGGCTGCAGCCGAACCGCGCCTACCGCAAATGCGCCTTCATCGTCGGCGAGGTGATGGGCAAGTACCACCCGCATGGCGACACGGCGATCTACGACACGCTCGCGCGGATGGCGCAGGAGTTCTCACTGCGCAACCCGCTCGTCGACGGCCAGGGCAACTTCGGCTCGATCGACGATGACCCGCCGGCGGCGATGCGGTACACGGAGGCTCGCCTCTCCCGCCTCGCGACGGAGATGCTGCGCGACATCGAGGCGGAGACCGTCGAGTTCGGCCCGAACTACGACGAGTCCCAGCAGGAGCCGCTGGTCCTCCCTGCGCGGTTCCCGAACCTGCTCGTCAACGGGGCCTCGGGGATCGCCGTCGGTATGGCGACGAACATCCCCCCGCACAACCTCCGCGAGACGATCGGGGCCGTCAAGGCGTACATCGGGAACTCGGACATCGACCTCGCGGGCCTGATGCGCCACGTGAAGGGCCCGGACTTCCCCGGCGGCGGGACGATCATGGGCGCCGAGGGGATCCGCGACGCCTACGCGTCGGGGCGCGGTTCCGTGAAGGTGCGGGCGAAGGCGCACATCGAGCCGCTTCGTGGCGGCAAGGACGCGGTCATCGTCTCCGAGCTTCCGTTCATGGTGAAGAAGGGGGGCGACGGCGGGCTGATCCAGAAGATCGCCGACCTCGTGCGGGAAAAGAAGATCAGCGGGATCTCCGACCTGCGCGATGAGTCGGATCGCTCCGGGATGCGGCTCGTGATCGAGCTGAAGCGGGGCGGCGACCCGGCGCAGGTGGTGCTGAACCAGCTCTACAAGCACACGCAGATGCAGACCTCGTTCGGCGTCAACATGGTCGCGCTCGTCGACGGCGTGCCGCGGACGCTGGGCCTCAAGGAGCTGATCGGCCACTACGTCGCTCACCAGCGCGAGGTCGTCACCCGCCGCACCCAGCACCAGCTGCGCCGAGCCGAGGCGCGGGCACACGTGCTCGAGGGGCTCCTCATCGCGCTCGACAACCTCGACGAGGTGATCGCGCTGATCCGCGGCTCCGCCGATCCCGATGCCGCTCGCGCGGGCCTGATCGGAAACTTCTCGCTCACCGAGATCCAGGCCCAGGCCATCCTCGACATGCGGCTCCAGCGCCTGACCGCGCTCGAGTCCGACAAGGTTCGCTCCGAGCATGCCGAGCTGGTCGAGCGAATCGCCGCGCTCCGCGCCATCCTCGGGGACCCGGCGCGGATCGACGACCTGATCACCGAGGAGCTCACCGAGATCTCCCAGCGCCACGGCGACGAGCGGCGGACGGACATCGCGCCCGCCGAGGGCGAGCTCGCGATCGAGGACATGATCGCCGACCAGCAGATGGTCATCTCGATCACCCACTCCGGCTACGCGAAGCGGTTGCCGCTCGCCACCTACCGCCAACAGCGCCGCGGCGGCGTCGGCATCATGGGGATGGACCTGAAGGAGGACGACTACATCGAGCACCTGCACATCTGCTCGACGCACGACTTCCTGCTCTTCTTCACCAACCAGGGGAAGGTCTACCGGCTCAAGGTCTACGAACTGCCGGAGGGCTCGCGGACGTCGAAGGGACGGGCCCTCGTCAACGTGCTGCCGTTGCGCGACGGCGAGCGGGTGATGGCGGTGATCCCGACGCGGGACTTCACGGAGGGGAAGTTCCTGGTGTTCGCCACGGCGCAGGGTCTCGTGAAGAAGACGGGCTTCACCGCCTACCACACCCCGATCCGCGCCGACGGGATCATCGCGATCAAGGTCCGAGGCGGCGACGAGCTCGTGCAGGTCCGGCTGACCTCGGGCGCCGACGATCTGCTCCTGGTGTCGAAGTCCGGGCACGCCGCACGGTTCTCCGAGAAGGCGGTCCGCCCCATGGGCCGCGACACCTCCGGCGTGCGCGGGATGAACGTCGCGGGCAAGGTCGACGGCCAGCCGAACCGGGTGCTGGCGATGGACGTCGCGCGCGACGACTCGGAGCTCTTCGTCGTCACCGAGAACGGCTACGGCAAGCGCACGGCGGTCTCCGAGTACCCCGTGAAGGGGCGCGGGACCAAGGGCGTGCTGACGGCGAAGCTGACCGAGAAGAGGGGGGGCCTCGCCGGCGCGCTGATCGTCCGCGAGCACCAGGACCTCCTCTTCATCTCCCAGAACGGCATGGTCCAGCGCACGCGGGCCGGCGGCATCTCGCAGATGGGCCGCGCCACGCAGGGGGTGCGGGTGATGAACCTGAGGGAGGACGACCGGGTGAGCGCGGTCGCGCTGGTCGTCGAGTCAGGCGGGGCCGCAGGGTCCGCGCCAGCCGGCGACGGCGTCGAGCCGGCGCCCGCCGCGGTTGCGACTAGGTAGGGCAGCGGCCGCTTCGCTGCATCGAGTGTCGAGTTAGTCAGCCTGAGGCGGGGAAGTCGACGGTCGGCGCCTCGCCAGCGTTACGCCGCGAGCAGATAGGGCTCCCAGGCGTCTGGCACCGTAGGGCTCGCGATCCGGATGAACACCGTCGGGCCGGGCGGCTTCGGCCGGCTTCGCGGGTGCATGGCCACCTCCCGGGGGAGTCGGTCGCCCTTCTTGCGGTTGCACGGGCCGCACGAGGCGACGATGTTCTCCCAGACCGACTCCCCGCCGCGGCTGCGCGGGATCACGTGATCGACGGTGAGGCCGGCGTGGGTCTGGCGGCCGCAGTACTGACACGTCCACGCATCGCGGGCGAGGACCGCCTTGCGGGTGATCTTGCGCCGGTGCACGTCGCGCGGAATGCGGACGTAGCGCATCAGCCGGATCACGCAGGGGCGGACGAAGACGAGCCGCTCGGAGCGAAGCGCACCGGCGCCGGTCTCGATCACCTCGGCCCGCGACTTGAGCACCAGCACGGCCGCCCGCCGAACCGTGCAGACGTTGATCGGCTCATAGCTCGCGTTCAGGACGAGGACGCGACCGGACGCTCCGCCCGGCCGCGCGCCTACCTCTGGGTCGGCGTCGTCGGCGTCGCGCGGAAGCTCTGCCGCTACGGCTACGCCGAGAGCTGCTGACATCGCGGCGAAAGTTTAGGGGGTGCCCACGGCAGCCAGATGACCGCGCGGCCGATCACCTCGCCTTCGCGCCCAGCTCGCCCACCGGATAGCTGCCGAGGATCCGCACGGACTCTGCCTTCTGGCGGAGCCCCTCGATCGCGGCCGCGACCGGGTCGTCCTCGACGCGCCCCTCGAGGTCGACGAAGAACAGGTAGCGGCCGAGTCCGCGCCGCAGGGGCCGCGACTCGATGCGCGTGAGGTTCACCTCCCTGCTCGAGAACTCGGTGAGCGCCTCGACCAGGGCCCCCGGCCGGTCAGCGCCGAGCTCCGAGAAGACGAGCGTCGTCCGCCAGGGCCCGGTGCCGGTGACCTGCGCGGAGGCTGGCGCGATCCAGATGAAGCGCGTGACGTTGCCCGACTCGTCCTCGACCCCGTCGCGAAGCACGGCGCAGCCGTAGAGCTTCGCGGCCGATGCGGCGCCGATCGCGGCCCACGCGGAGTGGCTCAGGCTGATGCTGCGGATCGCCTCGGCGCTCGACGTCGTCGTGAGCGCCTGCGCCGCCGGCAGCTCGTGTCGCAGGAAGCGAGCGCACTGGGCGAGCACCTGCGGATGCGAGAGGACGCGGTCGATCCGCTCGAGGGGGATCGGCTCCCGGGCGATCAGGCTGTGCCGGATGGGTTGGTCGTGCTCGCCAGCGATGGTCACCCCCTCGACGTCGAAGGCGAGGGCGTCGAGCGTCGGGCGAACCGATCCCTCGATCGAGTTCTCGAACGGAACGAGCGCGACATCGCAGGTCTCCTCCGCCACCGCGCTGATGGCGTCGAACACGGTGGTCGTGGCGAGCAGCTCCACGTCGCGCCCGGCGCTCGCCGCGCGCACCGCGTCCTCGCTGAACGTCCCCGCGGGGCCGAGGTAGGCGACCTTCATGGCGGCGAGAAGCTACCGACCGTTGGCCGACGCGGCTTCCTACTGGAACGTGACGGTGTAGGTCGCGTGGTTGTTCGTGGTGATCCGCTCACCGAGCACGGGCGCCACGTTCACCGTGATCGTGAGCGGCGAGCTGGTCGGCGGGGAGTCGAGCTCGACGGCGGCGATCTCGCTCGCCCCTGCCGCGATGCTGGGGATCGCCTTCGTCTTCGTCTCGTTGCGCCCCCCGCCGCTCACCTTCACGGTGACGCTGACGTTCTTCTCCGTCGACTGACCCTGGTTCGCGACGCTGATGTCCAGGGTGTTCGGCGCCGCGGAGGTGACGGTCGCCGCGACGCCCGAGGTCAGTGTGGCGCCGTCGAGGGTCGCGCTCACGATCCCGGTCCCGTGGACGCCGCTCACCGAGCCCGTGGTCCCGGCGACACCGACGCCGGCGAGAACACTGCTGATGGTGCTCGAGCTAAGCCATCGCTGAGGGTTCGGCAGGAACACGTTCGCGGGCGCTTGCTCGTCGATCCCCTCGTTCGCCAGCGTGTGGTCGATCTGGAACTGCGCGCGGCCGTAGAGGACGTCGCTCGCGAGAAGCTGCTTCATGTGGGCGATGATGGCGTCGGTCTTGGCCTTTCCCTTGCCGCCGGAGCGAAGCTCGTCGGCGATCCCGCTGAGCGCGTTGGCGCGCAGCTCGTAGGCGAGGACCAGGTCGCCGTGCGGCCCGCTCAGCTCGCCCGGCGTCGACAATCCTTCCGCGCGCGCGAGCAGCGCGCTGGCGGTGCCGGCGTCGGTCTCCATCGTGGTGTTGAAGTCGAGCTTCGAGCTTGGCGGGTTCGAAAGGTCGGAGAGGAAGCCCTTCGAGAGCTGCGTCGTCTGTGCTGTCAGCGAGCGCAGGTCGGCGACGAAGTTCTCGAAGCCGCGGGTCTTGCGGGCGTTCAGGCAGCCCTTGACGCCGAGGACGATGAGGATCAGGATCACCACGCCGACGCCGAGTGCGACCAGCCGCCGCACCATGATCTGGCGTTGGCGCTCGGGCGAGGTCCGCCTCGTCGACGGCGCTCGGCGGGGCGCGTACGGTCGATCGTCGTCGGTGATGGCCATGATCGAAAGCGCCGTGTGTGCAGCCGCCTTTCGGCGCCCGCGCACCGCAGACACCTTGTGCCTGGGGCCGAGAGTATTACCGCTGCCAGCGAGCCGCCTTGCAGGACGCGACCCGCGGCCCCCGAACCTGAGACCGTGGTCGCGGGCGAGCTGGCGCTTGGACGGTTCCGCATTCTCGACCGGATCGGGTCGGGCGGAATGGGCACGGTCTACCGGGCGCTCGATGAGCGCCTCAGGCGCGAGGTCGCCGTGAAGGAAATTCCGGGCGCGATCACCTCCCGGGCGAGCCGGGAGGCGAAGGCGGCGGCCCGGCTCGGCCACCCGTGCGTCGCGACGCTGTATGAGCTGGCGATGGATGGGCAGCGGACAATCCTGGTCAGCGAGCTGGCTCGCGGGCACCCGCTCGGGGAGCTCGCCGCCGCGGGCAAACTGACCGACCGCGATGTCGGAGAGGTCGCGCTCGACGTCGCCGGGGCGCTGGCCCACGCCCACGCCCGCGGCGTCGTGCACCGCGACGTCAAGCCGGCGAACATCGTCGTCGAGGTCGACGCGCGCGGCGCGCGGGCGAAGCTCGTGGATTTCGGGATCGCCGCCCTCGCGGGAGAGCAACGGTTGACCGCGAGCGGCGAGGTCGTCGGGACGCTCGCCTACATGGCGCCCGAGCACGCCGAGGGCCGCGAAGCCGGCCCGCACGCCGACGTCTACAGCCTCGCGCTCACGCTGTACGAGTGCTGGAGCGGCTCGAACCCCATCGCCGGCGCGACGCCGACGGCGACCGCGCGGCGCATCGGGTTGCCCGTGACGTCCCTCGGAGCGGCGCGGCGCGACCTGCCGCGGGATCTCATCGACGCGATCGACGCCTGCCTGGCGGTGGATCCCGCCCGGCGCCCGTCGACCGCGGAGCTCGCCGCCACCCTCGAGCGCGAGGTCGGCGCCTTGGGCGCCCACACGCTCCTGCCGCCCACCGCCACGGGCGCGATGGCCACCTCACCGCGTCGCGCCCGCCGCCGCCGGATGCTCGCCGCGCTCGCCTACGCAGGGGTCCTTTGGGCGGTGGCGGCCGCCGCGGGCCGCCCCGGCCTCGCGCTGGTACTCGCCCTTCTTGGCCTGCCCTTGCTGTTCGTCGCTTCCAAGCTCGAGGTCGCGGTCGCACCCATCGCCGCGCCGCTCCTCTTCGCGGTCTCACTCGGCGGCGCCTTTCCCGCGCTCGCAGCCCGCGTTCCGGCGCGCTGGGAGCGCGCGGTCGTCGGGGCGCTCGGCTGGTGCTGGATCGCGACAGCGGCCCTCGCGACGTCCACCGGCACACGTGTCGGGATCTCCGAGTCTGCGGGCGCGGGGTGGACCGCCAGCGCGCGCGGGGCGGCCGCCGGCATCATCGCCCCGCTCGCGTCTCCGCGATCGCTCGCCGCCGCCGCGCTCTTCGCGCTGGGTGCGCTCGCCTTCGGGTGGATCGCGCGGGCGCATCTCGCGCTCGCCGCCTTCGGCGCGCTCTTCTGGGCAGCCGCGTTCGCGGGTGCGCTGCGCGTCATCGGCGAGCCGGCGGCGATCGCCGACCCGTTCGTGGTCCTGGCCGGAGGGATCGTCGCGCTGGTCCTGGTGCGCCGCCCGCGGTCGCTCTGGCGCCGGCGCCGGCTCGAGCCGACGTCCGTCGCGGCCGGTGCTTCCACACACTGAGCGGCGCGTTTCCAGCCGCCGGGGCGGGCTCGCCGTAGGATTCCTCGGCGCCCGCGGCGCCAGAGGAGCAGTCGGATCAGCGTCCTTAGAAACCTCGAAGCTCGTATCGAGAGCCTCGTCGAAGGCGTGTTCAGCCGCGCCTTCTCGTCGCAGGTCCAGCCGGTCGAGATCGCGCGGAAGCTCGCGAAGGAGATGGACGCGCACCGCACGCCGTCGATCTCGCGGGTCTACGTCCCGAACCAGTACACCGTGTGGCTCTCGCCGGATGATCACGCGCGCATCGAGGGGTACGAGCGGTCGCTAGGGCAGGAGCTCTCGGGCTACCTGCTGGAGCATGCCCGCCGCCACGACTACGCGCTGCTGACGCGCCCAGCCGTGAATCTCAAGGTGGACGACCGCCTGCGCCTGGGCGAGTTCGGGATCCAGACCCGGCTGGTGAAGCCACCCGCCCGCGAGGGGGACGGCCCGACGCAGGGCGAGGAGGGGCACACCATGGTCTACTCCGTGCCGCCGAAGGCGCAGCGGCCGCAGGCGCGCCGTCCGCAGGAGCGCCTCGTCGACACGAAGGCGATCGTCTCGCTCGACGACCGCCGCTACGTCCTCGACGGGCCGGTGGCGGTGCTCGGGCGGTCGCGCGAGTGCGACTGCGTCTTTCCCGACCCGAACGTGTCGCGCCGGCACGCCGAGCTCCGCCGCTCCTCGAACGGGGACTGGGGCATCGTCGACCTCGGCTCCACCAACGGGGTCAAGATCAACGGCCGCCGCGTCGACCGCTCGCGGCTCGCGCCCGGCGACGAAGTCGTCCTCGGGACCACAAGGTTCACCTTTGACATAGAGCAGTGACGGCAACGACCGGGCAATCCCACCCATCGGCCACTGGCGAGTTATTACCGGTATCCGACAACAGCTCGCCAATCCAGAGCCGGTGCCGTGCGCTGCGCCCCGCGGTCGGCCTTCCCCGCTGCTGACGCCGTCGCCGTCAGCCGTCCGTCCGGTCTAGCCTCCCGTCCGCGCGGCGCGCCCCCATGACGACCGATCCCGTCGCAGTTGGCCTCAAGTTCGTCTTCCTGGCGATCCTCTACCTGTTCGTGCTCTGGGTGGCTCGGAGCGCCCTCCGGGAGTTGCGGCGGACCACCGCACCGGCGCCGGAGGCAACCGGGATCCACCCCATCGGACCCGGCGGCCGACCGGCCGCGACCGACGCCTTCCTCGTGGTCCACGGTGGCGGCGGGCTCGAGGCCGGCGAGCGGTTCGACCTCTTCGGGGGCCTTACGATCGGGCGCTCGTCGGAGGCGGACGTGCGGATCGAGGATCGCTTCGCGTCGAGCATCCATGCCCGCGTCTACTCTCGCGGCCCCAATTACTACGTTGAGGACATGAACTCGACCAACGGCACGTTCCTGAACGGCGCCCGGCTCGATGGCGAGGCACCGCTCGGCGATCTCGACGAGCTGCGGATCGGCGACACCGAGTTCCGGTTCGAGCTCGAGGTGCCTGGCACGCAGTGAGCGCGCCAGCGCTCGCCGGCGGATGATGGACGGGGGCGCGTGATGCTCCGGGTCGTCGAGGAGGCATACCGCTCCGACGTCGGCCGCCAGCGCAGCGCCAACGAGGACTCGTACTTCGCGAGCCCACCGCTCTTCGCGGTGGCCGACGGGATGGGCGGCGCCCAGGCGGGTGAGGTCGCCTCGCGGATCGCGGCCGAGTCGTTCGATCCCGATGCCCCTCGGGACACCGCCCCGGAGCGGTATCTCCGGTCGATCGCCGAGGAGGCCAATACGCGCATCCACCGGCTGGCGCAGGCGGACGCGACCCGCTCGGGCATGGGAACCACGCTGACGGCGGCGCTAGTCGAGGGAGAGGAGCTGAGCCTCGCGCACGTCGGCGACAGCCGGGCCTACCGGTTCCGCGGCGGCCAGCTCAGGCTCCTCACGTCCGACCACTCGCTGGTCGAGGAGCTCCGCCGCCAGGGCCGGCTCACCGACGAGCAGGCGGCGGACCATCCGCAGCGTTCCATCATCACGCGCGCCCTCGGGCCGGAGCCGCGGGTTGACGTCGACACCATGACCTACCGCGCCCGCCCCGACGACGTCTACCTCCTCTGCTCCGACGGCCTGACGACGATGGTGAAGGAGGAGCGGATCGCGGAGGTCCTGCGCACGGCGCCGAGTCTCGACGCCGCGGTCGACCAGCTCATCGCGGAGGCGAACGAGGCGGGGGGCCGCGACAACATCACGGTCGTCGCGTTCCGGCTCGCCGCGGCCGAGGTGGCGGCCGTCGCCGCCGACGGGAAGACGCTGGTCGGTCCCGCCGCCGCGGAGGAGGGGGAGCTCGCGGGCGCTGCCGCGCGCGCTCGAGCGCGCGAGGCAGAGCGCCGCCGGGCGGCGCTCGGGGGCGCAGCGGCCAGGGAGCCCGCGAGGAAGCGGGCGCGCCGCCGGCGCGCCGTCCTGACGGCGCTCGCGGCCGTGGCGGTTGCGGCAGGGGTCGCCGTGCTGGCAGTGTGGGGGGTCCGCCAGGTCTACTTCCTCGGCGGGGACTCGGCCGGCCGGCTCGCGCTGTATCGAGGGTTGCCTTACGAGCTTCCGCTCGGGATCAAGCTCTACTCCGAGGTCTACGCGGCGCCGGTGCAGGTACGCGACCTGCCCCGATCCGCGCGGTCGAACGCGATCGACCACACCCTGCGCTTCCACGACGATGCCACGAGCCTGATCAAGCACCTCACGGCGGTGTCGCGCGCCCCGAAGCCCACACAGCCGCTGCCGAAGCCGAAGCCCAGCGGCGCGAAGCAACCGAGCGGGGGCGGGAAGGCGGGAGGCGGCCCGAATACCTCGAGCACGCCAGGTGGCTCCGGCGCGGGCGGCAAGGCCGGAGGACGATGAGCGCCCGCAACCGCGAGCTCCTCGCGCTCCTCCCGGTGGCGCTCCTCGTCACGGCCGGCTTCACGGCGGTGTTCCTGGTCGAGCGCAGCCAGATCGGCAACGTCAGCCTCCTCTACGGCGGCTACTTCCTCGCCGTCTGCGTCGCCGTTCACATCTTCCTGCGGATCAGGATCCCCTACGCCGACCCCTACCTGTTCCCGCTCTGCGCCCTGCTTGCCGCCGTCGGGCTCGTCGTCCTATTTCGCATCAACGACACGCTGGCGCTGAAGCAGGCATCGATCTTCGTCGCCGGCGCGATCCTCCTCGCGCTGACGGTCGTCTTCGTCCGCGACTACCAGGTCCTCGAGCGATACCGCTACCTCATTGCGACGGCGGGGATCCTGCTCCTCCTCGCTCCGCGCCTGCCTGGGCTCGGGACCCAGGTCAACGGCGCCTACCTCGGGATCAAAGCAGGCCCACTGTCGTTCCAGCCCGCCGAGGTGGCGAAGATCTGCATCGTCATATTCCTCGCGAGCTACCTGCACGAGCGGCGTGAGCTTCTCAGCGTCGGGGCTCGCCGGGTTCTCGGCGTGACGATCCCACCGCTCAAGCACTTCGGGCCGCTGTTTGTGGTGTGGGGGGCCGCGATGGCCATGCTCGTCCTCATCCGCGATCTCGGGAGCTCGCTGATGTTCTTCGGCGCCTTCCTGGCTCTGGTGTACGTCGCGACGAACCGCCTCTCCTACGTGCTCGCGGGCGCGGCGGCGTTCCTCCGCGGCGCCGCGTTCCTCGCCGCGCACGTCGCCCACGTCCACGACCGGGTCGAGATCTGGCTGCACCCGTTCGCGCGGCACGCGCCGTACGGCGCCGGGCAGATCCAGCAGTCGCTGTTCGCGCAGGCGGACGGCGGGCTGTTCGGGACCGGGCTCGGAGAGTCGCTGCTGAAGTTGCCGGGGCCGTTCGCGCCGCACTGCCTGCAGCCCTTCCCCGACTGCGGCAGCATCCTGCCAGCCCCGCACACCGACGAGATCTACGCCGTGATCGTCTCCGAGCTCGGCTTGTTCGGCGGCGTGGGGCTCGTCGTCGTGTACGCGCTGATCGGCGCTCGCGGGTACAAGGCCGCGGTCATGGCGCCGGATGGCTTCTCGAAGCTCTTGGCAGCCGGGCTGACGACGGTGTTCGTCCTCCAGGCGTTCGTGATCGTCGGCGGCGTCGTCAACCTGATCCCGCTGACGGGCGTGACCCTGCCGTTCGTCAGCTACGGGGGCAGCTCCGTGATCGCGAACATGGTCCTGCTCGCGCTCCTGCTCCTCGTCTCCGACCGCGCCCGGCGGCCGGCTCCTGAGCTCGCTCCGCTGCTCGAGGGGACGCCGGCATGAACCGGCCGATCGTCCGCGTCTACGCGTTCCTGCTCTTGCTCCTCGCACTCGTCGTGTGGAGGACGTCGCAGTGGTCGGTGTTCGACGCTCAGGCGCTGAAGGACAACCCGCTCAACCGCCGGCCGCTGATCGAGGCCCAGACGATCCACCGCGGGACGATCAAGACCGATGACGGGGTGACCGTGGCCTACAGCTCGCCCGCGGGCGGCGGCAAGCACCCCGTCTACGAGCGCCACTACCCGCAGGGCTCGCTGTTCGGCAACCCCGTCGGCTACAGCTTCATCCAGGTCGGCCAGGCGGGAATCGAGCGCTCGGAGAACGGCGTGCTCACCGGCCAGAAGAACGAGTTCTCCTCGATCCTCGACCAGCTCCAGGGGACGACGGCGGCCGGCGACAACGTCACCCTGACGATCGACGCGAGCGCCCAGCGGGTGGCCACGGACGCGCTCAACTCGGCGATCGCCAGCACGCCCGGAGCCTCCGGGTTCGGCGGCGCGGTCGTCGCCATGGATCCAAGCACCGGAGCGATCAAGGCCATGGTCTCGGCGCCTCAGTACGACCCGAACGCGGTCAAGAACACATCCACCTTCAGGCGGCTCAGCCACGAGCAGCCGGGGCCGATCTTCAACCGGGCGACGCAGTCCGGCTATCCGCCCGGCTCGACGATGAAGGTGGTCACCGCTACGGCGGCGCTGGACAGCGGCAGATTCACGCCGGCGAGCGTCCTCAGCGGCCGCTCGCCGCAGATCATCGGCGGGGCGCCCCTCTCGAACGCCGGCGGCGAGCAGTTCGGGAACATCGACATGACCACCGCGCTGACCAACTCGGTCAACACCTACTTCGCGCAGGTGGGGGAGCAGCTCGGGACCGGGCCGTTGGTCACCTACATGAAGCGCTTCGGCTTCTACTCGGACCCGGAGCTGGGCCTACCCAGCGGCGAGATGAATGCCAGCGGGCCCTACAACACCTCGGGCAATCTCGTCACCGGCGGCTTCGATGCGGCCAGAGTCGCCATCGGGCAGGGTGGCGCTACCGGGACGGACGAGGTGACGCCACTGCAGATGGCGGAGGTGGCGGCAACGGTCGCCAACCACGGGATGCTGATGAAGCCGACGCTCGTTCAGCAGGTGACCGACCCGGACGGGCGCGTCGCCTCCTCGCTGCATCCGACCGTGCAATCGACGGTGATGAGCACGAAGACAGCCGCGGAGCTGGCGGACATGATGACTCACGTCACGCAGGAGGGAACGGCTGCCGGCCTCACCGTTGACGGCGTCACGTTCGCGGGCAAGACCGGCACGGCGGAGATCGGCAATCCGGCCGACGGGATCAACCAGCCGTGGTTCATCGCCTTCGCTCCCGCCGACCATCCGCAGATCGCCGTTGCGGCGACGATCGAGCGCTGCCAGGGCTGCTTCGGCGCGGACGTGGCGGGACCGGTGGCGACGCGGGTGATGGAGGCGCTGCTGCATTGAGCGCCCCGCTCGCCACCGACACGCTCGTCGCCGGCCGCTACCGGCTGCTCTACCGCCTCGGCACCGGGGGGATGGCCGACGTGTGGGCCGCGGAGGACAGCATGCTCGGGCGGCACGTGGCGCTCAAGTTCCTGCTCCCGCGCTATGCCCAGGACGAGCAGTTCGTGGAGCGATTCCGGCGCGAGGCCGCCGCGGCGGCGGGTCTCCAGCACCCGAACGTCGTCTCGGTCTACGACCGCGGCGAGCACGAGGGCGTCCCGTTCATCGCGATGGAGTACGTCGAGGGGGCGTCGCTGAAGGAGCTCATCGAGCGAGGCCTGACGGTCGATGAGGCGGTCGAGATCACGCGCCAGGTCCTCGCCGGCGCCCGGTTCGCGCACTCGAAGGGGATCATCCATCGCGACCTGAAGCCGCAGAACGTGCTCGTCGACGCCGAGGGGCGGGCCCGGGTCGCGGACTTCGGGATCGCCCGCGCCGGCGCGTCGGAGATCACGCAGACCGGCTCGGTCCTCGGGACCGCTCAGTACCTGTCGCCCGAGCAGGCCCAGGGGCTCCCGGTGAGCGCCGCCTCCGACCTCTACTCGGTGGGGGCGATGCTCTACGAGGCGCTGACCGGACAGGTTCCGTTCGAGGCCGACACGCCCGTCGCGGTGGCGCTGAAGCAGGTCTCCGAGCAGCCGCGACCGCCGAGCCAGCTCAACCCGCAGGTGCCGCGCGCGCTCGACGCGGTGGTCCTGCGCGCGCTCGCCAAGGACCCGGCGAATCGCTTCGCGTCCGCCGATGAGTTCCTGCGCGCGCTCGACCGGGCGGAGGCCGATCCGACCGGTGCGTCGCTCGGCGACACCGCCTCCTACGCGGCGGTCGGCGCGGTTGCGGCCGCGCCCGAGGCCGCCCCGCCGCCCGCGCAGCCGCCGGGCCCGTCGCCGGAGGAGGAGCGGCGATTTTGGAACCGGCGGCGGGCGATCGCCGCCGCGATCATCGCCCTGCTGATCGCCGGCGGCGTCCTCGCACTCCTGCTGCTCACGGGCGGCGGCCAGAAGATCCCGGTCCCGAAGGTCACCGGCGAGCTGCTGGCGCAGGCGAGGCGAACGCTGACCCGGAAGGGGTTCAGCGTGTTCCCGAGCGCCACCCCGAGCGACGCTCCCGTCAACGAGGTCGTCGAGCAGGACCCGCGCCCCGGCGTTGTCGTGAAGGAGGGGTCCACGGTGACGCTCAGCTATTCGACAGGCCCGGGCGTCGGGACGGTGCCGGACGTCGTGGGCAAGCCGGCGGACACCGCCATCAAGCTGCTTCGACGGCGAGGGTTCAAGGCGATCGTCCGGCATCAGTACGCGAAGGCCGCCAAGGGCACCGTCTTCGGGCAGCTCCCGCCGGCGGGCGCCCACCACCCGAAGAACACGAGCGTCACGATCGACGTGTCGCGCGGCCAGCACCTCGCGCAGGTTCCCGCGGTGATCGGAGAGCAGCAGGGGACGGCCGAGACCGCGCTTGGCAACGCCGGCTTCAAGCCGAATGTGATCCGCCAGAGCTCGACGCAGCCGAACGGGCAGGTGATATCGCAGGATCCGGCCGCCGGCAGCACCGTTGGCTTCGGCGGCACGGTGAACATCACGGTCTCGACCGGCACCGTCATCGTGCCGAACGTGGTGGGCGAGCTCGAGGCCGAGGCGGTCCAAGACGTCCAGCGGCAGGGGATCTCGCGGGTGAAGGTCGTCCACCAGACGACCACGACGCGCTCGGAGGATGGCCGGGTGCTTCAGCAAGCGCCGAGCGCGGGGGCGCGAATCCCGAGCACCGACAGCGTGACGATCTTCGTCGGCCGCTTCAAGCCCGCGACCACCGGCTCGACCACGACGGGAACGATCACCACGGGAACCGGGACGCAGACCGGCACTACGCCGGGCGGACCTTGAGGGTCGCGGTCCTGCGAGGAGGGCGCTCCAGCGAGCACGAGGTCTCGTTGCGGTCGGGCGACTCCGTTGCCGCCGGGCTCCACGACGCGGGCCATGAGGTCGTCGACGTGGTGATCGGGCGCGACGGGCGGTGGCGCGTCGCCGGAGACGAGGTGGAACTGCGCGCCGCGGGCGGGCTCTTGGGTTGCGACGCCGCATTCCCGGTTCTGCACGGGCCGTTCGGCGAGGACGGGACGGTCCAGGGCCTGCTCGAGTGCCTCGACATCCCGTACGTCGGCCCGGGCGTGCTAGCGGCCGCCGTGACCATGGACAAGCTCACCTTCAAGCGGCTGCTGGCGTTCCACGGCGTGCCGCAGGTGGAGTTCTGCGCCGTGGGCGAGGACGGCTGGCGGGAGCATGCCGCGGCTATGCCGCGACCGCTGTGGGTGAAGCCGTCGCGCCTCGGCTCGAGCGTCGGGATCTCCAAGGTCGCGAGCCCGGAGGCCGAGCTCGACGAGGCGGTGGCACTCGCCGCGGAGCATGACCCGCGGGTGATCATCGAGGCGAATGCTGGCGCGCGGGAGGTCGAGTGCTCGGTGATCGGCGACGACGAGCCGGAGACCTCGCTACCGGGCGAGATCGTCGCGCATGCCGACTGGTACGACTACGAGGCGAAGTACTCCGAGGGCGGGATGGACCTCCTGGTGCCGGCGCCGATCGGCGGCGAGGCGGTCGCGAAGGTGCGCGAGCTGGCGGCGCGGATCTACCGCGTCGCCGGCTGCACCGGCCTTGCGCGCTGCGACTTCTTCGTCCGCGAGGGCGGCGACGTACTCGTGAACGAGCTGAACACGATTCCCGGCTTCACGGCGACGAGCGTGTTCGCGAAGCTCTTCGAGGCGAGCGGCATTCCCTATCCGGAGCTGTGCGATCGCCTGGTTCGCCTCGGCGTCGCGCGCCACGAACGCGAACGGTCGCTCAGCTGGTGAGCTTCACGTCGTTGATCTGGACGTTGTAGCTGCCGGGCTCGCCGGCGAGCCGGGTTATCCAGACCAAGTAGTACTGAGACTGAACCGTCTGGTTGAGGTCGATCGTCTGCGTCGCCTGGTCGACCGTGATCGGGCCGGAGAGCGTCTGCCAGCCATTACCGGGCGGGGCGTCGCCAGGCGGGCCCGACGCGGCGCCGTAGATCGTGGTGCCCCAGCCGCTCGCGGCGGACTCGATCGTGATCTGGCGGGCCGCCACCGGGCTGCCGGCGTTCAGGATCAGCCCGACGCCGGACTTGCCGTAGCTCTCGAAGGTCGGGCCGTCCTGGTAGTGCTCGGTCGACCAGCCGGTTTCGGTTGGGTTGCCGTCGATCGCAAGCGGGGTGCTGCTGTTGTTCTCCTGGCCAGGCGGGCTGCCGCCGGGATCGAAGGCGGTGGCGCTCTGAATCCCGATGTTGCCGCCCGATGCCACGGCGCCGCCGCTCCCGCCGGCCGACGTCGACCCGCCGCCGCCGCTGGTGAGGGCCGCGATGACGAGGGCAGCCGCCGTCGCCAGCAGCACCAGCAGAAGCCCCGCGATCGAGGCGCGGCGGCTCGTCAGGAGCTTACGCCGCTGCGGCACCGACTCCAGGACGTTCGTCGCCTCGCTGCCGGCGGTGCCCGAGCGCGCCACCTCCACCTCCAGCGCCACCTCGAGATCGGCGAGCATCGCGTTCATGTCCGGATAGCGCCGGCGCGGGTCCTTCTGCGTCGCCTTCTCGACCACCCGAGCGAGCGCCGCCGAGGCATCGGGCCGGAGCTCCTGCACGTCCGGCATCGGGTCGTTGACGTGCTTCATCGCTACACCGACCACCGTCTCGGCCTTGAACGGAGGCTGCCCGGTCAGCATCTCGTACAGCAGCACGCCGAGGGAATAGACGTCGGACCGTGCGTCGACGTCGTGCCCCATCGCCTGCTCGGGTGACACGTAGTCGGTGGTCCCGAGCACGCGGCCGGTCTTGGTGAGCCCGTCCGACTCGAGCGAGCGCGCGATCCCGAAGTCGGTGACCTTGGCCCTTCCTTCGGGATCGATCAGCACGTTCTGCGGCTTCACGTCTCGGTGGACGAGCTTGTGCGCGTGCGCGACGGCGAGGCCACGCCCGATCTCGATCGCGTACGCGGCCGCCTCGTCGAGGGGCAGGCGGTCGGCTCGATCGATCCGCGCCTTGAGCGTCTCGCCCGAGACGTATTCGAAGACGATGAATGGGAAGCCCCCGTCCTCGCCAGCATCGATCACCGCGACGACGTTCGGATGGGAGAGCTGAGCGACGGCGCGCGCCTCGCGGCGAAAGCGCTCGAGCTGGTCAGGCTGGTCGGAGATCTCGCGGTGCAGGAGCTTGATCGCGACCCAGCGCTCGAGCGTCTCGTCGCGAGCGAGATAAACGGTCGACATCCCGCCGCTGCCCAGCTTGGATTCGAGTCGGTAGCGGCCGGCGAGCAGAGTGCCGGCGAGGTCGCGGCGAAGCTGGGATGTCGTTTCGTTCGCCATCTCCGACTATTTTCGACAACCGGGCACGTACCCGGCTTCAGGTTCCCCGCTGGGCGGTCGCGTTCACGCGCGAGCGCCCGGGCGTGCGGCTAACTTCGACGCGATGGGCGTCCTCGTCCGCCTCTACACGGACCCGGCGTGCCCCTGGTCGTGGGGCGCCGAGCCCAAGCTCCGGCGCCTGGACTGGGAGCTCGGGCGGAGCCTCGAGTGGCGGTTCGTGATGGGCGGCCTCGCACGCAGCTTCGGCCCCGACTACCGCGACACCGAAGCACGGATCACCGGGGAGGCGAGCTGCTTCGACGACCTCGTGGCGAACTGGCTCGAGGTCGCGGCCGAGACGGGGATGCCGACCGACCCGCGCATCTGGCGCCAGTCCCCACTCAGCTCGACGTATCCCGCGTGCCAGGGGGTGAAGGCGGCGGCGGACCAGGGACTGCAGGCCGCCGGCCGCTACCTGCGCCGGGCCCGCGAGGCGATCATGGTCGAGCGCAGGAAGGCAGACCACGCCGAGGCGCTCGTGGCGCTCGCCGGCGAGGCGCGGCTCGATGTGGAGCGCTTTCGGATCGACCTGGACTCGAACGCGTCCTTGGAGGCGTTCGCCGCCGACCTCGACGAGGTTCGGAGGATCCCCGACGAGGCGCGCGCGGCCGGAAAGGTCGCGACGACCGAGGCCCGCGAGCGGGTGAGCTTCCCATCGGCGGTGTTCATCGCCGAAGGTGGGGAACGGCGCGGCGTGTGGGGCTCGCAGCCCTACGACGCGTACCGCGACGCGGCGCTTGCCGCGGGAGGAGAGGTGGTCGCCCAGGGGGAGCCCGGGCCGATCGAGGCGATCGAGCGATTCGGCCGCTGCGCCACGAAGGAGCTGGAGGTGCTGACCGGCAAGCCGCGCCCCATCGTCGAAGCGGAGCTGTGGACGCTCGCGCGGGAGTGGCGCCTGCGCCCGGTCGAGGCCCTCACCGGCACGCTCTGGGAGCTCGCTTGAACGCGAGCGTCCGGGAGCGCCACGTATAACGATGACTCCGGGACGTTCATGGTCCCGCCGTCAGAGGCGCTTCAGGCTTCCCGCCTCGGCCGTCGCGCTGCCAATGCGCTTGGCGCCGGGGTAGCGCGCGCGGAGGAGGCCGAGCGCCGCGTCCTCGTCGGCGGCGGCAACGACACAGCAGAACCCGCAGCCCATGTTGAAGACCTCGTGCATCTCCTCGTCGCTCACCGCGCCGAGATCGCGGGTGAGGGCGAAGATCGGCGGGACCGGCAGCGGATCGTCGATCTCGAAGCCGACGTGGTCGCCGAGGCGCAGCAGGTTCCGCAGGCCGCCGCCCGTGACGTGGGCGAGGCCGCGTACGTCGACCGGCGCGCGGAGGAG
>Ga0066652_100000528_pt1 | contig 18435 bp, 17 predicted proteins | sample GraSoiAngelo_101_FD_71413 | JGI IMG/M metagenome (GOLD analysis project Ga0066652, IMG submission 71413) | Grasslands soil microbial communities from the Angelo Coastal Reserve, California, USA - 14_0903_02_30cm | ecosystem: Environmental > Terrestrial > Soil > Grasslands | place: USA... | reverse complement strand
GTTCGCCCGCATCCGGTGCTCAACCGGAAAGCTCCGAATCTCATAGCCGTCGTGGCGGATTCCCTCCCCAGGCTCCAGCTCGACGAGATCGACCGGATAGGAGATCCGCCCGATGATCCGGCCGATCGCCTTGAACAGGTCGATCAGCCCGCTGGGGCCGATGATCCGAAGCGGCCGGTCGCGGCCCTGGAGGTCGTACGTCTTCAGCAGGCCGGGGATCCCGAGATAGTGGTCGGCGTGGAAGTGGGTGACGTAGATCTCGTCGACCTGCACGAGCCCGGTGGAGCGCTGCATCTGGCGCTGTGAGCCCTCCCCGCAGTCGAACAGGATCCTCTCCCCTCCGATCCGCGCCAAGAGGCAGGCGGTGGCCCGCCGCGCCGTGGGAACGGAGCCGCCGGTGCCCAGAAACACGACCGAGACGTCCATGACCCAAGGCTAGACCGAGCGCAGGCGCCCCGATATTTCGAGAAGCCGGTGCGCCGCTGGGCACGCTCACTCTATGAGCCGTCGACTCAGGCCTCCCGCCCGGCCGCGACTACACTCACCGCGAGCGCCCGTAGCTCAGTTGGATAGAGCGCGTGCCTCCGGAGCACGAGGTCACAGGTTCGAGTCCTGTCGGGCGCGTTCGGCGGCATGGTCGGGTCCGGTCGGCCACGGCGGCGCTTCGCCTGCGCGACGGTCACTCGAGCCGCCGCTCGATCCGGCGACGTTTCCGGCTGCACCGCGGCTTACTGCTTCGGGTTGGGGACCGACCCCTGATCGCCCGGGATCGCCTCGGGAGGCGGACCGGTCTGGCCCGGCTCCTCGTCGTCGTCGGCGGAGGGATCGCTCGGCTCGGGATCCGGTCCCTGTCGCTCCGGGTTCGTATCCCGCTCCTCGTCGGGGTCCGGAGGGACGTTCTCCACTTCGTGCGGGGCGCCTTGCATGCTCCTCCGCTTCCCGCGGGCTCGCCGGCGAAACCTCGACAAGCCCGTTTCGAGGTCGGCCTCCGACCTCGAACCTCGCGTCAGCGACCGTCGGCGACCGCGCGCTCGAGTACGGCCGCCATTCGCGCCGCCTGGCGGCGGACGTCGTGCTCGGCGGCGGCTCGGCGGGCCGCCGGGTTCGGGGAGGGCAGGTCCGCCGCGCGCTCGAGCGCCGCGGCCAAAGCGCCGGTGTCCTGCGGGTCGGTGAGGATGCCCGCATCGGGGCTGACGAACTCGGGCGGGCCGCCGACGCTCGTTGCGACGACGGTCCGCTCCATCGCCATCCCCTCGAGCGTCGCCTGACCGAAGGGCTCCACCAGCGAAGGCTGGCAGAGGACGTCGCAAGCGGCGATCCAGCGCGGCACATCGGCCTGCGGGATGCGCCCCGTGACGCGCACCCGCGGGCGCCCCTCGAGCGCCTCCCGGAGCGGCCCATCCCCGACGAACGCGAGGCGGCCGCGATCCAGTCGGTCGAACGCGTCGGCGAGGCGGACGACGTTCTTTCGCTCGATCAACGAGCCCACGCACAGGAACCCGGGGCCCTCTTCATCCCATGCCACCTCCCGCCGCGCCGCGGCGGCGGGGCTCGGCGCGAAGGCCTCGAGGTCAACCCCGCAGTCCGCGACCTCGATCTTCGTCGCGGCGGGCGGAATGCGCTCGACCAGGCGGTCCGCCAGCCACCGTGAGTTGGCGATCACCGCGGCCGCCCGCCGGACGACCCAGCGAGTGGCGGCGGTCACCCCGGGAACGCGGCCGAGGTTGGCGACGTCCTGCCCGTGGCCCATGACCACCATCGGCGCTCCGGCCGCCGACGCCGCCAGCGCCCCGGCAGCGCCCGCGGGAAAGAGGAAGTGCGCGAAGACCACGTCCGGGCGCCCTCGGCGCGCCGCCGTGATCGCGTGACCCGCGAGGCGGGCGTACTTGACCCGCGACCCGCCCCGGCGCTCGATCGTCGCGCGATCGACCTCGTGCCCCAGGGCCTCGAGCTCCCGGGCCACCGGTACGAGGAAGCTCCCCAGGTCCGGGTCCGCCGGGCCGGGCCACATCTGGGTGACGAGGAGGATCCGCACGGGGCCGGATCATCGCGGGCGCGCCACGTATCCGTCGCGCGAACGCGTGCATCGCGAACGCCGACCGTCGGCCGCGCGCCCGAGAGACCGGGCCGACGGCGCGGACTTTCGTGCGCCTACTTCTTACGCTTGCGCTTGCGGCTGAGGTCGCGAGCGGCGTAGGCCGCCTGCGCGGCGATCATCGCGTCAAGAGCACCGAAGCCGAGGATCACTGGAGACATTCGTTCCTCCTTGGTGGTGCGGGTCCATTTGATTATTCGGCACGGACCAGCGGAATCCGCGCGATTTCGGCGAGGTTTTAGGAACTTATTAGGACGGTCGAACCTCGGGGTGCTCGCGGTACCACTCGATCGTCCGGCGAAGCCCCTCCTCGAGATCGACCCGCGGCTCCCAGCCGACGACCGCGCGGATCTTCGCCGGGTCCACGAACTGGCGGTCGATCTCCCCGGACGGGCTGCCAGAGCCCTGGATCTCCGGCTCCGCCCCGGTCCCCGCCAGCCCCGCGATCAGCTCGACCACCTCGCCGACCCGATGCGGCCTGCCGCTTCCGGCGTTGAACGCCTCGCCCCGGACGTCTTCGCGGTCGAGGGCGTCGGCGATCGCCAGGTACGCGCAGGCCGCGTCCTCGACGTAGAGGAAATCGCGCTCAGGCGAGCCGTCGGATCGCAGCACCGGGCGGCGCCCGTCGAGGACGGCGCTCACCGTCTCTGGGATCAGGCGCGAGAAGTTGGTGTCCCCGCCGCCGTAGACGTTCGCGAACCGAGTCACAGCGACCGGCAGGCCGTAGGAGCCCCAGAAGCTGCGGGCGATCAGGTCGGCAGCGGCCTTGCTCGCCTCATACGGCGCCGTCGGCCGGAGGGCGAAGTCCTCGCGATAGGGAAGCTCGTCGTGGGCGCCGTACGCCTTGTCGGAAGAGGCGACCACCACCCGCCCGAGTCCCCGGGAGCGGCAGGCGTCGAGCACGGTCCAGGTGCCGCGCACGTTCGCCTCGAAGGTCGCCGCCGGCGACGCGGCGGCGGTGGCGACGATCGTCTGCGCGCCGAGGTGGAACACCGTGTCGACCCGGTGCTCGGCGAGGGCCCGCTCGACGAGCTCGCCGTCGACCACGTCCCCCTCGACCTCCTCGACCTCGCCCTCGACGCCGATCAGGGCGAGGGGCGACGGTCGGGACGTGGCGGCCGCACGGTCCAGCGAGACGACCCGCTCGCCGCGCTCCAGCAGGGCTCGGCAGAGCCAGGCCCCGACGAAGCCTCGTCCTCCGGTGACGAGGGCCCTACCGGGCACCGGCGTCGGCTGCTGCGCTTCGCTCCCAAACCGCCCAAGGCGCCTTGCCCTCTCGCCACAGATCGTTGAGCAGGACCGCGTCCTTGTAGGTGTCCATGCAGTCCCAGAATCCGGCGTGCCGGAACGCGTGGAGCCGCGCCTCCGCGGCGAGGCGGCGAAGCGGCGCGTTCTCGAGCATGCTGTCCGCCTCCAGGTAGTCGAGGAACTCGGGTTCGAAGCAGAAGAAGCCTCCGTTCACCCAGTGCTCCAGGCGAGGCTTCTCCTCGAAGGCCAGGACGCGGTCCCCGTCGTCGAGCTCGGCCACGCCGAACTGGGTTCGCGGCCGCACCACGGTGACCGTGCCGGTTGCCCCGTGGCCGCGGTGGAACGCGGCCAGGGTCTCCAGATCGATGTCCGCGACCCCGTCGGCGTAGGTGGCGCAGAACGTTTGGCCGGCGAGGCGCTCTCGGGCCAGGGCGAGCCGTCCCCCCGTCGGGGTGTCGAGGCCGGTGTCGACGCACTCGATATCCACCGGCTCCGGCCAGTCGGCGGAGGAGACGAACTCCTCGATCATCTCGCCGAGGTATCCGGTTAAGAGGAGGAAGCGGCGCAGCCCCTGCGACGCGTAGATGCGGACCACGTGCCAGAGGATCGGCTGGGCGCCGATCTCCACCAGCGCCTTTGGAATCGCGTGGGTGTGCTCCTGGAGGCGCGTCCCCCGACCACCGCACAGGATCGCCACCGGGCCCACGCCCTCCATAGCGGGAGGGTATGGAATCGCTAAGCCGACGACGCCGCCGGGGTTATTCCCCGCCTGCGACCGCGGGCAGGATCGTCACCTCGTCGCCTTCCTCGAGCTCGGTGTCGAGGCCGTCCTGGAAGCGGATGTCCTCCCCCGAGACGTAGACGTTGACGAAGCGGCGAAGGCCTCCGTCCTCGGTGATCCGCTCGCGGAGGTCGTCGTGCTGGTCGAAGACGGCGTCCAGCGCCTCGCCGACCGTGGTGCCCTCGACCTCGATCTCGCCCTCGCCGTCGGTCACGCTTCGAAGCTGCGCCGGGATCTTCACCGTGACTGCCATCGCGGTGCGGAACCTTAGCGTGTGGCCACCGGCTCCAGCTCGGCTTCGAACCCCTCGATGGTGGGGTCGATCTCGTGCATGCGGAAGCTCTCCCTGGTCGCCTCGAGCGTCTTCAGGCCCTCGCCGGTGATGTAAGCGACGACGCGCTCGGAGGGATCGATCGCCCCGGCGTCGGCGAGCTTCGCGAGGACCGCGGTGGTCACCCCGCCGGCGGTCTCCGTGAAGATGCCCGTCGTCTCGGCGAGCAGGCGGATCCCGGCGCGGATCTCGTCGTCCGTGACCGCGTCGATCGCGCCGCCCGTCTGCCGGGCCAGCTCGAGCGCGTAGACCCCGTCCGCGGGATCGCCGATCGCGAGGCTCTTCGCGATCGTGTCGGGACGCTGCGGCTTGCACACCTCCCACCCCGCCTCGAACGCGGTCGCGACCGGGCTGCAGCCGCTGGCCTGTGCGCCGTTGAAGGCGGGAAGCTCGCCCTCGACGAGGCCGAGGTCGATCCACTCGCGGAACCCCCGTCCGAGCTTCGTGAACAGCGATCCGGAGGCGATCGGGCAGACGACCCGGTCGGGAAGGGCCCACCCGAGCTGCTCGACGGTCTCGAACGCGAGGGTCTTCGAGCCCTGGGAGTAGTAGGGGCGAAGGTTGACGTTCACGAACGCCCACGGCCGCGCCTCGCAGAGCTGCGTGCAGAGCCGGTTGACGTCGTCGTAGGTGCCGCGCACCCCCACCAGCCGGGTGCCGTAGACGCCCGTGGCGAGGAGTTTCTGCTCCTCCAGGTCCGAGGGGACGAAGACGTAGGAGTCGAGCCCCAGGGCCGCGGCGCGAGCGGCCACCGCGTTCGCCAGGTTGCCCGTGGACGCGCAGGCAATCGTCTCGAACCCGAGCTCCTGGGCCTTCGCGATCGCCACCGCCACCACGCGGTCCTTGAACGAGTGCGTGGGATTGGCGGCATCGTTCTTCACCCACACCTCGCCCAGTCCCAGCCGCTCCGCGAGCCGATCGGCTCGCACCAGCGGCGTCAGGCCCGGCTCGAGCGGGTCGCGCGGGCGCTCGCCGAAGGGAAGGAAGTCGGCGTAGCGCCAGATCCCCCGCGAGCCCGCTTGGATCTTTCGCCGTGCCTCGGCGGGATCGAGCTGCGCGTGGTCGTAGGAGACCTCAAGCGGACCGAAGCAGCTCTCGCAGACGTAGCGCGCCTCGAGCGGATAGCTTCGCCCGCACTCCTTGCAGACCAGTGCCTCGGCCGCCATCCGTTCCTAGCCTCTCTTTCTTCCCGTCGCTTTCATCTCGCTACGAAAAAACCTCTGCCGGGCTAGCGAGCAGAGGTCCTGTCCGGACTTCCACTCACATCTCCCAGGCTCTTCCACCTGCTGGAGTTGGCACCTTCCCCTCGCGGGGGGGTTGCCGGGGTTTCTACGGGCCAGTCCCTCCACCCCTCTGGATGTGGTGGCTATGTGGCGCCGGACTATACCAGGGGGTTTGCACGGCTTCCGACGCTCGCGTCGCACCCGTCGCGTACTCTTAGCTCGAGCCCGCAATGGAAGCGCGACCAAGTGAGATGAGCAGCGATGCCGAACCTCCCGAAGCCCAGGCTGCGCAGGACAGCGCGCGGTCGGCTGGTCGCGCCGCCGCCTGAGCCGGCCGAGCGGAAGCCGAACGTCGAGACGATCACCGCCGAGGGTCTTCGGTGGGTGAACATCGAGCATCCCTCGCCCCTGGAATGCGCGTGGCTGGAGGAGCAGTTCGGCTTCCACGCCCTGGATCTCGAGGACGTCCTGTCGCGCAACCAGCGGCCGAAGATCGACGAGTACCCCGACTACCTGTTCATCGTCCTCCACTTCCCGGTCTTCGACCGCGCCGTCGGCAGGCTCAACGCCGGCGAGCTCGACATCTTCGTCGGCCCCGACTACCTGGTCACGATCCCGAACCAGCCGCTTCAGCCGGTCGAGTATCTGTTCGAGCGCTGCCGCTCCAAGGAGGAGCTCCGCGAGCAGCTCTTCTCGAAGGGCCCCGGCTTCCTGCTCTACCGCGTCGTCGACGACAGCTTCGACTACTGCTTCCCGATGCTCCGGAAGATCGGCAACAAGCTCGACGCGATCGAGGACGAGATCTTCTCGGGCCGCTCGGAAGAGGTCGTGCGCGACATCTCGAACGTCAAGCAGGAGATCATCAACTTCCGCAAGGTCGTCCGGCCGCAGCGCACCGTTCTCCGCGACCTCGAGAACCTCAAGCATCGCTTCCTCGCCCGCGAGGGGGACCTGGAGATCTACTTCGACGACGTCGTCGACGCGCACGAGCGGATCTGGGACATGCTCGAGAACTACAAGGAGGTCGTCGAGGCGCTCGAGGATACGAACGAGTCGGTGATCTCGCACCGCGTCAACGACATCCTCCGCGTGCTCACCGTGATCAGCGTGATCCTGTTGCCGTTGACCCTGCTCGCCAGCATCATGGGCATGAACGTTCGGGTGCCCGGCCAGAACGCGATCGGCGCCTTCTGGATCGTCGTCGGGCTCATGGTGGCGATGCTCACCAGTCTCCTCTGGCTCTTCCGCCGCCGCGGCTGGCTGTAGGCCCGGGCCGCAGCGCGCCGCCCACCGTCTTGCACCCACCAAAGGATCGTCGCCTGAGAGCGCCTGGGCGAGACCGGCGCGACCTCGCCCACCTTGTCGAGGGAGGCGTAGGCTCCGCGCCATGAGAATAGGCCGGGTGCTGACGGCGCCCTTCCGGGCGCTCGGCCGGTTGCTTCACCGTCTTGGCCGCCTCGTCACCGGATCGGGCGGGAGCGCCCGGGGTGGCTCCCGCTGGCCCGCGTGGGTACCGGCCGGCTGGCCGGACGGCCCGTGCTATGCGTTACGCACGATCGGCGGGTAGGACGCATCGGTGCGCTTCTGGTTAAGCGCAGCTCCACGTAGAATCGGCACGGTCGCGGTGACTCCATTTGTAAAAACCTCGGGACTAAAGGAAGAGAAACGGGCATGGAGAAGAGCGGGTCGCAGAAAAGCAAGTCTCCTTCTCAGCTGATCGACGCGAGAATCAAGGAGCTGGGCGACTGGCGGGGAGAGATGCTCAGCCGGCTCCGTGCCTTGGTCAAGGAAGCCGATCCCGAAGTCGTCGAGGAGTGGAAGTGGAGAGGGGTTCCGGTGTGGTCGCACGACGGATTGATCTGCACGGGCGAGACTTACAAGAACGTCGTGAAGATGACCTTCGCCAAAGGGGCGGCCCTGAAGGATCCTTCGGGCCTCTTCAACTCCAGTCTTGACGGGAACACGAGGCGTGCCATCGACTTCCGCGAGGGCGAGAAGATCGACGACGAGGCGTTGAAGACTCTCGTTCTCGCCGCCGTGACCCTGAACAAGTCCAAAGCCCGAAGCTAAGCCACGCGACCTGACGCTAGGGTGCGGCGGTGTGGCCAACTACCGCATCTGGGCGCCATGGCGCCTCGCCTACGTGAAGGACGCGTCCAAGGACTCGGAGTCCGAGTGCATCTTCTGCACCAAGCCGGCTGAGGGCGACGACGAGAAGAACCTGATCACTCATCGGGGCGAGCGCTGCTTCGTGATGCTCAACCGTTTCCCGTACACGAACGGCCATCTGATGATCGCGCCCTACGAGCACCTGGCGACGCTGCCCGAGCTCGGGGAGGAGGCGGTCGCCGAGATGATGGCGCTGGCGCAACGGGCGATGGTCGTCCTCGACTCCACGTACGGCCCGCAGGGGTACAACGCCGGGCTCAACCAGGGCCGGGTCGCGGGCGCAGGCTATGAGACCCACATCCACCTGCACGTCGTGCCCCGCTGGGCGGGCGACACCAACTACATGCCCGTTCTCGCGGACACCCGCGTGATGCCCCAGTCGCTGGAGGACAGCTACGCGGCCCTCAGGGGAGCCTTTTGACACAGCCTTCCGGGACCCCCCCACGCTCGGAGCCGGCGCGGGGCACGCGCCCGGTGCCGGACTCGATCTTCAAGGCGTACGACATCCGCGGCGTCTACGGCGAGGAGATCGACGGCGAGGCCGCCTACCTGGTGGCGCGCGCGTTCGCGCGAGTGCTCGCGGGGCTGCGGACGAAGAGTCCGAGCGAGCTGCGGGTCGGGCTCGGGCGCGACATGCGGATCCAGGCGCCCGAGATCAGCGATCGGGTTCGAGACGGCCTCGTCGCCGAGGGCTGCTCGGTCCTCGATGCCGGAATGGTGGCCACCGAGATGCTCTACCACCTGGTCGGCTCGCGCGAGCTCGACGGGGGTGCGATGGTCACCGCGTCGCACAACCCGAAGGCCTACACGGGGATCAAGCTGGTTCGCGAGGGCGCGCTGGCGCTCTCGGGCGAGGCGGGGATCGGGGAGGTCCGAGCGACGGTAGAGGCCGGCCTCGGAGAGCCGCCGGGCGGAGGCACGGTCGAGGACGTCGACATATACGACGACTTCCACGGGCGGGTTCTCTCGTTCATCGATCCCGACCGGGTAAAGCCCCTTCGGGTCGTGGCCGACGGCGGCAACGGGATGGCGGGGCCGATGGTCGGTCCGCTGCTGGAAGGCCTCGGCCTCGATCTCGTCACGTCCCACTGGGCCCCCGACGGCGAGTTCCCCGACCGCGGGCCGAATCCGCTCGTCGAGGAGAACCGCCGGTTCATCGTCGCCAAGGTCCTCGAGGAGAAGGCCCAGCTGGGAATCGCATGGGACGGCGACGCCGACCGCTGCTTCTTCATCGACGATCGTGGGGCGTTCGTCGACGGGGACTTCCTCACCGCGCTCCTCGCGAGGCAGCTCCTTCGCAAGGAGCATGGAGCGAGGATCGTCTACGACGTGCGGGCGAGCCGCGCGGTCCCCGACACGGTCACCGAGCTGGGAGGAACCGCGTACATCAATCGCGTCGGACACGCGTTCTTCAAGCGCGCCCTCCGCGAGCACTCCGCCGCCTTCGGCGGCGAGGTCTCAGGGCATTACTACTTCCGCGACTTCTGGTGCGCGGACTCGGGGACCATCCCGGCGCTCCTGGTGCTGGAGCTGGTCTCCGTCGAGGACAGGCCACTCTCGGAGCTCGTCGACTCCTTCCGGCGGCGGTACTTCATCTCGGGCGAGATCAATTCCGAGGTCGCGGATCAGGAGGGCAAGATGCGCGAGCTCGCCGAGCGTTTCTCGGACGGCGAGGTCTCGTGGCTGGACGGAGTGTCGGTCGACTATCCCGACTGGCACTTCAACGTGCGACCGTCGAACACCGAGCCGCTCCTGCGGCTGAACCTCGAGTCGCTGGCCACGCGGGAGGACATGGAGCGAAGGCGGGACGAGGTCCTCGCGATCATCCGCTCGTGACGCCCGAGGAGGCCCTCGAGCGGGCGCGCGAGGCCGGGATCCATCGGCTTCGGATCCCCACCCCGTTCGCCGTGGGCCGGGTCAACTGCTACCTGATCGAGGACGACCCGCTGACCCTCGTCGACACCGGTCCGAACTCCGGCAAGTCGCTCGACGAGCTCGAGCGCCAGCTCTCCGCGCTAGATCACCCGCTCGAGGAGATCGAGCTCGTGCTCCTCACCCACCAGCACATCGACCACCTCGGGCTGGTCGAGATCATCGCCGCGCGCTCGGGCGCCGAGGTTGCGGCCATCGACGTCGTGGTGCCATTCGTCGAGAACTTCGGCGACGACATCGAACTCGAGGACCGCTTCGCCGCCGACCTCATGCTCCGGCACGGGATTCCGGAGGACGTGGTCACCGCGCTCCGATCGGTGGCGAGGAGCTTCCGCGCCTGGGGCGCGCGGGCGGATGTGACCCGCCCGCTCCACGACGGCGAGGAGCTTCGCCTCGCCGAGCGCGAGCTCGAGGTCCAGCTTCGCCCCGGGCACAGTCCCTCGGACACGCTGCTGTGGGATGCAGAGCGCCGCATCCTCGTCGCCGCCGACCACCTCCTCCCTCACATCTCCTCGAACCCGCTGATCTCCCGGCCGCTCGACGGAAGTGACGAGCGCCGCCGCGCTCTGATCGACTACATCGCCTCGCTCAAGAGGACCCGCGAGCTGCCCGCCGAGATCGTGCTCCCGGGCCATGGCGAGCCGATCACCGACCATCGGACGCTGATCGACGAGCGCCTCGCCCTTCATCGCCGCCGAGCCGAGAAGATCCTCGACCTGATCTCCGAGCGGCCGCGGACCGCGTACGAGGTCGCGCAGGAGCTGTGGGGGAACGTCGCCGTGACCCAGGCCTTCCTCACTCTCTCCGAGGTCCTCGGCCACGTCGACCTGCTTGCCGCAGACGGGCGGGTCAAAGAGACCGCCAACGGCGATCTGATTCGCTTCGAGGCGGTGGGGTAACGTGGCGTCCGAAGGGTCGGGAGTGGCATCGTCGGCGATCACGATCGAGGCGCCACCGCGCGCCGAGGCGTCCGAGAACGGCGCACCCGCGCCCGCGCGCCCGCCCAAGAAGCGGATGCTCATCATCGTCAACCCGTACGCGACCACCGTCTCGGACCGGTTGAAGAACCTCGTCGTCTACGCGCTCCAGGGACGCTACGACGTCGAGGCGGTGCTGACCGAGGCCCAGCACCACGCGACCGAGATCGGTCGCGAGGCTTGCGTGGGCGGCTACGACATCGTCGTCGCGTTCGGCGGCGACGGAACCCTGAACGAGGTCGCCAACGGCCTCGCCGGAACCGACGTGCCGGTCTCGGTCCTGCCGGGGGGTTCGACCAACGTGGTGTGCCGCACCCTCGGCATTCCGAACGACGTGGTCGACGCGACCGAGCACCTGCTGGGGGTCGCGGACGACTTCCGTCCCCGGCGCATCGACCTGGGGGTCGCGAACGGCCGCCGCTTCGTCTTCGCCTGCGGAGCGGGGCTCGACGCCACCGCGGCGAAGCGAGTCGACTCCCATCCGAGGATGAAGGCGCGCGGCGGGCGCTGGTACTACACCTGGGCGGCCGTCTCGGGCTTCTACGGCCGCTACCTCCGCAACCCGGTGCGGATACGCCTCGAGGTCGACGGGCGCCAGGCCGAGGGCATCACGACGATCGTCCAGAACTCCGACCCCTTCACCTACTTCGGCAGCCAGCCGCTTCGGGTCTGCGAGAACGCCGCGCTCGACAACGGCACGCTGTCCGTGGCAATGCTCCGCCGCGCCGCCCAGCGCGACGTCCCGACGATCGCCGCGCGGGTGCTGATGAAGACCCTCCGAACGCCCGGTCACAGCCAGATCGAGCACTTCGACGGGGTGACGGAGGGAAGGATCGAGTCCGTCTCCCGGGACGCCGAGGGGCGGGTTCGGCCGTTTCCGGTGCAGGTCGACGGTGACTACATCGGCGATCACGGCGAGCTCGAGATCGGAATCGAGCCCGCCGCGTTGACGATCGTTGCCTGAGCCCGACTGCCGGTTCTGCGCGATCGCCGCCGGCGATGAGCAGGGCCACGTCGTCTTCGAGGACGACATCTCGCTCGCCTTCCTCGACCACCGGCCCCTCTTCCCCGGCCATTCGCTGCTCATCCCCCGCCGACACCTCGAGACCGTGTGGGACCTGCCCGACGACCTGATCGGCCCGCTGTTCGCGAACGCGCGGCTCCTCTCGGCGGCGATTCGCGATGCGATGGGAGCAACGGGGGCGTTCATCGCGGTCAACAACGTCGTCAGCCAGAGCGTCCCCCACCTCCATATCCACCTCGTGCCGCGAAACCGAAAGGACGGCCTCCGCGGATTCTTCTGGCCGCGGCGACGCTACGACGGCGAGGAGCACATGCGCGAGACCGCGGCGGCGGTCAGGGCCGCGGTCGGCGTGCTCGCTCAGCCCTGAGCCCTGAGGACGTTCGCGCGTCGCCCGCTGAGATAGCCCAGGTTGTGGGCCACCAGCCCCGCGCTGTCGATGGCGCGAAAGAGGGCCGCCTCGTAGCTCCCGCGCGCCGCCAGCGCCGCCAGGTCGCGTGCCGCGGCGGTGAGGCCGGCGCGGAGGGGCCACCGGGGCGAGGTGCCCGGGTAGCGCTCGTTCAGCCAGCTCGAGCCCGCTCCGTAGCGAACCATGGCGCCGAGCAACGAGGGCAGCCGCTCGCGGTGGCGATGGTGAACGAGAGCGAGCGGACGGAACTCGAGGTCCCACCCTGCGGCCCCCAGGCGGCGGCAGAGGTCGACGTCGCCCCCCGACCTGATCCCCTCGCTGAACCCACCGAGCCGCTCGAAGGCCTCGCGACGCACGAGGAGGTTTCCGGCGGCCGCGCAGCCATCCTCGGCCCGGAGCACCCCGGCCTCGTGATCGAAGATGTGGCGGGATCGGGCGTAGCGGGCCGCGAGCGAGCGCTGGATGGGATCGCCGAGGATCTGGCCCGCGAGGGCCCCACAGCCATCCGCCACCGGCTCGGCGAAGTAGGCGTACAGGAGGGCCTGCTGGGGGACGCAGTCCGAGTCCATGAACAAGAGCCATTCCCCGCGGGCTCGCCGCGCCCCGGCGTTTCGCGCGTAGTAGGAAGAGCGTTCGGCGACGGCGGAAACGACCCGGGCCGCGCCCGTGTCGATGGTCGCCAGAACCCCGGCCTCCGTGTTGTCAGCGAGGATCAGCTCGTCGGCGGCGGAGACGTCCAGCCGCGAGAGCGCGGTCAGCAGGCGCGTGGCCGCCGGCGAGCCTCCCCGGAACGGGATCACCACGCTGATCGCGGGGCGTAGCCCCGTGCTCACGCCGTCGGCGTCACGCGATACGCGTCGAACACGGAATCGACGTTTCGCAGGCGCCCCACGCACTGGCGGAGCTGGTCGGAGTCCCCCACCTCCACCACGAAGCGGTTCTTGACCATCGGGTGCTTGGTCGTGCAGTTCGCCTCCAGGATGTTGACTCCCGCCTCGGCGAAGGTGCGGGAGAGGTCCTCCAGAAGTCGGGTGCGATCCCAGGCATCGACCTGGAGCTCCACCCGGTAGGAGGTCACGTTGCCCCCCTCCCACTGAACGTCGGTGAAGCGCTCGGGCGAGCGGCGAAGCCCGCTCATGTTCTTGCAGTCCTCGCGGTGGATCGTGATCCCGCGGCCGAGCGAGACGTAGCCGACGATCTCGTCGCCGGGCACCGGGCGGCAGCACTTCGCGAGGCGGACCATCACGTCATCGACCCCCTTGACCTTGATCCCGTAGTCCGAGGCCTCCTCCGTTCGGCGCTGGCGCTCGTCGCGCCCCTCGAGGACCCCCGCGAGCCGGGCCTCGGTCTCGTCGCCGGCGACCGCCTCGCCCTGCTTCAGGCGCTGGAAGACCTTGTTCGCGACGGTCTTCGGCGAGATCTTGCTCTGGCCGATGGCGATGTAGAAGTCGTCGGCCTTACGGAACCCCATCTCGCGGGTGACGTCGGCGAGGAGGGGCGAGGCCGCGATTCGCTGCGAGGGCAGGCCGCGCTTTCGGATCGCCTCCTGGAGTCGCTCGCGCCCGCGCCGCTCGGCGTCCTCGCGCCGCTCGCGCTTCAGGAAGGCGCGGATCTTGTTGCGAGCCCGACTCGTGCGCACCAGCGCCAGCCAGTCGCGCGACGGGCCCCGCTCCTGCTTCGCCGTGAGGATCTCCACGATGTCGCCGGACTTGAGCTGGTAGTGGAGCGGGACGATCTTCCCGTTCACCTTCGCCCCCACGCAGCGGTGGCCGACGTCGGTATGGACGGCGTAGGCGAAGTCGAGCGGGGTCGAGCCCGCCGAGAGGTTCTTCACCTCTCCCTTCGGCGTGAACACGAACACCTCGTCCTCGAACAGGTCGACCTTCAGCGACTCGAGGAACTCGGTGGGGTCCTGGTCGCCCTCGACCTCCAGGAGCTGACGCAGCCAGGTCATCTTGTCGCGCTCCGGGTCGCCCTTGGGGCGCGCGCCCTCCTTGTAGATCACGTGGGCGGCGATCCCGTACTCGGCCGTCTCGTGCATCTCGGGGGTGCGGATCTGGATCTCGAGCGGCCGCCCCTCCGGACCGATCACCGTGGTGTGGAGGGCCTGGTACAGGTTCAGCTTCGGGGTGGCGATGAAGTCCTTGAAGCGGCCGGGGAGCGGCTTCCAGATCGAGTGGATGATCCCGATCGCGCCGTAGCAGTCCTTGACCGAGCCGACGATCACCCGCATCGCCGTCAGGTCGTAGATCTCGTTGAACTCGCGGCCCTTCTTGGTCATCTTCGAATAGATCGAGAAGAAGTGCTTGGCACGGCCCGAGATCTCGGCCTCGATCCCCACCTTCTTCAGCTCGCGCCGCAGGAACTTCCCCGCGTCCGAGACGTAGCGTTCGCGCTCGGCACGCTGCTGAGAGACCAGCTTCTTGATCTCGTCGTACTTCCGCGGGTGCAGGCGCTGGAACGAGAGGTCCTCGAGCTCCCACTTGATCGCGTGGATCCCGAGCCGGTGGGCGAGCGGCGCGTAGATCTCGAGCGTCTCTCGAGCCTTCTCGAGCTGCTTTTGCTTCGGCAGCGCGGCCAGGGTGCGCATGTTGTGAAGCCGGTCGGCGAGCTTGATCAGGATGACCCGGAGGTCCGTGGCCATCGCCACCATCATCTTGCGGTAGTTCTCCGCCTGGCTCTCGTCGCGGCTCTGGAAGGTGATCCCGGTCAGCTTCGTCACCCCATCGACGAGCTGGCCCACCGTCGCGCCGAACAGGCCCTCGACCTGCTCCAGGCTGGCGCTGGTGTCCTCGACCGTGTCGTGCAGGAGCGCCGCGCACAGCGTCTCGGCATCGAGCCGCAGCCCCGCGCAGATCTTCGCCACCTCGACGGGGTGCGTGATGAAGTCCTCTCCGGAGCGGCGTCGCTGGTCGGCATGGCGCTCGCAGGCGAACGCGAAGGCCCGCTCGACGGCCTCGGCGTCGACCCCCCTCGCGCCGTCGCCCGCGTGCTCCGAGATCACGGCGAGGAGATCGCCGAGGAGGGCGCGCTCGTCGGCGGTCAACGCCTGCGCGAGGTCCGTGAGCGGCGCCACCGTGAGGTCCCCCGCCGGGCGTGCCCCCACCCTGGTGTGACCCTCGCGGTCGGCCGGGGCCTTGGCGCCGTTCCCCGCGGCCTGCCGGCGGCGGGAGGGGCGGGGCGCCTTCGGCTTGCCGTCGGCGGTCCGCTTCGCGTGCGAGGCGTCCGACGGCGCGCGCTTGGCCTTCGGCCGGCGGGTGGCCTTCGGCTTGTCTAGCTCGGTTGTCTTTGCCCGCTTAGGAATCGCCTGCCCTCCTCGGACCGCGCGCGGTAGGCGACGAAACAACTCAGTCGCTCGAGATCCTTCTCCTCCGAGGATACGACGCGGAGCGCAGGCGCGGAGGCGGAACCCTCCCACCGAACCGCCTCGAGCTCCTCGAGCACCAGAAGGCGGCGCCCCGCGACCTCCGGCGCTCGCGGCAGGCGGCCCGCGCCCTCGACCAGGCCCCGGAGTCGATCGCCCTCGATCGATCCCTCCGCGTCGCCGTTCCGACACGCGGCTCGCAGATCGCGGTACATCGCGACGAGGGCGGCCCGCTGCGGCCACTCCTCATCGAGGACGCGGAGCGAGAACTCGATCTCCGCCGTCCCCCAGACGAGATGCACGAAGCCCTGGCCCGCCGAGACGAGGCGCTCCAGATGCGAGGAGGGAGGTGGATCGACGAGCACCACGTGGTGGAAGCCCGCGAGCATCGAGGGCCGCCGGCAGAGCGCCGCCCAGTCGGCGAGGGCGACCCCCGAGCCGCGCTCGGCGACCGCGTCGAGCGCGGCCCGGCCGGCCGCGTCGGCGAGCCGCCCCGAGGCGATCGCCATCTCGCCGCCTCCGAACCGGGCCGGAGCCGCGGCCCGCTCCACGAGCTCGCGACGGCGGAGGGCGTCGGCGCACAGGGCCAGGACCGGCTCGCCGCTCGAGGTGAGCGCGGCCACCGTCGCGACCCCCGACGTGCCGCGCCGATCGACGACCTCGCGTCGCTGCTCGGCCGCGGCGAGATCCACGAGCTCGGACGATGGCCATGCCGCGACGCCGATCTCGCGCTCGGCGTGGAGACGGCGCCACCACTCCGCGCAATCCGGATAGGGCGGGTCTCCAGAGGTTTCGATCTCGAGGGCGGGGTAGAGCGAGCCAAGGACGACCCGGGGGGAGACCACGCCGTTCCACTCGTTCAGCTCGAGCTTCACGGAGACGGCGAGGTCGTCGGCCAGCTCGGCGTCGACGAGCTCTCCGTTCACCCCGAACGCGACTCCGACCGCGCTTCGCCGCCCGCTCTCCAGCCGGAACCGGGCGTGCCTGTGCGCATCGCCCATCGGATGAACGTCGGAGACCCGCGCCGACGGGACGAGCAGCCGCACGCCGGGGTTGCCGTTCCCGAACGGGGCCAGGCGCGCGAGCTGCTCGGCGACGTCGTGGCCGAGGCTCTCCCCTCCGACCACGGCGTCGATCACCTCGGTGGGCGCCACGGAGGCCGTGCCGGTCACGGACCGGGCATGCGCGAGGAAGGCCTCCCGGAAGGCATCGATGCGGCCCGCCTCGATCTCGAGCCCCGCGGCCGCGCGGTGGCCTCCATAGCGGGTGAGGTGCTCGCCGCACGCGTCGAGCGCGGCGAGCAGGTCGAACCCGGGGACGCTCCTGCCCGATCCCCGCCCGTGGCCGTCCGGGTCGACCCCGATCAGGCAGACGGGAACCCAGTGGCGCTCGGCCAGGCGCGACGCGGCGATCCCCACCACCCCGTGGTGCCAGCCCTCCCCCGCGAGCACCAGAGCGGGAGCGGAGGCCAGGTCCGCGGGGAGCGCCGCCCGTTCTCGCTCGGCGCCCGCGACCACCTGCCGCTCGGTGTCGCGACGCTCGCGGTTGGCGCGGTCGAGCTCGGTCGCGATCGCCGCGGCGCGGTCGCGATCCTCGGTGAGCATCAGCTCGACGCCTGCGTCTGCCCTGTACAGGCGCCCCGCGGCGTTGATCCGGGGCCCCAGGCGGAACGCGACGTCGCCTTCGTCGAGGCGTCCCGGGTCGACCCCGGAGGCGGCGCAGAGGGCGCGCAGGCCAACCCGCCGAGCCCGGCGCGCGGTCGCCAGGCCGCGGCGAACGAGCGCCCGGTTCTCACCTCGAAGCGGCACCAGGTCGGCCACCGTCGCCAGCGCCACCAGGTCGAGCTCGAGGTCGGCGCGCTCGGGGCCGAGAAGCGCGGTGGCGAGCTTGTAGGCGACCCCGGCGGCGCATAGCTCCCCGAACGGATACCCATCGAGACGGGGGTGCAGGACCGGGCACTCGGGCAGGCGGGCGCCGGGCTCGTGATGGTCGGTGACGATCGCCTGCAGTCCCGCCCGCCGCGCACTCGCCACCTCGTTCGGACAGGTGATCCCGCAGTCGGCCGTGAGCAGGAGCTCGGTCCCGCGCCGGGCCAGGCGCTCGACCCCGTCCTCGGTGAGGCCGTAGCCGTCGCTCAGGCGGTCGGGGATGTACCAATCGCAGTCGGCGCCGAGCTCGCGCAGCGCGCCGATCAGAATCGCGGTGGCCGAGACGCCGTCGCAGTCGTAATCGCCGTGCACCGTGATCCGGCGCCCCTGGGCGACCGCCTCACGGATCAGCTCGACGATCTGCGCCATCGAGCCGAACGCGAACGGGTCGTGCGCCTCCGTGGCCTCGAGGAACGCGCGGGCCTCGGGCACCGTTTCGTACCCCCGCCGCACCAGCGTGACCGCCACCGGCTCCGCCAGCTCGAGCTCCCGCATCAGCTCCCTGGCCGCGGCATACGAATACGGCTCCAGCGTGAAGCCTCTATTTCGGGTCGTCGAAGCGGGCGTGCCGGTGGACACATGGCCAGGCTAAGAACGGGCGGGGACGGAACCGTCGCGCAGCCCCGAGCTGCATCGGGCTCGGGAAGCCGGACGCGACGCGATTTCTGAAGCCTTTTGGGGTCTATGGACCCCCCAAGACTTCAAAGTCGCCCGAGGCGCGTCCTTCGAGCCCGCCCCGGCGCCGGGCGCGTCGCTGTCGCCCGGGGCCGCCCGTAGGCTTTCCCGTACTAGCCCGATTCGAGTCGTCTTCACGGCGGGAGGAGAACGCGATGGACTTGAGAGCCGTGCAGGCCCCGATCAAGGAGCGCTACCGCGAGGACGCCGGCGAGGCCCGCATCACCCTTACGGCGCGCGCCGGTGAGGCGGACGCGCCGGTCGCCTGCTCCGTGGAGGCCG
>Ga0066652_100000527_pt1 | contig 18440 bp, 17 predicted proteins | sample GraSoiAngelo_101_FD_71413 | JGI IMG/M metagenome (GOLD analysis project Ga0066652, IMG submission 71413) | Grasslands soil microbial communities from the Angelo Coastal Reserve, California, USA - 14_0903_02_30cm | ecosystem: Environmental > Terrestrial > Soil > Grasslands | place: USA... | reverse complement strand
AGCCCCGCCGGATTGATCAGCTCGGGGCGGATCGCCAGGCGCACCCGCCGTGGCGTCTGCCAGCGAAGCCCGAGCCACTCGGTGAGGCCGTCGATCGGCTTTCCCTCGCGCGGCATGGCGCGGCAGCGTACCCGCCCACTCAAGCTACATTTAGTGAAGCGATGGAGAATCGAGGAACAGGCGATGGCTGACCAGGCCACAGAGCGTCTTCCCTACGGGCCGATCCACCCCGGCTCGGGGCGAAAGCGCGGCCGCTTCGCCGGCATCCTCGCCGCGCTCGCCGCCGCCGCGGCGAAGGCGAAGTCGCTGATCTTCCTGCTCCCGAAGCTGAAGCTCCTGACCACGTTCGGCTCGGCGCTCGTCTCGGTGGCCGCCTACGCGCTCCTTTGGGGCTGGTGGTTCGCGGTCGGCTTCGTCGCACTGCTCTTCCTCCATGAGTTCGGGCACGTGATCCAGCTTCGCCGCGAGGGCGTCAAGGCGTCGGCGCCGATGTTCATCCCCTTCCTCGGCGCGGTGATCTCCGCCAAGTCGATGGGCCGCGACGCGGCGGCCGAGGCACGGGTGGGGCTCGCCGGCCCCGTCCTCGGCACCCTCGCCACCCTCGTCCCGCTGACGCTCTGGCTCGCGACCGGGAGCGACTTCTGGCGCGCGCTCGCCTACGTCGGCTTCCTGATCAACCTCTTCAACCTGCTCCCGGTGCTCCCGCTCGACGGCGGCCGGGCGATGGCCGCGCTCAGCCCGTGGATTTGGGCCTTCGGCTTCGCCGGACTGATCGCCCTCGCCGTCCTCTTCCCCAACCCGATCTTCTTCCTCGTCATCGTCTTCGGCGGCCTCGAGACCTGGCGGCGCTTCAAGGCCCGGAACACGCCCGAGGGCCGCGCCTACCACGCCATCCCCGGCCGCACCCGCGCCGTGGTCGCCGCGACCTACCTCGGGCTCGCGGGGCTCCTCGGGGTTGGGGTCGCCGAGACCTTCTTCGCCCGCGGGCTCTAGCGGCCGGGCGTCAGCGACTGGGGGCGAGCACCCCCCGCTGCGCGAGGCGGCGAGCGAGCGCGGCCGTCGGCGCGTAGCCGATCGCCGCTCGGCGGTGAAAGAGCGCGAGCGCCGCGTAGCGGTGGGGAAGGCGCCAGGCGAGCCTTCCCGCCGGCCTGCCCTTCGCCCCACGGGTGAGGTAGAGCGGCACGGCGTGCGCGAACTCGACCGCGTCGCGCCCGCTCTGCCACTCGTAGGCAAGTAGGGCCGCGTCGTCGCGCGAGCAGGTGCCGTTGCAGCCGGCGCTCCCCCGACGCTGCCACGCCGCCGACCAGCCGCGGTCCAGTCCTGACGCCGCGTGGCGAGCCTGGGCGGCCGGGGCGCCAGTCGCCAGGATGACCCTCGCGTCGAGCTCGCCCGAGTCCGAGGCTGCGAGCTTCCGCCAACCGGAGGGCATCGCCCCGGCCAGCTCGAGGCGCAGGAGGCCTTGCGGGTCGCGACCGGGCCACACCTGGGGGTGGAGGATCTCCGCGGTGGTGGTCGGCGGGCGGCGGAAGGCCCGGTTGACGGGGGCCCATCCGTGGCCGCGATCATGCAACGAGCGGACGAAGTCCGCGCCGGAGGTGTAGGGGAATCTCGACTCCGCCGCCAGCGCCGGAGGGAGGTAGGAGAACATGTTCTCGGGGCCGAACAGCTTCGACCCGGCCGCCGAGACTGGCCCACGCGCCCCCAGGTAGTGGTGCGCGTACCTCGACTCGATCACGGTCGCCGTGCCCTCCACCAAAGCACTCAGGGCGAGCGGCGCGTCCGTGCTCGAGGGGTCGGCGCGGCGGTGGAAGGCGCCGGGAAAGTGCTGGGCGTCGAGGGCGTGGTCGAGCTCGTGCGCGAGCGTCTGCTCGAGCAACGCCGGGGACTCGCCCGGATGCATGACCACGGTGATCCGGCGCTTGGTGTTCTCATAGAGGCCGTCCGTGGTCTTCGGCCCGACCTGCTTCAGCTGCTTGGGTCCGAAGCTCGGATCGGCGAGCCCGATCAGCCTCAGAAACTGGAACGCGGCCTGATTGGCGCGCTTCGCCCGCCGCCACTCGGCGGGGCTGACCTTGCTTCGCGCCTCGTGCTCGGCACGCTTTCGCCGCTCGGCGAGCCCCTGCGGAGTGGAGACGACGAGCTTCGGGATCGACTCGAACCGAAGCCCGCGCAGCCCCTCCACCCGGCGCGCGATCTCCGGCACCGCGCGGCGAAGCGAGCGCGGATCCACGGAGCCGCCGAGCACGGGACGAGCGGCCGGTGACGGCGAGGGGCTCGCCTTCGCGGGCGCCGAGGAACTCGCGGCGGGGGCGGCGCTCGACCCGCTCTCGATGAGCGAGCGAAGCGCGAGCACCGCGGCGATCACCCCGCCCACCACCAGGAGGATCCGCCATCGCGTGGGGAGCTTCGGGTGCCGCCGGCGGGACCGCGGCTCGGGGGCGCCCGCCGGCACGGACGTGTAGAGAGGCCTGGCGCCGGGCGGCGGCGCGCTCGGCGGCGGCGCGCTCGACGAGCGCCGCCTCCCGGAAGCGGCCGGGGCCGCGGCTGTTGGCGGCGCCTCGAAGCGGTACTCGCACACGCCGCAAGCGGGCGCGGCGTCGGCCACCTGGCCGGTGCAGCTCGGACAAGACTTCACGTCCAGAAAATCGGCAGCAACACCCGAACCGCTTAGCGACATCTAGCAGCGAACCTGTCGGACTCTTCGCGGGCTGACTCAGTGCGCCCCGGCGGCGAGCGCAAGCGCCAGCTCGGCCGTTTCGTCCTCGAGATCCCTCAAGGGCGGCTCCGCCGAGGATAATCACTGTCCGTCCGCGGACTCGAACGCAAGGAGCGCGACCCCGATGAGCAGCACCGAGAAGGAATCCAACGGCGCGACCCGCCTCTCCTACATTCTCGGGGTACCGCTGGCCGAGGGCGTCGAGCGCCAGTGGCCGCAGATGGGCGAGATCGTCCGCACGAGCCGGCTCGTCGCCGAGGTCGAAGGCAACTTCCCCGAGCTCACGCTCGAGGTCGGAAGACGCCTGCATCTCGACGATGTCGTCGTGGTCGAGTGGACCTGCGACTACGGCGACGGGCGCCTGTATCGAAACGTCACGATCGCCGAGCTTGAGGATGGGCGAGCGGTCCGCGTCACCGACTACTGGGGTGAACCCACATCGACCCCCGAATGGCGACGCTCAACGACCGACCGGCTCGACATGCCCGGCGACGGCATCTGGCCCGACGGAGACCACCTCGCCCACCACTAGCAATCGGCCGAGCCCTTTTTGGGCGGGGCGCGAAACCTGGCGTGACGTACGCGCCGTGCGCCTGGCGGCCTTACGCGTGCTGCGGGACGACGATCCTGGTGGAGCTGGCCGGCCGGCAGATCGCCGGCGGGTTAAACGACTTCTTCGCCCGGGCGTAGTACACCCCCGGGCTGGCGTGGTGCTCGAGCTCGAAGCGGCCGCTGCCGCTGGTGGTGACCTTGCGGATCGTCCGGTCGGGACCCTTCCGAGCCTTCCGGACGAGTACGTGCTTGGAGCGGAAGCAGTGGGGCGAGAGCCTGCCCTTGAACCGGTGACGCTTGAGGCTGTAGGAGAGCGTCAGGTGGCGGCTGACCTCGTGCGGGGCGACCAGCCTCACGTTGTCGAGGTTGGCGAATTCCCCGGATGCGGATTGATAGTCGCCGATCACAGCGACCCGGCTCAGGTGCGCGAGAACCCGTTTGAACTGAGCCTTGGTGGGATGGGGTCCCGGATTTTCGCCACTGCCCGCAAACCTCCAGGAGTTCTCGAGTAGCGACTTCGAGAACGTGCGCCAGGTCGTGCCCGGAGCGCTCCTTTCGAACCCCACCAGCCGTGTGCTTCCCACCCCGATGGATGCCTCGGCGGGCCGCGTGCCCGGCCCGTTCAGCTGCAGGTCGAACTTGAAGAGCCCCCCGTAGAACCCCGATCGGTCGCCGGCGAACGGGGTCCCGAGGTTCTCGAACGCGGCGATCTGCTCGTTCGATCCCGAATCCCCGTCGTCGAGGCGGATGTAGCCACCCGGATTCCCCCCGGTCGCGAAGTAGTCCGGCGGCTCCACCGGAGAAGTGCCGAAGAAGCTCTGCGCGGCCTGCCAGTTCTCGGGGCCGGTGTCGAAGGTGGACGCAGGTCCCGCGGCCCTGGCAGCCTGCGGCCACGTCGCGCACAACATGAGTGCGCCGACGACCAGCGCCGCCCAGGCCGTCGGCCGGTTCCGGCGTCCAGCACTCCTCGCCACCCCCGCCACGACCGCAACGTACAGCGCCCGACGACCCCGCGGGCCTCGACCCCCGGCTTGGAAAGCTGGCGCTCTACCAAAGAGCTCGCCACCCTTGACCGAAGGGAATCACCTGCGGGAGGATCATCCGGTGAGGCCGGGGCTCACGACACCCGAGGTCCGGGCCGGGGGGGCGACGGTGGCCGTCACCGCCGTGGCGGTCGCGGTCCTCGGGCTGCTCCAGCAGGTCGCCGACCTCTTCGAGCTGAAGCCCGTGATCAACACGCTGATCGTCGTCGCGGTCTTCTTCGGGACCCTCGCGCTGAGTGTCCTGAAGCAGCGCAAGGACCGCGAGGCGCAGCTCACCGACGCCCTGCGCTGTTGGCCGCTGCCGCGGATGAACCAGGCGGATCCCTACCGGCTCGGCGTCTTCCCGCTCCTGCGAAGTCTCGAGCGAACTCGCGTCGCCGACTACGCATCGCGCGGGGACGTCGACCGTCGCCTCCAGCGTGCGCTCGAGCGGTCGTCGTTCGTCCTCGTCTACGGGCCCCCCCGTTCCGGGAAGTCCCGGACCGCGTTCGCGGCCGCGAGCGAGGCGCTCGGCGATGCCCTCGTGGTTGCCCCGCGGGACGCCGACGGGTTGCGTGAGCTCCTGGAGCTCGATCCGCCGCTTCTTTCGAGGCGGTCGCGCGCCCCCCGCTGGCGGCGCTCTTCCAAAGCCGTTCTCTGGCTCGACGGGCTCGAGCGCTACCTCGACGCGCTGGACGCCAACGCGCTCGACGCCATTCGCGCGGGCCGGATCCCCGTGACCGTGATCGCCACGATCCGCGAAGACGAGTACGACGCCGCCCTCGAGGGAAGCGGGGCCGATGCCGAAGCGGGAAAGGCGGTGGCGTCGGCGGCGCAGGCGTTTCACCTGCCGGCCGTGGGGCTGGCCGAGCGCCTGGCGAGTAGCGGCAAGGACGAGAGAACGCCGGTGGCTCACCGCGTCGAGCGCCCGACCACCGAAGGCGATCCGCCAATCCGTGATCCCCACTTCGCCCTCCCCGCAGGGCTGGGCCTCGTCGCGCTGGCCCTGATCGCCGTGATCTGGCTCGCCTCCGGTCTCAAGGAGCCCGTGCCCCTGTCGCTGTCAGAGCAGGCCGATCAAGCCCTGCGAGCAGCGGGGACCGTGGTCCTGCCGCCGGCGAAGGTCGACCTCCACGGGACGGGACAAAAGTCGTGGCTGTTCGCGGTCGCGCCGCGTCGTACCGAGTCCCAGATCGAAGCCGGCTCCCCACCGCCCTCGAACGAGATCCGCATCTACGACCAGCGAGGCGACGAGCTGAAGGAGGAGTTTCGGTTCCAGCCCGATGAGCCCGGCGCCGTGTTCCAGTATCGCGGAGTCCAGGAGCTGGGCGGCGCGGAGATGCTCGTCGGCGGCTACGGCTTTCTCGACCAGGCGCTTCGCGCGCTCCTGCCGTTCATCGTCTACTGGGACGCCGACAGCGCGGAGTACAAGATGGAGGCGCTTCAGGACCAGCCCCCGAAGCTGAGCAAGCCGCTGAACCCCACGGCGGCCGCGCGCTCGTACCTCCAGGCCTACCGGAAGCCGATCACGCTTCGCGACCGCGACCAGGGCCTCAAGCTGAGCGGCTATCGCGTCCAGGACTTCGCGATCACCCGCGATCCCGACCGCCTGGTTAGCGCGCTGGCCGTCGACCCGAGGACCGACACCCGGCCGGGCCGGGTGGAGGTCCAGGGCAGCATCCTTTCGGTCACGCCAAAGCCAGACCTGACCCCCTGCCAGTTTCCCGGGGCGAGGCCGCTCGTTGGGTCGTGGTCCCCGGACCGGGACCTTCAGTTCGAGGTCCTCGACCCGTGGAAGCCGTTCATCGCGCACCACAACTGCGTCCCCGCGCAGTAGCGCCTCCCAGAAAAGCGGACGACGGGTCTCGAACCCGCGACCTCCAGCTTGGGAAGCTGGCGCTCTACCTGCTGAGCTACGTCCGCAGCGGGCTCGTAATTCTAGGCGGCACCCGATGGCGCGTCTTTACCCTTCTATCCCGTGAGCGCGCGCACCTTGGCGGTCTTCATCGCGGTCCTCGCGGTGATCGGCCTGCTCGGCTACGGCCTCTTGAAGAAGTCGAGCGACTCGCTCGCGATCGGCGACCCGATCCCCGACGCGACCACCTCCCTCCCCCGCCTCGACGGCGGCGGCACCGGCTCGGTCGCCGACTACCGCGGGCGCTGGGTGCTCGTCAACGTGTGGGCGTCGTGGTGCGTTCCCTGCCGCAGCGAGTCCCCCACACTCGAGCGCTTCTACGCCGCCCACCGCGGGCCCGACTTCACCGTCCTCGGGATCGACTCCAACGACCTCTCCACGGACGCGCTCGACTTCGCCCACCGCTACCGGCTCACCTACCCGCAGCTTCGCGACGGCGACGGGAACTTCGCCCAGCACGAGCTTGGGACGACCGGCGTTCCCGAGTCGTTCCTCGTCGACCCCCAGGGGAAGCTCGTCGTTCACAGCCTCGGCCCGGTCACCGACCGCTACCTGAGCTCGAACGTGGTGCCCTACCTGAGCGGGAGGGCCAGCGGGTGAGGCGCGCCCTCCTCGCCGCCCCTCCGCTCCTCGTCGCGGTGGTGCTCCTCCTCGCGGCGCCGGTCGCCGCGAGCTCAGGGACCATGGCGAACCCGGCGTCGCCCAAGACGACCCTCCCCGACGTCGAGGACGACGTGATGTGCCCGGTCTGCGGCACGGCGCTCAACCTCTCCTCCTCCCCCCAGGCCGACCGCGAGCGCGCCTTCATCCGCCGCGAGATCGTCGCCGGAAAGACCAAGGACCAGATCAAGTCGGAGCTCGTCGCCCAGTACGGGACAGCCGTTCTCGCCGAGCCGCCGAAGTCGGGCTTCGACCTCACCGCCTGGCTCGTCCCCGGCGCCGCGATCCTCCTCGCCGCGATCGCGATCGCGATCGGGCTATGGCGCTGGCGCCGCGCCGGTCGCTCCGGCGGGCCGCCCACCGCCGGCGGCCCGCCGCTCGAGCCCACAGACTCGGAGCGCCTCGATGCCGACCTCGCGCGCTACGACCTCTAGCGCCTGCCGATCCACTAGCCTGATCCCCCACAGGCAGCCGGGAGGTAGATGAGATGCGAAAGCTTTTGATGGCAGGGATCGTCGCGGCGCTGGGCGTCGGGGTATCGATGGGCGTCGTCTTCGCGGGCGACTCCTCGAACACGATCGTCCGAGCGTCGGCGGCGCACAACGTCCCGGCGCGCGCCGTCCACGAGGTAAGCGCGAGCCAGGCGAAGGTCGCCGCGAAGGCAACGCACGGATTCAAGTACTTCGAGACCGACCCGTTCCCCGTCCAGGTCGGCCAGACCGGCGGCGGCACGCTGAAGTGCCCGCGCCACTGGAAGGCGATCAACGGCTACTTCGGCGCCGCCGGCAACGAGATCGGCGCGATCGAGGACTTCGTCGGCGGGGCCCAGTTCACACCGCGCAAGTGGACCGAGGTCGTCCGCAATAACGCGCCGCCGGATGGCTCGTCTACTCCCCCCAACGCGTTCGTCGGGGTCGTCTGCGGGCGGCTCTAGCGCCGAGCTCCACATAGGCCGCGGCGGGCGGCATAAGTCCGCCCGTCGCCCGCGAGGCTGTCAGATGCATCGCTGGTCGAGTTGCGTTGTCATAGTCAACGGAACTCGACCAGCGATGTCGTCGTGACGATTGCGAGGGATCCCAGCGCTAGCCCGAGCCGATCGCGATCGCAGCGATCGTTGGGGCGTCGATACGAACGTCCCCCGATAGCTGGTTGCATGTGAGGGCTACCTCGTGACGACCGGCCGACAATGGATCCCTCGTCACGATGGTCCGGGCAAATCCATTCGTGGCCGTTCCGTTGGTGTTGTCAGCCGGGTTCTCGCCTGGATCAACCGAGAGCGGCTCTGCCTCGTTATCAATCCGAAGCTCGCAGTGGGCGCTGGCAGGCCCACTAACGCTCTCTTCGTTGCCCGTGGCAATCGTCAGTAGGCGGGATTGCCTCTTCAATTTTATGGTGGCACTCGCGCATTTTGTAGACGTAATGGTTGATGAAGGATCGCAGTCCACCGCCTCGGTGCCCGCTACGGGCGCGAAGGCTTGGGCGTTCAAATCCGCCTCAGAAATCTGTCTCCCAGACAATCCGTTGCGTCGGACGTCGAGGCCACGCACAGCCTTGTGATCCTTCAGGTCCGCGCTCTTGATCGTTCCGTTGACGATGTCGTGAGAATCAATCTTCGTCGCTGCATAGGCTCCACCGCCGATCGCGACGAAGAGCGCCAAAGTCGCGGTTACGTTCGCGTAGCTGAGATGCCTGCGCAGCCTCAAGTAGACCTCCCTCCCACACAGCCTAGAGCCGGAAGCTTATGGAGGCTCAGCGAGCTTTAACCACGAGACGCTTCGAGCGAGAGCTCTCTGGCGCCTTATACGGCCACCCACGCTCGCGAAGAACCTTGAGGCGGAAACGGTAGGCGACGTCCGACCGGTAGAAGCGAGCGAAGCGATAGAGCATCCGATAGCGGCCATCGGGGCCCGTGTAGAAGGCTTGTCGCACCGTGTGCCATTCCGCCCCATCCTGCACTTGGAGCTCAATCAGCTTGCCACCTGCCGGAACGCGTGCCCCGAGGTGCCCGACGCGACCGTGAAACACGACGTGCCTGCCTTCCGGAACCCGCCGACGGGAAAGGCGAAACGTCGCTCGTGTCTTCACATGGAGGGTTCCGATCGCATGGTCGCCTGAGAGGTAGCGCTGATTTCCCGCGTATGACGCTGTGACTTTGCGTGATGGCCCTGCTGGAAGCCGCTCGCCCCAAAGACCGTCGGCGTCGGTCTGGACCGTACGCACACGCCTGTTAAGAAGCGCACCTTCCGCGAAGTGCTCGATCACCGTGATCTCTTGGTGGGCCAGCGGAGATCCCGCCGCGTTGACCAGGCGACCAGACACCTTGGAAATTTGCCCGTAGCCAATCGTTTCCGTGGGTGCGCCGCCCGGGACGAGGTGGCCCGTCAGCCTCACCCCGGACTTGAGCGGAAACGTCAACACCATTGGCTGGCCGTCCTGTCGCAACGTTGTATCTGCGACGTTGCCCGCGCCGTCAGAAGCCTCGGCCCTGAACTCGTACGGCCCGGGTGGATCAACGGTCGAGTTGATCCGCGCACGAATCTCACCCCCTTCAAGTTGCGTCTCGAGTGGCCGCCATTGGGTTCCTCCCACAGGGCGGTATGAGATCTGTCCGGAGGCCACGCCGGATGTGGCGTCAGATACTGGCGCGCGGATCGTTTCCGGATCGTCAACATCCTGGGAATTGCTGAATCTCAACGCAGGAGCGGTGTTGTCGACCTGAACTGTGTGCACCTGACATACGCGGTTGCCAGCGAAGTCCACTATGCAGATCGACAGTTGATTGGCCCCCTCTCGGAATGGAGCTTGTGCCGTGTCCGGTTGCGTATCCAGAGTCAAACCGGGGTTGCAGGCGGCAAAACGTGCGGCAAAGCTCGTCCCCGGAACCACGTCGCAACCGTCGAAGCGGGTCGCTAGCCCAACGCTATTCAGCGTCACGTAGATCTGAGCGAGCCCGCTGCCCGCGTCATCTCCAACTGCATGAAGCCCTTCTATTCCTCGACGCCAGCTTGGGTCCAGAAGTTCCCCACCCACGGTGGTGAGCCGAGGATCCGAATAGTCCGCCACTTTTAAACGCACACCGCGCACCCACGTCTTCGCGAGGTCGGACTGGGGGCAGCCGGCGCTTTGGGTGCAGGACAGGCTGGCGACGAACTGCCTCCGGCCGTGGCCGCTTCCGGCGCTCCAGGTGTAGTGCTTGTAGCCGGTGGGGTCGGTGGAGCCGGTCGCAACTCTGGCGACCTCGTCGAGCTGTGGATTCGCCATCCATAACCGCGCGGCGTGGCCGTTGTCACGGCGGAGCTTCGCCTCCAAGCTGACCGACACGATCCCGAGATCATCTAAGCCGGTCGACCACCGGACTCGCCCTGAACCGCCGTGGTGGGCGGCGCCCGTGCTGGTGACCTTGATCGCGTAGTCGTTGTCAGGATCGCCGCAAAACGCTCGGGTCGCGTAGGCGGCGGCATCCTCGAGAATCGCGTCGGCTCGCGCCCGGTTCAACGGGTCGCACTGAACCACCGTGTAGGTATGTCCGGCACCGATTGCGCTGCCGGGCAGCGCCAGAGCCAACGCGAGCGCGAGCGCGACAGCCCATTTCATGGGTTTTCTAGAGGTGCCGACGGTCGGGGTCACGGGCCGAACTCCCGCTGAACCGCTGAACCGCCTCCCTGTGCGGAAGATGACGAGCTACCCCCGCTCGACGTCGAGGGCGTGGCCGCCGCCACTCCGAACTCTTGCTCCGGGGGCGGCGCGGAAGGGGCAATCGGAGAGGGAGTCGGCTGTGGCGGAGGAGGTGCCGGGGCCGGCGGCGCTGGCGATTGATCGCCTGGCGCATCGGCCGCCGGGCGGTTACCCGCGTTCGAGACGGATGCGGGCGGCGCCGGTTCGACTGCCCTTCGATCGTTGGTCGCGCCCGGCAGGGCCGCGCCGATCACCCGTGCGTGCTCGGCGGGATGTTGCGGGGCGCCGCCGCTTGCACCTGAAAGGCCCGGCAGCTGTGCCGGGACGATCCCGGCCGCGACGCAAGCGGTGGCGGCAGCCCCGCCGCCGAGGCACAGCGCGGCGACCTTTCCCGCAGTGCCAAGTGTCGCGAGCTTCGCCAGGACCCCTGATCCGGCGGCGCCGGCTCCACGCGCTGCCCCGGAGGCGGCGCCGACCTGGCCCACCGCTTCAGGCGTCTGGCTCCCCGAGCCTTCGCCGAATGCGTTCGAGGCCGACTCATGGATCCGGTGAAACGCAGCGAATACCCGGTCCGGAAGCGCCATCCGGCCTCCATCCATCGCGTCGACGGCGCTCGCGACCGCGACCGACGAGCCGAGATCGTGGAGATGCGCGGCCAAGCGACCGACGAACTCGCTGCAATGACGACAATGCGAAAGGTGCTGCTGCGCCTGGCGTTGCTGCTCGGAATCGGCGAGACCAGCCGCATAGGCTTTGAGGACCGACTCTCGGTCCGCGCACCATTCCCCGCGTTCAACGAGGCGCATCTTTTGGAGCAGCTCATCGACACCCCGGGTGATCTCCTTACGGTAGGCACGCGGAGAAAGGCCCCTCACCAAGCCACACACCTGCTGCGGCTCTAGGCCCCAGCCGTACCGCAGAAGCATCACCGCACGTCGCCGAGGAGGAAGGCTCGCGAGCAGATCGCGGGTGACGCGCGACTGCTCGAGCTTTGCCGCACGCTCGTCCGGCGTAATTCCGTCGTCGGGCACCGAGTGGACGGCCTCGAGCGGGGCCGTGGGACGACGACGGCGGCGGCGCAGCTCCTTGCTCGCGTGATTGGCGACGGCGGTCAATACGTACTTGCGGACCTCTTCGTCGTCGAGCTGGTCGTGGCGGCGCTCGAGCGCGCGCAGCGTTCCGACCCAGGCGTTCGCATAGATGTCTTCGACTTCGTCGTCGTCGAACGCCGACCGAAACGCACGCCGCACCATCGCCCGCGCCGGTCGCCGAAGCTCCTCGTACAAGCGCCCCGAGCGCTCGCGCCACTCCGAGCGAGACTCGTCGAGGACTGCGCGGCGGTTGACGGCGGAGTGGTTCACGCGGGGCTCCCGACGGCTCAGAACCCCGGTGCGCCGATTCGCGCCCCCAATCAACAGCGTGCCCCCTCTACTCCACAGACGAAACGGATCGATGCTAAGAGCGTGCGCCGAGCGGCGCCAGCCCCGCCGTCGCAAATAGCGACCTAAATGCACACGCTATTCCGCATTTTCCGAGCAAAACGTCCGGCGAATCCGGGGGCTGCACCGCGTCATCCGCTGCGCGAGCCCAATCGAGTGCGTCAATGCCTTGCGCCGCCAACGCCCTACGCCGCCTCGGCGGCCCCTCCCGCGTTTGACCCGTTCCGTCAGCGGGCAGGTGGCTGTCGAGCAACCGACGGAGGAGGAGAAGATGAGCAACCTGGACAACCTGAAACAGGGCTATGAGGCGTTCAAGCGCGGCGATCTCGACGCGTCGACCGAGAACTTCGCCGACGACATCGAGTGGGAGAACCCGAACGCGCCGCAGCTGCCGAACGCGGGCACGATCAAGGGCAAAGAGGACGTGAAGGCCTTCTTCGCCGAGACGCCCCAATACTGGTCGAAGTTCGAGATCAACGCGGACGAGTTCATCGAGCAGGGCGACACGGTCGTCGTCCTCGGCCACACCGACGCCGAGGGGAAGGACACGGGGAAGTCCGTGAAGGCGCCGTTCGTCCACGTGTGGCGGTTCGGCGGCGACCAGGTCACCCGGGTGCAGGTCCTATTCGACACCGCGTTGGTGGCCGACGCGCTGGGGCGCTAGCGGGCGCAGCCGCTGCGGACCCCCGGCGTCTGGAGCGGTCACTGGCCAGCGAGATACTGCGCGGGCGATCTCGCAGGAGAAGCGGTCGTGACCCGTTTCGGCCTCGCGGGACCTGCCCCGTCGCGTACCTGGACATCGGCTCGCCACCGATCTAGGCTCGTCCCAGGGGGGTAATCGACTTAGGGAGGAAGCGATGAGCCGTATCCGGCCGCATCTGACGTACTCGAACGTGATGTCCACGATCGCCGTCTTCGGGGTACTGGCAGGCAGTACTGCATGGGCGGCCTCGAAGATCGGCACCAGCGAGATCAAAAACGGCGCGGTGACCGCCAAGAAGCTTCACAACAACGCGGTCACGGGCGCCAAGGCCAAGGAGTCGTCCTTCGGCCAAGTGCCGGACGCCGCCCGCGCCGACAACGCGACGAGCCTCGGCGGACAGCCCGCCTCCGACTATCGCCTGCACTGCTCCGGCAACCTCGATCGGGCCAGGGATCTCTGCTATGAGGTCGATCTGCGGTCGGCCACCTACGCGAACGCGCTGAAGGCGTGCGCCCTCGACCAGCGCCGGCTGCCCAACGCCGGCGAGCTGGCGCTCGTCTACGACCACCTCAGTGCCGACCAGGGGTACGAGTGGACCGCGGGCCACTTCACCAGTAGCGGTGCAGCACAGGCCCCTGTGCTCGGACAGAGCTCGTCTCGCGACCTCCTTCCGGCAGCCAACACGACCGATACCGCCACGGCCTTCCGATGCGTGACCTCGGCGACCAACTGAGCGTGACCTAAGCCGCCCGTGCGTTCCGGACGCTCGCGAGATACTGCGCGGGCGATGTCGCGGGAGAACGTCGAGGCCGTGCGGGCGATCTACGCGGAATGGGGCAGGGGGAACTTCCGCACCGGGAGCGAGCTCTATGACGAGCACGTGGTCTTGGTCCTACGCCCCGGGTTCGCGGATCCGGGAGTGTATTTGGGTCGCGAGGAGATCCGCGCCTACATGCGCGGATTCCTGGTGGGTTGGGCCGAGGCGGCCATCGCCGGAGAGGAGTTCCTCGACGCGGGCGACACGGTGCTGGTGGCGGTCCATCAGCACGCGACCGGGAGCGGGAGCGGCGCGCCGGTCGAGATGCGCTACTGGCAGGCGTGGACCTTTCGGGGCGGCGCAGTGATCCGGATCGAGAGCATCAAGGAGCGCTCCGAGGCACTCGAGGCGGCTGGGCTTCGCGAGTAGATGTACAAAACGCCGGTGGGAGGAGAGTTGGCGACTTTCGGACGCGTGCGGTGCAAAAAGCGCCAAGTCGGAGCGGGCGGGGAAAGAGACACGGGCGGCTGTCGGGCGCGGACGGCGGAAAGAGGCACGGGCGGGCTGCAGGGGCGGCGGAAAGAGGGACGGGCGGTGCCACGGACGAGCGGCGCGGTTAGGGTCGGCGCAGCGAATTCGGCAAACGGAGGAGGACCCTGATGGCATACATGCTGGCGAACTTCGAGGTGGGCGATTACGACGCCTGGAAGCAGGGCTTCGACGAGGATCCGGCCGGGCGAAACGACTCGGCCCAGGCCCACATGATCTTCCGCGCGGTCGATAACCCGAACGCGGTCTTCGTCGGGGTGGAGTTCGACTCGGTCGACGAGGCCAGGGCGTTCCGCCAGCGCCTTCTCGACTCCGGGGCGATGGAGCGCGCGGAGAAGATGATCACGCCGCCCACGGTCGTCGAGGTCGCGGACCGGGCGCAGTACTGAGGCGGGACTAGGTCCCGCCGACCGCCATCTCGGCGATCAGGAGCGCCGGGGTCGAGACCGAGCCGCCGAACGGGACCCAGCGGGGCTCGGCGCCCGCGGCGGCCACGGCCTTCAGCATCGAGGCGAGGTCCGAGGCGATCGTGAACTCGTCGGCCGCGGCGGCGAGCGCGCCGCCCTCGATCAGCCGCCCGGTGGCGCCGACCGAGAAGGTGCCGGAGACGGGGTTGACCCCCGAGTGAAGCCCGGCGACGTCGGTGACGTAGACGCCGCCCTCGGCGTCGGCCAGGAGCTGGTCGAAGCTCCGCTCGCCCGGGGCGACGACGAGGTTGGAGGTCGAGACCGAGGGCGGGGAGCGGTAGCCGGCGCGGGCGGCGTTGGCGGTGGTGCCGGTTCCCTCGCCTTGGCGCCGGGCGGTGTAGGAATCGTGGAGGTAGGCGGCGAGGGCGCCGGCGTCGATCAACGCAGTCCGCCCGCGCGGTGAGCCCTCGGCGTCGAACGGCGAGGAGTTGAGGCCGGCGGGGTCGACGCCGTCATCGGCGACCGTCAGGGCCTCCGCCGCGATCGCGTCGCCGAGCAGGCCGGCGAACGGCGAGCGCCCGCGCTGGACCGCGTCGGCGCACAGCGTGTTGCCGATGAAGCCGACGAAGCTCGCGGCGACGATCGGGTCGAGGACGACGGGGCAGGTGCGCGAGGCGGGCTTTCGGGCCCCCAGGAGCGAGGCGGCGCGCTCGGCCCCCTCGCGGCCGATCGCCTCGGGATCGAGGACGTGGGGCGAGCGCCCCATCCGGAAGCCGAGCCCGGTCTGCTTGTCGCCGTCCTCCTCGGCGATCGCCTGGAGGTAGGCGTAGGCGGAGGTCGCCTCGTACGTCCCGGCGAGGCCGCGCGAGGAGGCCAGGGCGATGCGCTCCTCCTCGTCGGCGTAGACCGCGGTCTCGACGCCGACGACGCGCCGGTCGGCGCTGCGGGCGGCGCGCTCGACCGCCTTCGCCAGCTCGATCTTCTTCTCCGTCTTCCACCGCGCGAGCTTTGGGTCGGCGAGGCCCGGGATCTCGGGCGGCGCGCCGTCGGCGGGAACCGGAGCCTCCGCGAACTCGTCCGGGTCGGCGATCCGCGCCGCCTCCACCGCGCCCGCGGCGAGCTCGCGGACGCCCGCCTCGCTCAGGTCGGTGCCGTAGGCGTAGCCGGCGCGGTGGTCGATCCAGCACCGGAGGCCGAGACCGCGCTCGCCGGCGTCGGTGAGGCTCTCGACCTCGCCGTCGAAGACCCGGATCTCGCGCCCCACCGAGTCCTGGACGTAGGCCTCGGCGTCGCCGGCGCCGCCCGCGAGGGCCGCCTCGACCGCGCGCTCGGCGATCTGCTCGAGCTTCATCGAGGGGAATCTAACCGGGCGCCGCTCCCGGCTTGGAGGCGATAGCCTCGGCCGGGCATGGATGCGGAGCGGACTGGGATGGGTCGCAGGGAGGCGCGGCCTTCGATGCCTGCCCTCGCGGCGCTGATCGCGCTCCTCGCCCTCGCCCTCGCCGCGCCGGCCCTCGCCCAGGCGAGCGTCCTTCGGGTCGGCCGCTGGCACGGGGTCCAGGGCCAGTTCAGGACGATTCAGGCCGCGGTTGACGCGGCGCACAAGGGCGATTGGATCCTGGTCGGCCCCGGCGACTATCACGAGCGCGCCGACTTCACGAAACGACATCACGCCCCCGCCGACGAGCCGGGCGCGGGCGTCCTGATCAAGAAGAACCGCCTTCACCTGCGGGGGATGAACCGAAACAAGGTGGTCGTCGACGGGACGAAGCCGGGATCCCCCGAGTGCAGCTCGAGGCTCCACGACCAGTCGTTCGGGCCGAAGGGCAAGCACGGAAAGCGAGTCGGTCGGACCGGGATCGTGGTCGACAAGGCCTCGGGGGTGTCGATCGACAACCTGACCGCCTGCAACTTCCTCGCGGGGGGGAACGACGGAACCCAGATCTGGTGGAACGGTGGCGACGGCTCGGGGAAGATCGGGATGGGCTCGTGGTACGGGAGCTACCTCTCCGCGACGACGGGCTTCTACCGGGGCAACAAGAAACAGGGCGGGTACGGGATCTTCGCCTCGAACTCGCGCGGGCCCGGGCGGCTAACCCACTCCTACGCCTCGAATATGAACGACGCCGGCGTCTACATCGGCGCCTGCGCGCGGCGCTGCCACTCCGTGGTCACCAAGTCGCAGTTCGAGTACAACGCGCTCGGCTACTCCGGGACGAACGCGGGCGGCGAGCTCGTGCTGAAGAGGTCCGAGTGGGACCACAACGCGACCGGGATCGTCACCAACAGCCAGAACAACGACGATGCGCCCTCGCCGCAGGACGGCGCCTGCCCCCACGGGACGGGGCCGACGGGGACCTACTCGTGCACGATCTTCAAGAAGAACGACGTCCACGACAACAACAGCAATCACGTCCCGATCGGGCCCTCGGCGCCGGCGCCGATCGGGACCGGGATCGTCATCAGCGGCGGGCGCAACGACACGGTGATGAAGAACCGGGTCATCCACAACATCGCCTGGGGGATCCTGCTCGTCCCGTGGCCGGACTTCGGGCCGCCGCCGCCGATCGCCCACTGCCAGGGCGGGACGCCCGACGCGCTGGGCCCGGGCACCTGCCTCTACGACGACTGGGGAAACCAGGTGTTCAAGAACACGGTGTCGAGGAACGGGACCCTGGGGAACCCCACCAACGGCGACCTCGCCGAGGACTCCTTCCCGGAGCCGGAGCCCAGCAACTGCTGGTACGCGAACAAGCGGCCGGACGGCGGCGAACCGAGCTCGGACCCGCCGAACATCCAGAGCTTCCACGGCAAGGACCAGTGCGGTCAGCCGCAGGCGAGCGGCGGGGACAGCGGCGAGCTCACGGGCCAGGCGGGCTGCGCGACGAGGCAGCTGCTTCCGTGTCCGCCCGGCGCGCACTACAAGGAGCCCGGCAAGGTCCACGTGCACAGGCTCCCGAAGCTGGGGACGATGCCGCACCCCTGCAAGGACGTCCCGTCGAACCCGTGGTGCCCGGGCGGACGGGGCCACGACGGCCGGCACCACCACGGGGCGCCCGCGAGCCCCGCCCCGACGCCGGGCTACTGAGCCGAGCCGGCCCCTCGGCCGGCGCGGCAGGTGCCGCACACCGTAGGCACGGGCGGTACGCTGCGGCGCGAGAATGGAGGCAGCGAGCGGGAGCAGGGGTCGCAGGGACGCCGCCCTCGTGACATTCGGCTTGGGCGCGGTGGTCGCGCTCGCGTTCGCGAGCTCGCCGCCGCCTGCCCATGCCAACGTCCTGCGGGTGGGCCGCTGGCACGGGGTCCAGGGGCAGTTCAAGACGATCCAGGCCGCGGTCGACGCGGCGCACAAGGGCGACTGGATCCTGGTCGGCCCCGGCGACTACCACGAGCGCGCCGACTTCACGAAACGACACCACGCCCCCGGCGACGAGTCGGGTGCCGGCGTCCTGATCAAGAAGAACGGCCTTCACCTGCGGGGGATGAACCGAAACCGGGTGGTCGTCGATGGGACGAAACCCGGATCGCCCGAGTGCAGCTCGAGGCTCCACGACCAATCGTTCGGGCCGAAGGGCGACGGCGGCAAGCGCGTGGGGCGAAACGGGATCGTCATCGACAAGGCGAACGGCGTCTGGATCGAGAACCTGACCGCCTGCAACTTCCTCGGTGAGGGAAACCAGATCTGGTGGAACGGCGGCGACGGCTCGGGGAAGATCGGGATGGGCGCCTGGTACGGGAACTACCTCTCGGCGACGACCACCTTCTACCGCAGCAAGAGGAAGCAGGCCTCCTATGGCGAGTTCGCCTCCAACGCCCACGGTCCCGGGCGCCTGACCCACTCCTACGCCTCGAACATGAACGATGCCGGCGTGTACATCGGCGCCTGCGCGCAGCGCTGCCACTCGGTGGTCACCAAGTCCCAGTTCGAGTTCAACGCGCTCGGCTACTCGGGGACGAACGCCGGCGGGAAGCTCGTGCTGAAGAAATCCGAGTGGGACCGAAACGCGAGCGGCATCGTCACCAACAGCCAGAACAACGACGACGC
>Ga0066652_100000526_pt1 | contig 18470 bp, 15 predicted proteins | sample GraSoiAngelo_101_FD_71413 | JGI IMG/M metagenome (GOLD analysis project Ga0066652, IMG submission 71413) | Grasslands soil microbial communities from the Angelo Coastal Reserve, California, USA - 14_0903_02_30cm | ecosystem: Environmental > Terrestrial > Soil > Grasslands | place: USA... | reverse complement strand
GTTTCCCCCCGCCGGGCCGCGCGCCACACCGCGCCGATCGGGAACCTCGGGATGCGTACACAGGCGACGCGCCACTCCGATTGCACAACGCACCTCCACTGTTCGAAGCGTTCCGCCCTTCTCGACCCGCACGGCGATCGTGCGGGTCGCGCTACCCCCCACTCCCCACTCTCCACCCCCCACCGGTGGGGAGTGGGGAGTGGGGGGTGGGGGGTGTCGTCGCTTTCCTGGCGTCGTGCGCTCGACCAGCAATCGCACCGCGCCGCCGAGCTGCGACGCGGCGCCCACGCGGTCGCCGAGCACGACGAAGGCGGCGTTCGACTCGCGCGCGAGCCGCGTCAACCGCACCGCGGCCGACTTGGTGAGCATGGGCGCGCCGTCGAGCACCACGAGCGCGAAGGCACCGCTGCGCAGGAGGATGTCGGCACACCATGCGGCGCGCCCCGCGTCGCGCGGGCGGATGATCCACACCCCCTCGGTGTCGCCCAGGTGCACCCAGTCGCGCGCGTCGAGCGTGCGCTGCGCGTCCACGTACGCCACCCACCCGTGCGCGGCCACGGTGGACTCGACGATGGCGCGCGTGAGCGTGGTCTTCCCACTCCCGGTCGGCCCGACGATCTCGGTCAACCGCCCGCGCGGCAGCCCGCCCCCCACCAGCACCGCGTCCAGCGCCGCCACTCCCGTGGGAAGAGCGGGGGTGGGCGGGGGCGGCGGAGGGAGGAGCTTGACCAGCTCGGCGATCGACAGGGACATACCGGAGGAAGAGGCAGGTATCGGGCCTGATACCGAATAAATACCGAAAACAGGGGGCGCAACTCGAGGCGAATCCCATCCCCGCCGAGCCCGCCGAGGGGGTTCTATCTACCGAACGAAAGCCGAAAATGCAACCGGGGGGATTCTGAACCGGCGCAGGCGCCATTCAAGCCCCGTCGCCGTACCTTTTGCGACAGCCCGCGCCGAACGAACCCCTCTCTCTCAACACATGTCGCGCGCCCTTCGACGTTCGATCGCCGCTCTCGGCCTCGCCGCCAGCGCGCTCCCCGCAGCATCGGCCAGCGCCCAGGCCAAGCGCCCCATGGCGCTCCCGGACCTGCTCACCGCCGTGCGCGTCGCCGACCCCCAGCTGTCACCCGACGGGCGGCGCGTCCTCTTCGTGCGCACGACCACCGACCTGACGTCCGGCAAGCGAAACGCCGACATCTGGACGGTACCGGCCGACGGGTCGTCGCCTCCGCGACCGTTCATCGAAGGCCCGAAGAGCGACGACTCGCCGCGCTTTCTCTCCAACGACCGCGTCGTCTTCGTCTCGACGCGTGACGGCGCGCCACAGCTGTACGTCGCCGACGGCGAGGGCAGGAACCCGCGAGCCATCACCACGCTCGGCGCGGGCGTGCAGCCACCGATCGTCGTGTCCCCCGACGGACGCATGGTCGCGTTCGTGTCCGACGCGTATCCACGCTGCGGCGACGAAGCGTGCAACGCCCGCACGCGCGACTCGATCGAGAAGGATCCCGTCAAGGTGCACTCGCTGACGCGCCTGCCCTATCGCCACTGGAACGAATGGTGGGGGCAGGTGCGACATCACGTGTTCGTCACTGACGTCGGGAGCGGCGCCACGCGCGATCTCACGCCCGGCGACTACGATTCGCCGCCGCACCTCTACGAGGACGGCGCGATCGCGTTCTCGCCGGATTCGCGCGAGGTCGCGTTCGTGTCCAAGCGCGACGGAAAGGACTCCGAGATGTGGACGACGAATCACGACGTGTGGAGCGTTCCCGTCTCCGGAGGGGCGGCGAAGAAGCTGACGTCGAATCCGGCGGCGGACATGACGCCGGTATTCTCGCCCGATGGACGATGGATCGTCGTCCGCGCACAGCGACGCGCCGGCTTCGAGGCCGACCGCTCGTATCTCGACGTGTACGATCGCGCCTCGGGGGCGAAGCACACGCTGTTCACGACGCCCGACCTATCGGTGGACGACTTCAAGTTCTCGCCTGACGGAAAGACGATCTGGTTCGTCGCGGTGCGCAACGGCACGGAGAATCTCTACACGATCCCCGCCACCGGCGGCACGCCGAAGCTGGTCGTCCAGGGCGGAGCGGTCAGCGGGTTCCAGCCGGCGAACGGATTCGCCGTCTTCGCGAAGTCGTCGCTCGTCGCACCGATCGAGCTGTACCGCCTGGCCGACGACGGCAACACGCGTCAGCTCACGAACGAGAATGCCGGATGGCTCTCCGCCGTCGACCTGCCGAAGCCGGCGAGCCTCACCGTGGCCGGTGCGGGGGGCACACCGGTGCAGTACTGGCTGCTCAAGCCGCCGCACTTCGACGCCGCGAAGCGATATCCCGTCGTCTTCCTCATCCACGGCGGGCCACAGAGCAGTTGGGTGGACGGATGGTCGGCGCGCTGGAATCCCTCGCTCTGGGCGGCGCAGGGCTGGGTCGTCGCGGCGCCCAATCCGCGCGGGTCCACCGGATTCGGCCAGAAGTTCGTCGACGAGATCACCCAGGACTGGTGCGGCAAGGCGATGACCGATCTCGACGCCGTGTTCGACGCCGTGTCAGCGCTGCCGTACGTCGACCGTGCGCGCGCCGGGATCGCCGGCGCCAGCTACGGCGGCTATGCCGTGGACTGGATCATCGGACACACCAACCGGTTCAAGGCCGCGGTGAGCCACGACGGGGTGTTCAACGTCGAGTCCATGGCGCTCGCCACCGAGGAGCTGTGGTTCCCGGAGTGGGAGTTCGGAGGGCCAGCGACCAGCGCGACGGCTCGCCGGAACTTCGCGCGCTGCTCGCCGCACCTGGCCGCCAGCCGCATACGGACGCCGACGTTCGTGATCACGAACGAACAGGACTTCCGCGTACCAGTCGATCAGGGTCTGCAACTCTTCACGGCGCTGCGCCGCAACGGCGTTCCGGCGGAAGGGCTCGTGTTCCAGAACGAAGGGCACTGGGTGCTGGGCGCGCTCGACAGCAAGCGCTGGCACGAGTCGGTGTTCTCCTGGCTGAACCGATACCTCGCACCGATCTCCCCGTAACGGCACGAAGCGCGCGGTATGAACCGCTTTTCACGAGCGACCAGACGATGAGCGGTTCAGACGCGTCGCGCCTCCTTCGCGCGCCACACCGGTGGAGCGTCCTGGCCCTCGCCTGGTGCATCGGTGGCACGGCCTGCACCTACGAAACGGAACCAGATCTCTCGGCACCCACGCCGTGGGAGATCCAGCCGGCGACCGCCATCGACGACGGAACCGGCTACTGGCCCGGCGCACGGTGGCGAACGGCGCTCCCCGCCCAGGTGCAGATCGACTCGGCGGCGATGGCCACGCTCTCGCGCGATCTGCGCGCCCGCCGATGGCCCACGGTGCGCAGCCTGCTGATCGTACGCCGAGGCTATCTCGTGCTCAACGAGTACCTCGACGACGCCACACCACAGGCGCTCCAGCGGCTACACTCGGCAACCACGACCGTCACCGGCCTGCTCGTCGGCGTCGCCGTGCGCGAGGGCAAGCTGCGAGCGTCGGACGGCGTGCCGCAGCTCTTTCCCGAGTATGCCGACCTGCTCGGCGGCAATTCGTTCAAGAACGGACTGCTGGTGGACCATCTCCTCACCATGCACTCCGGGCTCGCCTTCTACGAGGAGGACGCCTACACGCCGTCGCTGCAAGGCCTGACCAGCTCTACGGGGGATTGGCTCCGTTACATCTTCTCGGGGACCACGACCTCGCCCCCGGGTGAGCGCTTCAACTACAGCAGCGGCGACGCGATCGCTCTCGGCGGCGTACTCCACGCCGTCACCGGCGAGTCGGCGAGCGAGTACGCGAGGCACACGCTCTTCGCGCCGATCGGGATCACCGACTACACCTGGTTCACCGGACAGCCGAACGGACTGCCGGAGATGGGGGGTGGGCTCTCGCTCACCGCGCCGGACATGGCGCGCCTGGGCTATCTGCTGCTGCGCAGGGGACAGTGGGGCGCCGCGCCCATCGTGACGCCGGCGTGGGTCGCGAGCATGAGCGAGCGACGATCGGTCGGCGTCGCCCAGTGGCGCGGATACATGCTCGACTTCGGGCGGATGCTGTGGGAGCTGCCACCGCCGACCGGCACCGCCGACTTCGGCGCCGTGGCGGCCGCGGGAGTCGGCGGGCAGTGGGTCATCGTCGTACCGAGCCGCGACCTCGTCGTCGTCGCCACCGGCGCCGCCGTGTCCGTCGAGGATCACGCGATGGCGCTCAAGCTGCTCTACGAGGTGATCCTGCCGGCGACACACTGACCCAGCACCGCCATGCCGGATCAGCAGGCTCCGACGAAGTTCAGCGTCGGCAGATCGGCTCCCGTCGGCGCTGCCGAGACCGACCCCGATGATCCCGTCTGCACCGACCGCGTGCGCGGCCCATCCGACCACCGGCCACGTCCGACCCGGAGCACCTCTTGGAGCTGGTACAGCTGACGCACGCGTCGGCCACCCAGGCGCGCCGGCTCGAATCGCAGTCCGGGAAGAATCGCGAGCACCGATGCACCGTAGCCCGTATCGCTCTCCCGGATGAGGCGCGCGCTTCCCATCTCCGGACGCCCGAGGGTATCGATCGCGACCTCGATGAGCGCGATGAAGCAGTTGCGGTCACGTGCCGACGATCTGAACTCCGGTTGCATCTCGCTCGCGACCCGCCGAGTGGCAATGCTCACGGCACAGGCGCGATAGAGGGGGAGATGCAGAAAGTGCGTCGTGTCCTGGTCGGAGACGTCGCAGGCACGCCCTCTCACCAGCGAGGTACGATCGAGGTCGTCGTAGCGCGTGGCGAGGGCGTTTCGTGCCCCGCAGGCCGCGGCGAACGACATACCGAGCAGCGCGGACGACAGGAGGACGCGCGACCAGCGGATCCGAGCGCACATGACCAGGTTCCCCCGACGAAGCGACCGACGATCAGCCGAAACTGCGTGAGACCACGACTCCCCGACAGGGAGACGGCGCGAGCGCGCGAAACCGTCCCGCGCATCACGCGCGCCTCCGGCGCCAGTGCTTGCGGATCGACCCCACCGGGCGCATGATCGGTTTTGCAGACGCTGGCCCCCTCCCTGGAATCATGTCCCGCATCCTCCTCGTCGAGGACAACGAGCTCAGTCGCGACATGCTGTCGCGCCGCCTCACCCGCCGTGGCTACGAGGTTCTCACCGCCGCCGACGGTGCGGAGGCGGTGGAGACTGCGCGGACGGGCACCCCGGATCTCATTCTCATGGACATGAGTCTCCCGGTGATCGACGGGTGGGAGGCGACGCGTCGTCTCAAGGCGGGACCGGACACGCGTGGCATCCCGATCATCGCCCTGACCGCACTCGCGATGGCGAGCGACGAGCGTCGGGCGCGTGATGCGGGGTGCGACGACTTCGACACCAAACCCGTCGACCTGCCCCGCCTCCTCGAGAAGGTCGAGCGCTGGCTCGGCGATCGGCCGCGCGCGTGAGCGATGCGACGGAGGACGCAGCGACGGAGGAGCTGGTGTGCGAAGGGCGCCGCGAACGGCTCGGCGACCTGCTGGCCTTCGTCGATCGCGCCTGCGCGCGCGCCGCGCTCGATCCCGACGTGGCGTTCGACGTCCGGCTCGCCACCGAGGAGGCCGTGACGAACGTGATCGAGCATGGCTATGCCGGCGGCCCCGCGCCTGGCCCGATCGCCCTCCGCTTCCACCATGATGCGCGGCAGGTCGTCGTGACCATCGACGATCTCGCCCCGCCGTTCGATCCAACCGCGATCCGCCCGGCCGATCCATCGGCGCCACTCGAGCAGCGGCGGATCGGCGGGCTGGGGTGGCACTTCGTCACTCGCGTGATGGACGACGTGCGGCACGAACACCGGCATCCCCGCGGCAACCGCCTGACGCTCGTCAAGCGACTCGGCGCCACGGACTGACCACACGAGAGAACCAATGGACATCGTCGTCGAGCAACGCGCGCCAACCACTGTCGTGCGCATCACGGGAAGCGTGGACGGCCTCACCGCCGACACGCTCATGACCACGCTGCAGCAGCAGATCGACGCGGGCAACACGCGCCTGATCGCCGACCTGAGTGGCGTCACCTACACCAGCAGCGCCGGCCTGCGCGCCCTCCTCGCCACGGTCAAGCAGGCGCGGTCCGCCGGCGGCGACTTTCGGCTCGCCGGTGTGCTGCCGCCCGTGCACAAGGTGCTCGAGATGAGCGGCTTCACGACGATCCTCAAGCTCTATCCCGACGTCGACGGCGCCGTGGCGAGCTATCCCGCATGAGCACTCCCACCAGACCACGAAAGCGCGTCGCGCTCGTGATCGGGGCCGGCAGCGTGAAGTGCGCCGCTGCGCTCGGCCTCTGGAAGGTGCTCAAGCGCGAGGGGATCGCCGTCGACATGGTGGTGGGGTGCAGCGGTGGGAGCCTCTACGCCGCACTCATGGCGCTCGGATTCGACGCAGAGGGGTCCGAGGCGTTGACGCACTCGCTCTGGAACCGCGACGTGACGAAGCGGCGCGACTACGCCTCGATGCTGGGCGCGTTCCTGCCGAAGCTGTTCAGGTTCCGTGGACACTTCGGCATGGTGCACGGCGAGCCGCTGCTGAACGCGCTGCGGCGGGGGTTCGGCGACCGAACGTTCGCCGACACGGTGCTGCCGCTCTACGTCGTGGCCACCGAGCTCGTGTCCGGGCAACAGGCGACACTCTCGTCGGGGCGCATCCTCGATGCGGTGCGCGCGAGCATCGCCATCCCGTACATCTGGTCGCCCTGGGAGGTGAACGGGAAGCTCATGCTCGACGGCTGCCTCTCCGCGCCGCTGCCGGTGGACGTCGCAATCAAGGAGGGCGCGGACGTGATCCTCGCGATGGGATTCGAGAGCCCGTACCCACGGCGCATCCGCTCGGCCACGAGCTACGCGTTCCACGTGAACAGCATCTACACCAACAACCTGTTCCGGGCGAACTACTCCTTCCACAACCTCGCGCACCACGCGGACATCCTTCCCATCGTCCCCGATTTCGGCGAGCCGGTGAACCTGTTCGATACGCACAAGTTCGCGCACGTGATCGCGTGCGGGGCGCAGGCGGCGGAAGAGCACGTCCCCTACCTTCGGCAGTTGCTCGCCGAGCCCGCGTCGCCGGGCACGCCCTCGGCCGCAACGCCGGCGACCTCGCGGTGAACCACGTCTCGCTGTCCGAGCCGGTCGACCCCGAGTCCACCGGGACCATCCTCGTCGTCGACGACAACGAGATGAACCGCGACCTGCTCTCGCGGCGCCTCCGGCGCGCCGGCCACCGGGTCATGGTCGCCGAGAATGGCCGCGCGGCGCTCGACCAGCTCGCCAGCATGCCGTTCGACCTCGTGCTGCTCGACATCATGATGCCCGAGCTCACCGGCTACGAGGTGCTCGAGATCGTGAAGAAGGATCCCGCGCTGTGCCACATCCCGGTGGTCATGATCACCGCGGCGACGGAGGAGGAGTCGATCGTGCGCTGCCTCTCGCTCGGCGCGGACGATCACCTGCCGAAGCCGTTCAACCCGGCCATCCTGCGCGCACGGGTGGCATCGTCGCTGGCGAAGAAGCGGCTCCACGACAGCGAGCAGCGCTACGCGAAGAGCCTCGAGCGCGAGCTCGAGATCGGACACGAGATCCAGCTCGGGTTCCTCCCCGAGACGCTGCCGACCGCGGACGGCTGGGAGCTCCGCGCGCACTTCCGGCCGGCGCGTCAGGTGGCGGGGGATTTCTACGACGCGTTCCCTCTGCCGAACGGCAGCGTGGCGCTCGTGCTGGCGGACGTGTGCGGCAAGGGCGTGGGCGCGGCGCTGTTCATGGCGCTGTTCCGCAGCCTGCTGCGCGCCCTCGCCGAGACCGAGTTCGCGGCGGCAGCGACCGTGCCCGACGGGCTGTGCGCCACGGTGCAGGGGACGAACGACTACATCGCGCGCACGCACGGCCGCGCCAACATGTTCGCCACGGCGTTCGTCGCCGTGCTCGATCCGGCGACGGGCGCGCTCGACTACGTGAACGCGGGACACGAACCGCCGGCGATCATCGGGAGCAACGGCGTGCGCGCGCGGCTGGAGCCGACCGGGCCGGCGCTCGGCCTCATGCCGGAGCTCGTCTTCGGCGTGAAGAGCGAGCGGCTGGCGATCGGCGAGACGTTGTTCGCCTATACCGACGGCGTCGTCGACGCGCGCGACCCCGGGGATGGGTCCTTTGGAGAGGAACGACTGATGGCACTCCTGCACACGGAAGCGCCGGCCGCGGCCAGCCTGCTCGAGCGGATCGATGCCGCACTCACGGCGCACATCACGACCGCGGCGCAGTTCGACGACGTGGCGATGCTCGCCACGCGGAGGACGGCATGACCGCGCCCGCCGTGACCGGACCGATGCACGCTGCGGAGACGCATCGCGGGATCATCCGACTGCTCGTCCCGCGCGGGCAGCGGCTGCACCCCGTCCTGCGGCTGGACTACATCGTCCGCGTCACGATGTATCCGCTGTTCTTCATCCTGCTCGTCGTCACCAACTATCCCGACCGGCTGATTCCGTTCTTCAAGCTGCTGCTGGTGTTCCACGTGATCGCGTGGCCGTACATCGCGCTGGCGATCGCCTCGCGCTCACGCAACCAGAAGCTGGCCGAGTATCGCAACCTGCTGCTCGACTCGGCGGTCATCGGGTGCTACGTCACGATGTCGTGGTTCAATCTCGGGCCGTCCGCCGCGGTGCTGCTCGGCATCCATTCCGGCTGCATCAGCGTCGGCGGGTGGCGCATGGGCGTGCTCGGTGCGCTCAGCATCGGCCTGGGGATGCTCGGAAGCGCGCTCCTGTTCGGCCTGCACTTCGACCCACTGGGCGGGCACCTTCTTGCCCAGGGGCTCGGCGTGGCGATGATCTTCGTCTACACGACCGTGTTCAGCTGGCAGTCGCACGGCCAGGCGCAGCGCGTGGTGCGCGCGGCCAAGCAGCTCGAGGCGCAGAGCGCCGACTTGCAGCGCAACAGCGCGCTGCTCGAAGAGCGCACGCATCAGCTCGAGCTCGCGCGCGACGCGGCCGAAGCGGCGAATTCGTCGAAGTCGCAGTTCCTCGCCAACATGAGCCACGAGCTCCGTACGCCGCTGAACGCGATCATCGGCTACAGCGACCTGCTGATCGAGGAGGCGGAGGAGCTGGACGCGCAGGATCTCGTGCCCGACCTCGACAAGATCCGCTCGTCGGGGAAGCACCTGCTCGGCCTGATCAACGACGTGCTCGACCTCTCGAAGATCGAAGCCGGCAAGATGGAGATGTCGCTCGAGACGTTCGAGGTGCGCGACGTCGTAGCGGCGGTGGCGGCGATGGTTCGGCCGCTCGTGGAGAAGAACGGCAACGTCTTCGAGATGTCGATCGCGGCGGATGTCGGGACGATGCACGCCGACCTCACGCGCGTGCGGCAGATCCTCCTCAACCTCCTGGGCAACGCGAGCAAGTTCACCTCGAAGGGCACCGTCTCACTGACGGTGTCGCGCGAGTCGTCGAGGGATCGCGAGTGGGTCGTGTTCGCCGTGCGCGACACCGGCATCGGGATGACGGCGGAGCAACTCTCGCGACTGTTCCAGCCGTTCACGCAGGCTGATCCCTCGACGACGCGGAAGTACGGAGGCACGGGACTCGGCCTCAGCATCTCGCAGCGGCTGTCGCGCCTCATGAGCGGCACCATCAGCGTAGTGAGCGAGCCCGGAATGGGGAGCATCTTCACCGTGCGGCTCCCCGTCGAGGTGACCGAGTCGAAGATGTCACGCCAGACGGGGATCTACCGCGTGTCGCGACCGAGCGTGCCGATCCCGGTGGTGACGTCGAGCCGGGTGCTGTTGATCGACGACGACGCCACGACGCGTGACCTCGTGCAGCGCATGCTCGCCAAGGACGGTGTCGAGATGCTCTACGCCGCGTCGGGGCAGGAGGGGCTGCGGCTCGCGGCGCAGCTGCGTCCCGACGTCATCATGCTCGACGTCATGCTCCCCGATCAGGACGGATGGGCGGTGTTGACGGCTCTCACGACGAAGCTCGAGCTGGCGGGGATCCCGGTCATCGTCGCGACGACCGCGGACGAGCGAGGGCTCGCCGAGACGCTGGGCGCCGCAGCGTATCTGTCGAAGCCCGTGGGCGCGGATGAGCTCCGGGCCGCGATCCGCGGCGCGCACCAGGCAGCGGCGGGGCCCACGTAGCGCGACCGGAGCATGCAGCGACTCCCCTCGCTCTTGCGGGCGTATGGGAGGCTCCGTATCTCAGCCTCATCCTCAACCCGTCCGCACCTCGAGCCCGGTCCCCCACAACCGGGCTTCGCCGTCTCGATCGGGCGAAGTCGCCCGTATCCGCGCGCGGTGTGGTGCACCGTCCAGTCACAGGTCCTCATGTCTTCCTCCTTCTCACACCGCCTCGGCGCAGTCCTGGTGTTGGCCGGAGCCGCCGCCTGCGGCGACGTCCCGCTTCCCACCGCGCCCCTCGCGCCGACCGCGGCCGCCGACGCTCGTGCGGCCACGTCGACGACCGACGAGAACGTCACGTACAGCCCGTTGCTGGCGCAGATCGATGCCAGGCTCGCCGCGTCCGGCGCCGCATATCGCGTCGCCAAGGCCGAGCTGCGGATTGCCGCGGCCGGATGGAACGGCGCCACGTCGACCGTAATCTTCGCGAACGACCGCACGCGCGGGATCGGCGCCGAGTGGGTGAAGGGCGATCCACGGCGAGGCGGGAACCCCGGCGTGACGTACACGTTCGGCTCCAACACCTCGATCGCGCCGACGACCCGCGACCCCGACGGCTCGAACGTGCGGCTCGTGAGCGCCGCGGATCAGGAGGCGTACGTCGACGAGGCGATGAGCGCCTGGCGCAGCCTCACCTGCTCCTCGAAGCCCATCACGAAGGTACCAGTCCCCGCGGGCACCGATCCCGACGTGGTCGACGAGCTCGTCCTCGGACAGCCGCCGAGCGCGAACTACGCGCAGCCGGCGGACATCGTGGAGTCTGGGTGGCAGCCCGTGTCATGGTTTGAAACGCTGGCCGGCCCTGATGGCAACTTCATCATCGGTATCACGTTCAGCTTTATCTTCACCGACAACGGCGGCAACCCCACCGACATCGACCACAACGGGAAGGCGGACCTGGCCCTGGCGGAGATCTACTTCAACGACGGCTTCTACTGGGGCAACGGCGCGCCGAACGTCATCGACTTCTACTCGAGCATCACCCACGAGAGCGGCCACGGGCTCGGCCTCGGGCACTTCGGCAAGGTGTTCGCGACGAATCATTCTCTGGCGGACGGGTTCCAGCTCTCCGACGTGAAGTTCGCGCCGTTCGCGATGATGAACGCCGTGTACGTCACGGGACGGAGCGAGATCTCCGGCACGGACATTTCTTCGTTCTGCCAGATCTGGGCGAGCAAGTAGGCGCAGGTCGACGCGATGAAGGGCGAGGTCGCCGGGTATCGGCGGCCTCGCCGCGCGGGGGCGCAGCTCTGATCGCACGGTGGCTCGCACCCGTGCTGCTCGGCATCGTCGCGTTCGCGCTGGTGCTCGAGATCACCGATCCTCCTGCGCCCGGGCTCGACCCCGATGCGCTGGCGTACATGGGGAGCGCGCAGTCGTTCGCGCAACACGGCGAGTTCCGCACGCCGACCACCCGCTGGTGGAGTACCGACAGCACGGCGGCGCTCGCGCATTTCCCTCCCGGGTTCGCCACCGCGCTCGCCGTGCCCGTGCGGCTCGGCATGGACCCGATGCAGGGCGCGCGACTCGTGCAGGCGCTCTCGGCGTTCGTCATCGTCACCACGCTCGTGCTGCTCGTGAGCGAAGCGGCGACACCGGTGGCCGGCGTGCTCCTCGCCACCGCGTTGTTCTCGACGTCGGCGATGCACGAGGTGCACGTCTCGGTGCTGAGCGAGCCGCTCTACCTTGCGTTCCTCGTGCTGGCGCTCTTCGCCATGGTACGGCGCCCCGACCAGCCGTGGCGCGCCGGCCTCGCGGCGGCGCTCGCGACGCTCACACGCTACGCCGGTATCTCCGTCGTCGGCGCGGTCGCGCTGTGGAGCTTCGGACGTCGCGGCACGATCGCCGTCCGGCTCCGCAACGCCGCGCTCGCGCTGCTGCCGATGCTCGTGCTGCAAGGACTCTGGTTCGTGCGCACCAGGCGGCTCAGGGGCGCGGAGCAGATCCGCCAGCTCGCACTCTACAGCGGCCTCGGTGCCGCGCTCCAGAAGGGCGCGACGACGCTCACCTGGTGGCTCGTCCCCAATCCCGATGAGTGGGACGAGAAGCTGCCGTACCAGCGCGGCGTCGCGCTCGCGGCGGGATTCGTCATCGCCCTCATCGTCCTCGCAGGCGCGTGGCGGCTCCGCCGGACGTACGCGGCGCGCGCCGAATCGTCAGAGCGCGACGAGGCGCCCGAGAGTCTGCGATTGCTCGCGGCGACCTCGCTGCTCATCGCGTCGTACGTCGGAGTGCTGCTCGTATCGCGTCTCGTCGCCGACCCGGGCATCCCGTTCGACGAGCGCATCCTCGCGCCGGTGATGCTGCTCGGCGCCACCCTGGCCGCCACGGGAATCGCCGTATGGTGGCAGAGCACGACGAGCGAGCTGCCGAAGATCGCCGTCGTCGGGGCGTTGCTCGGCTGGTGGGCGGCCGCGGGCTCGCTCACGTACAACGAGGCGATTTGGGCGCTCGAGCACGGCTCCGACTTCACGAGCGACCAGTGGCGGCACAGCGATCTGATCGACTGGGCACGCACCGAGGGGGCCGCGCACCCGCTTTACACCAACTGGCCGGTGATGTCGTACTTCTACCTTCGCCGGCCGGCGCGCGACGTACCGCGACTCGACGAGACCGCGCGGATGGGAGCGTTCGTCGATTCGCTGCGCGCGCACGGCGGTCGCGTCCTCGAGTTCACGACACCCGGGATCGAATACGTGTCGCTGGACTCGATGGTGAAGGTGCCGGGATTGCGCGTCGTGGCGCGCCGCACTGACGGCGTGGTGCTCGCCGCGGTGGGCGAGCCTACACCAGCACGTCCGCCGAGAAGCGCTCCGCCATCTCGTCCGCCGTGAGCGCGCCGCCGAACAGGTAGCCCTGCACGAGGTCGCACCCGACCCCCTGCAACACGGCGAGCTGTCCCGGAGTCTCCACGCCCTCGGCGATGACCTTCATGCCGAGGTTGTTCGCCAGCGCGACGATCGTGCGCACGATCTCCGAGCCCTCCCCGTCCGGTCCGATGTTGGCCACGAACGACCGATCGATCTTGAGACCGTCGAGGTCGAAGCGGTGCAGGTACCCGAGCGAGGAATATCCGGTACCGAAGTCGTCGAGATCGAGGCGGATGCCGAGAGCGTGCAGCTGCGCGAACGTGTCGATGACCGGCCCCTCGCGCTCGATGAGGACGGTCTCGGTGAACTCGAGCCGGAGGCACTGCGGAGGGAGCCCGCTCGCGCGCAGCGCGTCGGTCACGCGCGCGATGAGGTCCGGATGCGAGAACTGTCGCGCCGAGAAATTCACGCTGATCGTCAGGTCGGACGTGACCGGGTTCTCGCGCCGCCATTCCGCCATGCGCATGCAGGCTTCGCGGAGCACGAGATTCCCCATCGGCACCACGAGCCCCGTCTCCTCCGCGACGGTGAGGAAGTCATCCGGCGAGACGAGCCCGCGCTGTGGATGCTCCCACCGCACGAGCGCCTCCACGCCGACGATCCGTCCGCTGCGCGCCGAGATCACCGGCTGGTAGAGGATGCGGAACTCCTCGCGCTCGATCGCCAGACGGAGATCCGTCTCGAGCTGCAGCAGCGCGACCGCATGCGCGTGCATCTTCTGATCGAACACCTCGTAGCGCGACTTGCCGTTCGCCTTTGCGCGGTACATCGCGAGGTCCGCGTCGCGCAGCAGGTCGTCGGGCATGTGGTAACCCGTGCCCGACAGCGCGATGCCGATGCTCGCGCTCACGAAGACGTCCTGGCCCTGCAGATAGAACGGGCGCTGGAGCTCGATCATGATGCGCTCGGCGACACGTGTGGCGTCGCTCACCGATGCCGTGTTGTCGATCAGCACCGTGAACTCGTCGCCTCCCAGTCGCGCCACCGTGTCGCCGGGCCGAACGCACTGCTCGAGCCGCCGCGCCACCGCGACGAGCAGCTGGTCGCCCACCGCATGGCCGAGCGAGTCGTTCACCACCTTGAACCGGTCCAGGTCGAGGAACAGCATGGCGAACGAGTAGTGCTCGTCGAGCCGCGCGCGGCTGATCGATCGGCGCAGCAGCTCCGTGAAGCGCGACCGGTTGGGCAGGAAGGTGAGCGCGTCGTGGAAGGCGTCGTGCAGCAGCTGGCGCTCGGCCGCCTTGCGCTGGGTCACGTCGCGGAAGCTCCACACGCGACCCACGCTGCCCCCGTCGACGCGCTGCGGCACCGAGTACCGCTCGAAGACGCGGCCGTCGTTGAACTCGAGCTCGTCGAAGCTCTCCGCCTCGGGCGAGGCGTAGAGCTCCTGCACCTTGCGCAGAAACGCCTCGGGGTCGCGGAGCTGCTTGACCATGTGGGCGAGGGCGCGCTCGTCGTCGCGCGATTCGGCGATGTCCTTCGGGATGCGCCACAGCTCGACGAAGCGGCGGTTGAACAGCGTGATGTGGCCCATGCCGTCGGCGGCGAGAATGCCGTCGGCGGTGGACTCGAGCGTTGCGCCGAGCAGCGACGCGGTACGCGAGAGGTCCTCGGTACGCTGGGTCAGGTTGGTCTGATCCGTGAAGAACAGCGTGATCCCGTCCTCGAACGGGAAGGTGCGCACGTCGAGCACGCGCTCGCCGTCGGTGTCGGTGAGGTGCACGGCGAGCCGCGTTGCGCCCACGGCGCGATCGGTGAGCGAGCTGGCCAGGGTGGCGCCCAGCGCGGTGCGCGCGAGCTGCGGCCACGCCACGACGAGCGGCTGGCCGAGCACCGCGGCGCGAGCGCGCCTGGAAAGGCGCTCGGCCGCCGTGTTCCAGAGGAGCACACGCCCGTCACGCCCGAGCACGAGCATCCCCTCGTCGATCGACTCGATGACCTCGGACAGCCGCGCCTGCGAGCGCCGCTCGCGCTCCAGCAGCTCGCCCGCCTGCACCGCGCGCAGCCCGAACAGCACGATGAGCTGCGAGAGCAGCAGCACGACGATCACGAGCTCGAACGACTGGTCGGCCGCTTCCTCGGCGTCCTGCCGGCGCACCTCGGCATCCGCCTTGTACTGCGCCTGCATGGCGAGGAGGTCGGCGCGGGCCCGGTCGAAGCTCGGAGTTCCGAGCTGGAGGTCGTACGCGATGGCCGCCGCCGTTTCACCCGTGAGGATCGAGGCGATCACCTCGTCGCGAACCCGCAGGTACTCGTCCCAGTCGGCCTGGAATTTCCGGGCGGAGGCGATCTCGCCCGGACGCACGAGGTGCGACATGTGCTGGGCGATGCGCTGCTTGACACGCTCGTCGGCGGCGCGCGACTCGTCGACGTACATCACCTGGAGATTCGGATTCGTCGTCGTGAGCGCGTAGAGCATGCGACGGCGGGCCTCCTGCGCGTCGAACTGCAGTCCAGCGAGGAGATCGAGCCCGCTCACCAGGCCGTCGTACAGCTGATGCGACTCGTGCGCCGCGCTGCGCAGCTGCAGCAGGCTGAAGGCGCCGGTCGCCACGCTCACGAGCGCGTACCCGACGAGGAGCAGTGTCGTACTGCGTCGACGCACGAGGGCGCGCGCCCATCGGATCATTGCGTGCGCACTCCCAGGCGGTAGCCCGGCTCACCGGGCAGGCGGCCATCCACGCGCAGCATCTTCACGGTCGTGTCGACGTCGCGCGCGCGGAGGTAGCCGATGGCGCCCGGCACGTTGTACACGAAGCGCAACACGCCGTACGACGAGGTGAGCGTCTTCGGGGCGTCGGTCGCCTCGCCCGAGAACACCGCCTGGAGATACGTGCGGCGGTAATCCTCTTCGGCGACGCCATACAGCGATTGCAGGATCGCGCTGCGCTCGGGGGCGCCGTGGTCGCGCATCACCAGTGTCACGCGGCGACCGTTCGACCACCGGCTCCGCTGGCCACGGAAGACGCGCCGCAGATCGGAGAATGAGATCTCGCTCAGCGGGTTGCTTCGGTTCACGACGATGGCGAGCGGCTCTCCCTGCTGCGCATGCGCAGCCTGGGGCGCAGCGCCGAGCAGCGACATCACGAGCGCGCCGAGCGCCCAACGCAACGGATGCATGGAAAGGCGCGCCATCAGAACATGAACGACACTTGGGCGTCGACCCGATTCATCGTCGGACGCGTCGTCTGCTGGAGGTGGCTCGCCTGGAGCTTGAAGGCGGCCAGTGCGTCGAAGTCCCAGCGTATGCCCCCCGTGGGACCGCTGCGGCGGCCGAGGAAGGCGAACAACTGGTTGGTGTTGGGGACGTCGACGTAGTCGTAGCGTGCGTAGGGACGAATGGTGCGGAAGCGGCGGGATGCCTGCACGTACCAGCCTCGCGAGACGTTCTCGGCACCACCGGCGCGCGACTGGTGACGCATCGCGAGCCACTCGCCGAGCAGCTCGACGGCGTCCGTCTTGTACAGCGCGTGCGCCCCGCCGATGATCTCGTCGATCGGCGCCTTGGTCGTGTCCTGCAGGGTGAGCCGGTCACGATAGAGCGAGACACCCATCTGCAGTCCGTCCCACCGTTCGGGACGCGTCACGAGCGCCACGTTCACCGACGGTGTGTTGTTGTCGGCGAGCGAAGGCTGCGGCGTCGTCGCGGCCGACGACTGACCCGCGCGCCCGCTCCCCAGCTCGGCGACGTATCGGAGTCCGAGCCCACCCGACGGGATGTCGCCCGTCGTCGAGACGCCGAGCGTGTGGATCGGGAGGAGACCGATGTCGCCGTCGATCGCGAATATGAGCGGGCGGCCGACCGCCGTCTGGAACCAGCTTCCGTGGTGAAACGCGGTGTTGTAGTACCCGATGCTCGCGTGGTACCGTCCCGCCGAGGCGATGAAGTGGTCGCTGGCCGAGTACGTGACGAGGAGGCGTTCGAGCCGTGCGCTGTACGTGTTGCGCGGCAGCGCCGTCATCGTGGCCTCGGTGAGGACGCTCAGGCGGTCGGAGAGCTGGGACTGCCCGAACAGGTCGAATTGGCCAAGGGCGAAGCCATTCCGCGCCCCGGTCGAATCGATGGCGGAGAACTTCACGTCGGCGAAGAGGTGGACCCGGAACTGGGGTTCGGCCGAGGCCGTGCCCTCGCTCGCGGCGTCGGCATGCTCGCCATGCTCGTTCGCGGCGTCGTCGCGGGGCGTGTTGGAGACGTCGTGCGGTGCCGAGAGAAGGTGCCGGATCGTGGCGACCGGCGCGGGCTGGCTTCCGGCGCGTTCGCAGAGCACGGCGACCAGCGCAAGCGTCGTGGTGTCGGCGTCGCTCCTCTCTTGGGCCCGGGCAGCGCCGGTGCTACCGCGGGCCGGGCAGTCGACGACGAGGACGCGTGCTTGCCCTACCCTGTCTCCCTCGGCGGCGGGTGTCGTGTCGTGTGCGGCGTCAACTGCGGCTGACCCCTGCTGCGCGGCTGAATACGGCGACGCGCCCTGCGCCCCCACAACAGCGGGAAGGAGCGCGAACGAGAGAACCCGTACGGCCAGGCGCATGGTCGAGCTGGTGAGGGATGCACGTCGAAGCTGCCGCAGGCGACGCCGCCCACGGGCCAGCGATAGCGTCCTCATGCAGACGATTCGAACCCACCCGCGGCACACGAAAATGGGTGCATCTGCACGCGTCTCCGGCGGGCGGGCGCTTCGCGGTCTCGTGCAGGCCGGCGCCATTTCGCCCGACCTGCGGTATCCGCACTTGCCCTAGGGCTTCCCGCGCGGGCGCTCGTCGCCGCCCGGGGTATAGGCGGGCGGCACGTACAGGTTCAGGGTCCGGAGCGGGGTGCGACCGGTGTTCCGAATCTCGTGCGTCGTGCCACGCTCGATCAGCAGGAGGGTATCGGCGCTGAGTGGATGGCGCGTCCGGCCGAGCGTGGCGACGCCCGTTCCCGAGAGGACGAACAGCCACTGATCGGCCCCGCGGTGGCGATTGCCCGGCCCGCCCTCGGAGTCACCGGGCGCCAGGACCATCGTCGCCGCCTGGCCTCGCGCGTTGGACAGCGCGACGCGGAATCCCTTTCCGAAGCGGAGTCGCTTCCTCGGCATGCCGCGGCGAGGGGCAGGGAGCGTGCCGCCCTCAGCCCGAGTTCACGGCGGCCGCGATGGCCCGGATCGCGAGCACCGTGACGACCAGACCGCCCGCGACGAGGAGGACGATGCCGAGGAGCGTGCCGACCACCACGAGGCGGCTCGTGCGCGTCGTGGCCGCGGGACGTTCGATCGCACCCTCGAGCAGGGCCAGGTTGCGCAGGTTGGACTTGTATGCGACGTCGAACAGGTCGCCGGCGAGAGGCACCGTTCCGCCGATCGTGTCCACGGCGACGTTGGCCAGCATGCGCA
>Ga0066652_100000525_pt1 | contig 18477 bp, 15 predicted proteins | sample GraSoiAngelo_101_FD_71413 | JGI IMG/M metagenome (GOLD analysis project Ga0066652, IMG submission 71413) | Grasslands soil microbial communities from the Angelo Coastal Reserve, California, USA - 14_0903_02_30cm | ecosystem: Environmental > Terrestrial > Soil > Grasslands | place: USA... | reverse complement strand
CCCGCCGCGATGAGAATCGCGCGAGTCGGAAACCGATCGGTGTCCGACTCGACGACGAAATGCCCGTCCTGCTCGTGCAGACCGGTCACGCGTTGCCCGAGGTGGGTGGGCTGGGCGAACTGCGCCGCCTGGTCGCGCAACGACTTCACCAGGTCCTTCGCCAGCACCTTGGGATAGCCGGCGACGTCGAAGATGTATTTCTCCGGATACAGCGCGGCGAGCTGTCCGCCGAGCTCCGGCAGCGCATCGATGATCTGTGCCGTCGCACCGCGCATCCCGGCGTAGAAGAGCGCGAATAGGCCGGCCGGTCCGCCGCCGATGATGGTGATGTCCTTCATCTCGTGTTCCATTCGTGAAGGTTCGCCAGTGACTGGCCGATCATCAAGGGAACGACGCACGCTCCGCGACGCGGGACGTGTTCCCTCCACGCCGCGCGATGCGCGACGCCTTCTCCCGCGTCTTCCTCGACGAGGCGATGCTCTCGGCGAACGACGTGCGCGGCCACCCGGCTATACTGGACGCGAGCGCCAACCATCACGCTGCCGTGCCCGATTCCTTCGTTCAGGATCTCCCTTTCCCATCGCTGGCCGCGACCGGCGAATCACCGATGCGCATTGCGTTCGATCTGTGGCCGACGCGCTATGCCAGGGGCGGATCGGCACGATACGCGACGGAGCTCGTCGCCGCCCTTCGAGACCGGAGCGACGTCGACGTCCTCCCGCTCGGTGAAGGCGTCCCGGCGCGAGTGCCGCCGAAGGTGATGGACGCGATCTGGTATCCCTTTCTCGCCCGTCGCGAAGCCAGACGTGTGTGCGCCGACCTGCTCCATTGTCCCAGTAATCGGGCGCCACTCCGGCGCGGCAGCCCGCCGCTCGTGGTGACGATCCACGATCTCGTGTCACTGCGATTTCCCGAGACGATGGCCGCGTGGAATCGTGCGTATCTCCGGCGTACGCTGCCGCGCGTGGCAGCCGCAGCCGACCGGCTCATCGCCGTCTCGGCTGATACCGCCGACGATCTCGAACGCCTGCTCCGCGTTCCACATGCGCGAATCCGCGTCGTTCCCAACGGAGTTCAGGATCGATTCTTCGGCGCCCCATCCGTGCCGATGCCGGTGACGACACCCTATCTGCTGTTCGTCGGCACGATCGAGCCGCGCAAGAACCTGCCCAGGCTCGTCGAGGCGTTTCAACTGCTTCGGAAGGCGGGGCGCGCGGAGCGGCTCGTGGTCGTCGGTGCGCCGGGATGGAACGACGTCCGTGTCGACAGCACGAGCGTCGAGCTGCTGGGCCGCGTCTCCGACGAGACGCTGCACGCGCTCTATGCGGCCGCCAGTTGTCTGGTCATCCCTTCACTGCACGAGGGCTTCGGCGTGCCGGCGGTCGAGGCGATGGCAGCGGGATGTCCGGTCGTCGCCGCGCGCGCTGGTGCTCTGCCCGAAGTATGCGGCGATGCGGCGGCCATGGTGGATCCTCTCGACCCTCGCTCAATCGCCGACGGGATCGAGCGAGCGATCGGCGACGCGGACGCACTCCGTGCGCGGGGTCGCGTCCGGGCTGAGAGCTTCCGGTGGCCTCATGTCGCCGCGTCGGTGGCGGCCGTGTATCGGGAGCTGGCATGACTCGCCGAGCGGCGCCTGGTGCGCGCGGTACCCGATGACCACGGGACGCCGGCGGGTCGCGCAGAGCGTAGGAGTGCTGTTCGTCGGCGAGACCACGGCGCAGGCGCTCGGCTTCCTCCTGACGGCATACCTCGCCCGGGTTCTTGGCCCGGCCGGTTTCGGCGTCTGGATCTTCGCGACCGCCGTGATCACGTACCTCGGCATGGTCGTGGAATCGGGGGCAGACACCTGGGGGATGCGCGAGATCAGCAAGTCCGTATCCCGTGTCCGCGAGACGCTCGACGCCGTGATCGGCTTTCGTCTCGTCGTCGCCGCGGTCGCGGCGACGCTGCTGGTCATCGCCGTCCAGGCGTTCGTCGCGACTCCCGATCGTCGCCTGGCGCTGACCTTTGGCCTGCTGTCGCTCGTGGCGATGACGCTTCAGAGCCACTGGGTGCTTCGATCGCTCGATGCGAACGTCCCCGTTGCCGCCGCCTCGGCAATGCAGCGCATCGCCGTCATGCTGCTCGCCGTCGCGCTGGTGCGGGTGCCTTCAGACGCCCCGTACATGACGCTGTGGCAAGGGCTGGCCGAGATCCTCGCCGCTCTCGCGCTGCTCGCAGTGGTGACGGCGCGCGCGGGCGCACCGTTTCGCCACTTCCGCGCGCCTCTCGTGCGTCGCGTCGCGATGGAGTCGTGGCCGATCGGTGTGTCGCGACTGTTGCGCGGAGCGACCTACACCATCACGGTCGCCATGCTCGCCCGCTTCTGGCCCGACGCGGTCGTCGGGGAGTACGGCGTGGCGTACCGCATCCCGATGGCCCTTCTGGCGATCAGCACCATCTTCGGCGGCGCCGTGGCGCCGGCGGTGGCACGCGCATGCGCCACCAGCCGCGCCGAAGCCGGGATCGTCGCCGGCGCGACGCTTCGGCTGCTCGTGGTCCTCATGCTCCCCCTCGCGGTGGGTGGGGCCGTGCTCGCGATCCCGGTCATCAGGTTGGTGTTCTCGGCGCGCTATCTGAGCGCCGTCACGTTGTATCAGCTTCTGCTCGTCACGGTGGTGCTCGCGAGCCTCAGCGACATGCTGCGGCGCGTGCTCCACTTTTCGCATCACGAGCGTGACGACCTTCGATGCGTCACCGTCGCCGTGTGCGTCGGGGCGGTGCTCAGTCTCGGGCTGATCCCCGCGTTCGGCAGCCGTGGCGCGGTCACGGTCGCCGTGGTCGTCGAGCTCGTACTGTTCACGCTGGAAGCGGTGGCGCTGCGCAGGGCGGGGATCCCGCTCGCCATCGTCGTGCCCCTCGCGCGTCCCGTGATCGCGGCGTTGGCGATGGGCGCAGCGATCCTGCCTCTGCGCGGAGTGCCGCTCGTGGTCAGCGTGCCGGTCGGCGCCGCCGTCTACCTCGGCGCGCTGACACTGCTCGGCGACCGCACGATCTCCGAGCTTCATCTGCTCGACGTGCCGGTGCGACCCGCGGACGTCGCCGAGAGCGGCGCGCCGTAGGCGCGGTGTTGCCGAGTGCCGAGCGCTTTCTCGTCGTCCAACCGTCAAAGCGTGCGAGCGTAAAACGGTTAGTCCGAACGTGACCGACCTCACACTCGGGCGACGCGACATCCACGCGCGCTATACTTCACCCCCGTGAAGATCTACACCAAGACTGGCGATGCGGGCGACACGGGACTCTTCGGCGGCGGGCGCGTCCCGAAGGACGATCCCCGCGTCGAGGCGTACGGTGACGTCGACGAGCTCAATGCCGTCCTCGGGATGGCACGCGCCGTGGAGCAACTGCCGCGCATCGACGAGGTGCTCGTTCCCGTGCAGCGCGACCTGTTCGCCATCGGGGCGCTGCTCGCCACCCCCGACCGTGAGAAGATGGCGCAGCACCTCGAGAAGGCCCGCATCGACGAGCACCGCATCACGGAGCTCGAGAAGGCGATCGACGACGCCGAGTCGGAGCTGGAGCCGCTGCGTGCATTCGTCCTTCCAGGTGGCACGCCCAAGTCCGCCGCGCTCCACGTCGCGCGCACGGTGTGCCGTCGCGCCGAGCGTCGCGTGGTGCGACTGCAGCATGCCGTGGAGCTGCCCTCGCTCGTGGTGACCTATCTGAATCGACTGTCGGACCTGCTGTTCACCCTCGCTCGACTCGCCAACAAGCGGGCCGGCGCGGGCGAGGTGACCTGGTAGCGTGTCGGTATCCACCGAGGCCGGTCGCGCGAGCGCGCGCCAGATCGACGCGGGCAGCTACCGCGTGACGGTGGCCGCGGGGCTGCGCCACCAGTTCGCGCGCGCGATCACCGAGGCCGCGGCGGCGCATCACTATGCCATCGTGAGCGATGCCGCCGTGGCGTCGCTCTACGGAGAGCCGCTGACGCGCTCGCTCGCCGAATGCGGTCCAGTCTCGCTCCACGTCGTACCGTCCGGCGAGGAGCACAAGACTCGTGACACGTGGGCACGCGTCACCGACGGCATGCTCGACGCGGGGTGTGGGCGCGACACGACCGTCGTTGCGCTCGGCGGAGGCGTGGTGGGCGACCTCGCCGGCTTCGTCGCCGCGACCTTCATGCGTGGCGTTCCGGTCGTTCAGTGCCCCACCACGCTTCTCGCGATGATCGACGCGTCCGTCGGAGGCAAGACGGGTGTGGACACCCCCGCGGGCAAGAATCTCGTCGGCGCCTTTCATCCGCCCGCCGCGGTTCTGGCGGACGTCGAGACGATTGCCACGCTGCCCCTCGCGCAGCGACGCTCGGGCCTCGTCGAGGCGATCAAGCACGGCGTGCTCGCCGATGCGGCGTACTTCGCGCGGATCGAGTCCGCGCTTCCCGCGCTGCTCGACGCGGAGCTTGCGGCAACGCTGGAGATCGTGGCACGCAGCGTCGAGATCAAGGCCGACGTCGTGCGCGCCGACGAGCGCGAGCACGGACGGCGCAAGACGCTCAACCTCGGGCACACGCTCGGCCATGCGCTCGAGCACGTGAGCGGGTACGCGCTCCTCCACGGCGAAGCGGTGGCCATCGGCATGGTGCTCGAGGCACGAATGGCCGAGCGTCTCGAGGTCGCCGAAGCGGGGACGGCGGCGCGCATCGAGGGCGTGCTGCGTCGGGCTGGCCTGCCGGTGGCACGACCGCGCGAGCTCCCGATCGACGCCGTGGTCGACGCCACTCGTCTGGACAAGAAGGCGCGCGCGGGACGTGTCGAGTACGCGCTGCCGGCGCGCATCGGAGCGATGGCCGGAGAAGACTCGGGATGGGCGTTGCCCGTCGACGATCAGCTCGTGCACGAGGTGCTGGCGTGATCTCGCGGACGCGACGCGAGGGTACTCGATCCTCCGACCGGCGGAGGCGCCGGAGCCCACTCGTGTCGCTCGCCGCCTGCGTCGCCCTGCTCTGCGTGGGGACGGCCGCCACGGTGGGCATGCGCGGCCCGACCCGGCGGCTCCCGCCGTCCATGACCGCCCCCGTCGTGGTGAGCGCGGCCGCTCCGGGCGCGACGATCCCGGCCAAGCCGATCCTGCTGGCTGGCGCGCTCGTGCGCGGCGCGGCGCGCGGCTGGGCAGTCGATCAGAGAGGTCCGCTTCGCATGGGAGATCCGGTGCCCGTGCGGCTCACGGCGTACTGCCTCCAGGGGACGACGCGGCGCGATCGGTGGGTGCGGGAAGGGATCGTCGCGGCCGATCCGAAGCTGTTCCCGCTCGGCCGGTACGTCGAGGTGTACGTCGGCCGGAAGTACCACGGCCGCTTCCTCGTCGACGACACGGGCGCCCGCATCCACGACGGGATCCTCGATATCTGGACGCGGAGCTGCCGCGAGGCGCGGCTGTTTGGGCGGCAGCGTGGAACGGCGGTGCTCGTCCCGCGCCCGCGAGGCGCCCTCCAGGACACAGTGCTCACCGGACGCCTCGGCGGTCTCGCCCCTCGCTGAGCCAGCGGCCGGGTCACGACCGGCTCGCTCTTTGCTCCCCTGAGTCGCCGACCTCATCGGAGAGCACGATGTCCTCATTCGGCACCTATCTCATCGGCTTCTTCATCCTGATCGTCGGCCTGGCGATCGCCGCCTACCTGCTGAACGTCCCGACGATGTGGATCGGCGTGGGCGTGATCATCCTGCTGGGGATCGGCGTGTTGATGGCTACGACGCGCGGCAAGATGAAGGACCCACCGGGTCCGCCGCCCGGAGCGTGAAGCAGGCGCACCTCCGCCATCTTCCTAGCACGCTCATCGGTAAGCGCCCATAGTCGGCCATTTCGTCCCAAACTGTCCGACTTTGCCGACGTAACCGACAAACGTCTGGCATTGCAGCAGTTAGGTCGATCACAAATCTGTGCGAGGGGTCATTCTGGCAAATTCGCTGTTGACGGGTTTTCAACCCGACATTATCCTGGCGCTCCCGTTGAACCTCCGCGGGTCCGCAGCCTTCAGCGGTTGCGACAATCGACCACCTTCCGGCACAGGTAAGGGGCGTGTATGGAGCAAGCGACCGAGACCAGGTCCAAGGGCTATTTCCGCTCGTCTCCCTCCACCGCGTTCGACCAGTACCTCCACGACATCCAGAAACTCCCGCTGATCAGTGACGCCGCCGAAGAGCGGCGACTCGCCCGGCTCGCCCAGAAGGGCGACGAAGCCGCCGCCGAGCGGTTGGTCACCGCGAACCTCCGGTTCGTCATCTCCTACGTGAAGAAGTACCAGGGCCACGGTCTCGACCTCTCCGAGCTGGTGGCGATCGGCAACGAGGGGCTGCTCAAGGCGGTCCGGAAGTTCGATCCGGATCAGGGAGTGAAGTTCATCTCCTACGCCGTGTGGTGGGTCCGCCAGGCCGTCCTCAAGGCCCTCGCCGAGCAGACCCGCAGTGTCCGCATCCCGCTCAATCAGAACTCGCAGCTCATTCGTCTCGCCCGCGCCGAGACGATCCTCGCCCAGGTCCTGAAGCGCGACCCGACCGAGCACGAGATCTCGCGACTGCTCGAGGAGTCGCCCGAGCAGGTCCGCGCCGCGAAGCAGATGAGCTCGACCGAAGTCTCTCTGGATGCACCGATTGACCGGTCGGACCGTGAAGCCTCCACGCTCGGCGAGCGTTTCGCCGGCGTCGACGGCACCGAGATCGAGGACACCACGGACTACAAGCTCATGAAGGAGTTCATCGAGCGCGTGTTCCGGAAGTATCTCACCCCGCGTGAGCGGAAGATCCTCTTCCTCTACTACGGGCTGGACGAGAGCGGCGAGCCGATGACGCTCGAGAAGATCGGAGCGCTGATGGGTGTCACGCGCGAGCGCATCCGTCAGATTCGCGAGCGTGCGTTCGAGAAGCTTCGCGAGTCGCCCGACGGCCGGGCTCTCGCCGGATTCTGGCAGGCGGCCTGAGATTTCGCGCCGCCGAGCAACAGGCGGCGGAGGGTCGGAGCATCGTCTCGTGCGCGGCGGGGTGGGACTTGATTCCCACCCCGCCGCGTGCGTTCCGGCAATCGCGCATGGCGATTCGCGTCCGATGTTACGTCTCGCGCGCGAGCGCGTGCTAGTGTAGTCGCGGCTGCGGGCACTCTCCGGCCGCTCCCCACCGCAGCGCTCCGCAGATGCCCGATCGGAACAGACCAGTCTTCATCGACACCACGGGCCTCCGCTGGCGCCGCATCCGGCTGGCTGCGCTCGCACTCGGGGTGGTGACGACACTGCTGGCGCTCGTGCTGGTCGTCTCCGAGCTGTTCTTCCCCCCCATCCCGCCGGAGCTGTCACTCGCCTCGATGACCCCGGCCCCGGTCGGGAAACCCGAGCGTCGGCCGACGACGTACACCCGGATCGACCGCCTGCGGATCGCCTATCGCCGCAAGCTCGCGGCGACGATGAAGCAGTACGGCAATCCCGCATCGCGGCGACCGGAGATGATCCCGGTGATCGACGTCGGCGCCGGCCGTCCCCCTCGCACAGATGCCATCGTTGCGGGCTTCTACGTGAACTGGGCCGACAACTCCTTCACTTCGCTCCAGCGCAACTACGACAAGCTCGATTGGGTGATTGGCGAGTGGGCATTCATTCCGAGCAACGCCGACACCCTGCTGCTGCGTGTGAAGCCGCAGGTCATCGATCTGTTCGCCAATCGGCCGGCGGAGTCGCGGCCGGCGCTGTTCATCATGCTGAGCAACTTCGTCGTCGCCGGCACGGACTCGGCGGCCGGCAGGTTCGACCCGGCGGCGGTGCGCCGGTTTCTGGAGAGTCCGGTCGCCCGCGCGAACGCGCTCCGCCAATTGCGCCGCGCAGTGCTGCAGTATGGCCTCGCCGGCACGACGCTCGACATGGAGAACTTCGATGAGAGTCTCCAGAGCGAGGTGCTGGGCTTCGCACGCGAGCTTCACGACACGATGCACGCGATCGGTCGGCTGTCGACGCAGGCGGTCGCGGTGGGCGACGACGACGCCTACATCAAGCTCGCCGCGAAGGAGAACGACAAGATCTTCCCGATGCTCTTCGACGAGCACTACGCGAGCGGCGATCCGGGACCGGTCTCGAGTCAACAGTTCTTCACCTCGCAGGCGAAGCGGTTTGCCAGGCTCGTGGAGCCGTCGAAGCTGATCCTCATGATCGGCGCGTACGGATACGACTGGAACGACGCCGAGGCGGTGACCAACCACCGCGCCGAGGCATTCGACTTCCAGGAAGTCATGCGGACCGCGCGCGGACCCCAGCGCCCGCACGCGCGGCTCGATCCGCGGACGCTGAACCCGTTCATGCAGTGGACGAGTCCCGACTCCACCGACCACGTGCTCTGGTACCTCGACGCCACGACGGCGTACAACCAGATGCTCGTCGGCCACCGGCTCGGCGTCGCCGGACATGCGATCTGGCACCTCGGCGGCGAGGACCCGTCGCTGTGGAACGCGATCGGCCGCGACGGCTCACTTCTCGCCGCCGACAGTCTGCGACAGATCCCGCCTGGCTACGACGCCGAGTTCGAGGGCACGGGAGAGATTCTCCAGATCCAGTACTGGCCCGCAGCGGGACAGCGCAACGTGCTCGTCGATCCGCGCAGCGGGTACATCACCTCGGCATCGCTGGTACGGGTGCCGGTGCCGTACGTCGTCGCGCGCACCGGGGGACAGGACCAGAACCGACACAAAGTCGCCCTCACCTTCGACGACGGGCCGGACCGGCGCTGGACGCCGATGATCCTCGACACGCTGCGGTCGCGCGGCGTGAAGGCGACCTTCTTCGTCGTCGGACAGAATGTCGATACCGAGCAGCGTCTGCTCCGGCGGATCTACGACGAGGGCCACGAGATCGGCAATCACTCGTACCGTCATCCGAACCTCGCGCTGACGAGCGGTCCGCGTGCGGTCCTCGAGCTCGACATGACGACGCAGCTCGTCTCGTCGCTGCTCAGCCGACGCCTCGCCTTCTTTCGACCACCGTACTTCGGAGACGCCGAGCCGACGACGAGCGACGAGCTCGTGCCAGTGGGCGTCGCGTCGCGGCGCAACTACTGGACGATCGGACTGCACGTGGACTCCGAGGATTGGCGCGAAAGGAACCCCGACTCGATCGTCGCCAACGTGCTGCGCGAGCGCGAGCTGCCGCGCGTCACCGAAGCGACGAATCAGGATTCGGCGCGGAACGTGGTCCTCCTGCACGACTCGGGCGGCGACCGCAGTGCGACCGTCCGCGCACTGGGGCCGCTCATCGACTCGTTGCGCGCGCGGGGCGACACGCTGGTGCTCGTGAGCGAGCTCGCCGGGATCACGCGCGATGACGCCATGCCGCCGATGCCCGCCACCACGGCAGCGACGCGCTTCTTCATGCGGGCGGGCTTTCTCCTGCTCGGACTCGGCGAGACGATGATGTTCTGGATCTTCAGCGCGGCCGTCGCGCTCGGGATCGCGCGGCTGCTCTTCATCGGTGTCCTCGCCGTCGCGCAGCGATTGCGCCGCCATCAGACGAGGCATCGGCGGGGAGACTATGCGCCGGGCGTGAGCATCGTCGTTCCCGCTTACAACGAACAGAAGGTGATCGTCCAGACGATCGCGTCGCTGCTCCAGCAGCAATACGCCGGCGCGATCGAGATCGTCGTCGTGGACGACGGCTCCGCCGACGACACGACGGCGACGGTGAAGAACGCGTACGGGGCGCACCCGCTCGTCTCCGTCTACCGGAAGGAGAACGGCGGCAAGGCGAGCGCGCTCAACTTCGGCATCGCCCACGCACGACACGAGATCGTGATCGGGCTGGACGCCGACACGATCTTCGACGACGACACCGTCGCCGAGCTGGTCCAGCCACTCGCGGATCCAACGGTCGGCGCGGTGGCCGGCAACGCCAAGGTCGGCAACCGGATCAATCTCGTCACGCGCTGGCAGGCACTCGAATACGTCACCAGTCAGAATCTCGACCGCCGCGCCTTCTCGCTGCTGGACTGCATCACCGTCGTACCGGGAGCGGTGGGAGCGTGGCGTCGCTCGCTCGTGCTGGAGGTCGGCGGGTTCAGGGAGGATACGCTCGCCGAGGATCAGGATCTGACGCTGGCGATCCGGCGCGCCGGGCTGTCGGTCGCCTATGCCGACGGCGCCGTCGCCTACACGGAGGCGCCGGACACACTGCGCGGCCTCGCCAAGCAGCGGTTCCGGTGGTCGTTCGGCACGCTCCAGTGCACGTGGAAGCATCGCGATGCTTTCTTTCGGCGTCGGTATGGCTCACTCGGGTTCATCGGCCTGCCGAACGTCTTCCTGTTCCAGTTGCTGCTTCCCGCGATCTCGCCCGTCGCGGATCTGATGTTCGTGTGGAGCATCGTGTCGGTGTGGATGAACGCACGGGTCCACACGGTGGACGGCCGCCTGGCATATGCGCTTCCCAACCTCGAGCAGGTCCTGAGCTACTATGCCGTCTTCCTGCTCGTCGACTGGCTCGCCGCGGTGATCGCCTTCCTGATGGAGAGCGACGAGGACAAGAGCCTCACCTGGCTGATCTTCCTCCAGCGCTTCGCTTACCGGCAGGTGATGTACTGGGTGGTGGTGCGCTCGTTCGCGGCGGCGCTGAGCGGCCGGCTCCAGGGGTGGGGAAAGCTCGAGCGGAAGGCGACCGTGTCGCTCCCGGCGCGGCACCGCCGATTCTGGTGGCGCTTCGGGCGACTGCTGTGGCGGCGCAGGGTCGCATGACCTCCCGCATCCCCGCCATCGTGAACGTCGCCTCCGGCACGGCCGAGGAGGCGCAGAAGGTCCTGGCGCAGGGCGACGCGTTCGAGGTGCACGCCGTCGAGCCGAATGACATCGCGCCCACGATCCGTGAGGTCGTCGCCGCCGGCGCGAAGCGCATTCTCGTCAGTGGCGGCGACGGCACGATCGCGACCGCCGCCGCGGAGCTGCTGACGACGCAAGCGGAGCTCGCGATCCTGCCCGGGGGCACGCTCAATCACTTCGCGCGCGATCTCGGCGTGAGCACCGAAGCGGCCGAAGCGCTCGAGCTCGCGCTCGAGGGCACGTGCCGCGGTGTCGACATCGGCATCGTGAACGGGCGCGTCTTCCTGAACACGAGCAGCGTCGGCGCCTACGTGCGGTTCGTGCGCATTCGGGAACGGCTCGAGCGGCGCTTCGGCTACCGCTTCGCGTCGACGCTCGCCGCGTTCCGCATCCTGCTCCAGCTCCGCAGCTTCGCGGTGGAGCTGGAGGTGGACGGGAAGCCCCGCATCTATCGCACGCCGCTCGTGTTCATCGGCGTAGGCGAGCGCGAGATGCAGCTGCCCACGCTCGGGAGCCGCGTGAGCGATGGAAAGCGCGGTCTCCACGTCATGGTGGTGCGCGGACGTTCGCGCGCGCGGCTCCTCGCGCTCGCACTCGCGGCCGTGGCGCGCGGCGTCGATGCGGTGGCGCGAACCCCCGAGCTCGACAGCTTCATGGTCGATCGATGCCGGATCTCGCTGCGGCGACCGACTGCCGTCGCGGTCGATGGCGAGCTGGTCGCGATGCACACGACGCTCGAGTTCGAGCTGCGCCGCGACGCCCTGCACGTCGTGTGTCCGCCGCCGGAGGCGAAGTCCGAACGCGCCTCCGAGGGGCGCACCGCCTAGTCGCGATCATCCGCGGCTCCTAGCTTTCGAAGGTGATCCACTCCGCTGCCGGCTCGTCTCCATCGTCGGCGCCCGCGCGCGGTACGACGCGCGACGACGGGCTGGCGCGCGCGCTCGCGGCGATCGTCGGCGAGCGTCGCGTGCTCGAGCGTCCTGGCGAGCTCCGCGCCTACGAGTCGGACGGGCTTCCCGGATACCAGCATCGTCCCTCGCTGGCCGTCTTCCCCGGCTCGCGCGAGGAGACGGTCGCGGTCGTGAAGCTGTTCGCTGAACGCGGCGTTCGATTCGTGCCGCGCGGCGCCGGCACGGGACTCTCCGGTGGCGCGCTCGCCGACGACGTCGTGCTGCTCGGGCTCCATCGGCTCCGCACGATTCTCTCCATCGATGCGGAGAACGTCCGCGCCGTCGTCGAGCCGGGCGTCGTGAACGCGGCACTTTCTCGCGCCGCCGCCCCCTACGGGCTGTACTATGCGCCGGACCCGTCGAGTCAGACGGCGTGCACGATCGGTGGCAACGTCGCCGAGAACGCCGGCGGACCTCACTGCCTGAAGTACGGGGTCACGCTCAATCACGTGCTCGCCGTCACGGCGCTGCTCCCCAGCGGAGAGATCGTCACGCTCGGCAACGCGCAGGGAGAGACGGAAGGCTACGATCTCCTCGGTGCGTTCATCGGCTCCGAGGGCTGCTTCGGCATCGCGCTCGACGTGACGGTGCGGCTCGAGCCGCTGCCGCAGGCGGTTCACACGCTGCTCGCCGACTTCTCGACGGTGCACGCCGCGGCCGAAGCGGTATCGGCGATCATCGCGTCGGGGATCGTGCCCGCGGCGCTCGAGCTGATGGACGCAGCCACGATCCAGGCGGTCGAGGCGTCGATCTATGCTGCTGGTTATCCGACGGACGCCGCGGCCGTTCTACTGATCGAGCTCGATGGGGCAGCGGCCGGACTCGAAGAGGATTCGGCGCGCGTGTCGCGCTTCTGCACCGAGGCCGGCGCTCGCGGCGTGCGACTCGCCACCGATGCCGCGGAGCGAGCGCGGCTCTGGCAGGGACGCAAGAAGGCATTCGGTGCGATGGGGCGCATGGCACCGCATCTCGTCGTCCAGGACGCCGTGGTTCCGCGCACACGCCTGCCCGAGATCCTCGCCACGATCGAGCGCATCGGGCGAGCCCACGGTGTGCAGGTCTGCAATGTGTTCCATGCGGGCGACGGCAATCTGCACCCGAACATGACGTACGATGGGAACGACCCCGAAGAGTCGGCGCGCGTGCACCAGGCGATGAGCGAGATCATGGACGCCTGCATCGCGGCCGGCGGGACGATCACCGGCGAGCACGGCATCGGAGTCGACAAGCTGCCGTACATGGATCGGCTGTTCTCGCCCGAGACCCTCGGCGCGATGTGCGCGCTGCGTGACGTGTTCGACCCTGACCGCCGCGCGAATCCGGGCAAGGTCGTGCCGATGCACAGTTGCCGTGAATGGCACGGCGCGGCAGCGACACGCACGCGTTCCGCGTGACGACAGCCGCCGCGCCGACGGACGCGCTCGCCGTCGCGGCGGCGATTCGCGAGGCGCGCGCCTCGAAGACCGCACTCCGAATCGTCGGCGGGCGTACGTGGCTCGACGCCGGCCGCCCGGTGCGCGAAGAGTCCACGCTCCCGCTCGCGGCGCTCCGCGGCGTCACGCAGTACGAGCCGGGCGACTTCACGCTCACGGCTCGCGCGGGCACTTCACTCGGCGAGATCTCCCGGATCGTCGCGCGCGAGGGGCAATGGCTCACCCTGCAGCCTCACGGGTCGCTCGACGGTACGATCGGCGCTACGATCGCGACGGCGTCGTGGGGACCGCTCGCCTCGGCCTATGGCACACCCCGCGACCATCTGCTCGGCTGCGAGGTCGTGACCGGCGTCGGAGAGATCGTGCGTGCCGGTGGCCGCGTCGTGAAGAACGTCGCCGGATTCGACCTCCCTCGCCTCATGACGGGAGCGTGGGGGACGCTCGGGGCCATCACGGAAGTGACGCTGCGCCTACGCGCGCGGCCGGAAGTCGACCGGACACTCGCCGTCACACTCGAGGGGCTGGACGACCGTGCGTGTGACGATGCGGGCCGCTGGCTGCGCACGACACCATATCGTCCGCTCGCCGCGGAGCTGTGCTCCGCGGACATGTCCGCGCACATCGGGCTCGAGCGGCGTACGCTGCTGCTCGTTCGACTCGGCGGCAATGAGGCGCTCGTTCGCGCGGCAGAGCGCGCGGTGGCCGAGCTCGGAACGGTTACGATCGTCGATGGTGCCGTGTGGGATCGGCTGCGCACGGCGGAGCCGTCCGGCGCAGCCGTCATTCGACTCGCGACGCTGCCCGCCGCGCTGGGAGCGCTCTTCGAGCGCGCGACGCGCAGGATCGCCGGGATCGGCGGCGCGAGCCACGCGACGATCGCCCGCGGCGTCGTACGCTGCATCGTCCCCGCAGCGCACACGCGCGAGGAGATCGAACGACTGCGGGGTATAATGAAGGATCTGCACGCGCCCGGCTCGCGGATCGCCGAGCGGCTGCCCGATCCGCTCTGGGACGAACTTCCCTCCGCCGTCGGCGATCGATTGTCGAGGGACGTTCGTCGGACGTTCGATCCCGATCGTGTGCTGAATCCCGGCATCCTCGACAACACCGCATGACGTCACCGACTCACAGCGCCGCCCCCTGCGCCATTCCCGGCACGCCGCTCGCCGACGCGAGCGCGGGCATCGACGCGTGTGTGCACTGCGGCTTCTGCCTTCAGGCGTGTCCGACGTATCTCGCGCTCGAGGACGAGAACGACAGTCCACGGGGGCGGATCGTGCTCATGCACGCGCTCGTCGAAGGCACGCTCGGCGTGGAGGATCCCGACGTGCGTACGCACATCGATCGCTGCCTCGGCTGTCGGGCCTGCGAGACGGCATGTCCCTCGGGCGTGCCCTACGGCCGGTTGCTCGAGGCGACGCGTGCGACGCTCACGGCGAAGCAGCCCAACGCGCCGATTGCGCGCGCCATCCTCTTCACGTTCGCCCACCCCGCCCTGCTCTCGCTCGCGCTGTTCGGCGGTCGGATCGTGCGTGCGCTACGACTGTCGTCGCTCCTCGCGCGTCTTCCCGGACGGCTCGGCTTCGCCATGTCGATGCTCGAAGCGACCCGCGGGCCCGTCGAGCGTGCCGCGTATCGTCCCGACGGTGACGGCTCGCGCGGCAGCGTCTCCCTGCTGACCGGCTGCGTGATGGAAGGCCTGTTCACGGAGACGAATCGCGCTACCGAGCGCACTCTGGCGGCCAACGACTACGCGCTCGTGCAGACGAGCGGGCAGCGCTGCTGCGGTGCGCTGCACGCGCACGCCGGCGATGCCGACACGGCCCGGGAGCTGGCGCGACACAACATCGCGGCATTCGAGGCGAGCGGCGCGGACTACATCGTCGTGAATGCGGCCGGCTGCGGCGCGATGATGAAGGAGTACGAACATCTCCTCGCCAGCGACGTCCAATGGCGCCACCGCGCCGCGGCCATGTCGGCAAAGGTGCGCGACGTGAGCGAGCTGCTCGCCGATGCCGGCCCACGGCCCGGCGGCCCGCTCGCGCTCACGGTGACGTACGACGCACCCTGTCACCTGCTGCACGCACAACGCGTCGCGACGCCACCGTTGCGGGTGCTGGGCGCGGTGCCCGGGCTCACGCTCGTTCCGCTCGAGGGTAGCGAACACTGCTGCGGTAGTGCGGGGATCTACAACCTCGTAGAGCCCGACGTGAGCGACACGGTGCTCGCACCGAAGCTGGCTCGCATCGCGGACACGCGTGCGGCGCTGGTGGCGACGGGCAACCCGGGCTGCCTCATGCAGATCGGTGCGGGACTGCACCAGGCTGGAAGTCACGTTCGCGTCGTGCACCCTGTCGATCTGCTCGATGCGTCCTACGCGGCCGATCCGGCGCGGCGCGCGCCAGCGCCCGGAGCGAGCCGGCAAACGTAGTGGCGTCCGCCGCGACGCCCGGTTTGATTTCCCACCATGGCGGACGGTGTGCTGCTGGATTGGGAAGGACTCCTCGCCGGTACGGCCGATGCGCGCCGCGGGGCGCTTCGCGATGCGTTGACCGCCGAAGAGATCGGATTCGACGACGCGGTCCTCGAGCATCACGGTACCGGCCGCTCGGTGCGAGCCGCCATCGCGCGGCTGCTGGGCAGCCGTGCCGCCGACGCCACGCTCGCCGAGCTCGTGGCGCTGAGGGCGGAGCGCTCGTTCGCGGCGCGACTCGCGCACGGGTTCGCCATCGATCCGGTCGCGGCGCGATTCATCGAGCTGGCCCAGCTGCGCGCGCCGGTCGTCATCGTCACGGCAGCAGGACGCGCTGAATCGGATTCGGCGCTGCGACTCGCCGGCCTGCACGACTCCTGCGCGGCCGTCGTGACGGCCGACGACGTCGGCGGGGATGCACCGACGCGCAGGTCGTACGAGCTCGCGCTCGAGCATCTGGCGCGACGACGCAGCGTAAGGGCCGGACGGGTCGTCGTGCTGGCGACTTCCCTGCCCACCATCCGCGCCGCGCGCGAGGCGGAGCTCCGTACGGTGGCCGTCGGCGCGCCGGCGCATGTCGCGCTCGAGGCGGATGCCGCGGTGGGCTCGCTCGACGGGCTGACGCTGGACGCGGTCGATGCGCTGCTCGGGATCGGCGCGGAGCGTCCGGCGTGAGCACGCGCTCGATCCAGGATCTCGGACCGACGATCGGCGACGTCGGCGGACGGAGCGTCGTGCTCGCGTACGGAAGCGTATCGGCCGAATACGAAGCATTGCACAACCGTGCGGCCGTATTCGATCGCAGCCATCGCGGACGACTGCGCGTGACCGGCCCTCGTGCCACGGAGATGGTGACCGGTCTCGTCACCAACGACGTCACCGCGCTCGCCCCGGGACAGGGGTGCTACGCCGCCGCACTCACGGCGAAGGGGAAGATCGTCGCCGACGTGCGCATCCTCGTCGAGGAGGATGGTGTGCTCGTCGACGCGCCCCCGCGCGCCGCCGCCGCGTGGGCGGGGATGGTGCGGAAGTTCGTCAACCCGCGCATCGCGCCGCACGCCGATGTGAGCGCGTCGCTGCGCGACCTCGGCGTCTTCGGCGGCACCGCGCACCACGTCGTGAGCGAGCTCACCGGCGTGCCCGCGCCGGCACTCACGACACTCGCGCCGTATTCGCACCTGAGCGTCGAGATCGATGGGATGCCGGTGCGCCTCGTGAAGGTTCCGGAGCTCGAAGTCGACGGGTTCGAGATGATCGTGCCGGCGGAGGCGTTCACCTCGCTCTGGACGGCTGCCGTGGCCGCTGGCGCAACGCCCGCGGGTCTCGAGGCGTGGGACATCTCGCGCGTCGAAGCCGGTCGCCCGGAGTGGGGAGTGGACATGGACGACAACACCATCCCTCAGGAGGCGAACTTCGACGCGCTGCACGCGATCTCGTACACGAAGGGCTGTTACGTCGGACAGGAGACGGTGGCGCGCGTGCACTTCCGCGGTCACGTGAACAAGCATCTGCGCGGCGTGCGGGCGGCGGGCATGGAACCGATCCACTCCGGCGCCACGCTGCACGACGAGAGCGGCGCGCAGGTGGGTGACGTACGAAGCGCGGTGCGCTCGCCAAGGCTGGGTGCGATCGCCCTGGCGATGATTCGGCGCGAGGTCGAGCCAGGCGCCGCATTGATCGCCCGCTCCCCCGGAGAAGGGGAGGACGCGCCACCGACCGACCGTCGTGTCGACGTAGCAGCTCTGCCCTTCTCGGTCTGAGCTCGTGCCGACGGCCCTCGTCACCGGTGCGACGGGGCTCGTTGGGATGCATCTGATCCCTCGACTACAACGTGAGGGATGGCAGGTCCGCGCGCTCGTGCGCGATCCTGCACGCGCCGGACTGTTGAGCCGCGCCGACGTGACGCTCGCCACGGGCGACGTCCTCGACGCGACGAGCTTCGGGCGCGCGGCACGCGGATGCGACGTGCTGTTCCACGCCGCGGCGGTGATCACGCCGCTGGGTGGGTGGGAGGCATTCCGCCGGCCGAACGTCGAGGGCACGCGCAACGCGATCGCCGCCGCGACGAGCGCCACCGCTCGCCTCGTCCACGTGAGCAGCGTCGCCGTGTACGGGGCACACCGCTTCGCGGCGAGCGGCCGGCGCACCGACGAGTCGACGCCCGCCGGGCGCATCCCCGAGGAAGCGTATTACGCGCGCTCCAAGCGCGAGTCGGAGGAACTGGTTTTCGAGGCACAGCGTGCGGGCCAGCTCTGGGCGACGGCGGTTCGACCGTGCGTGCTCTATGGCTCGTTCGACCGCCAGTTCGTTCCACGGCTCGCTCGCCTGCTTCGACGTGGCTTCGCGCCCGTGATCTCGGGCGGGCACAATACGCTGTCCGTCGTGCACGCCGCGAACGTCGCCGACGGCCTCATGCGCGCTGCCGTGTTCGACGGTGCGAACGGGAAGGCGTACAATCTGGCGAACGACTACGACGTGACGGTGCGGCAGTTCTTCGAGCACGCCGCCGAGGGTCTCGATCAACGGCTGCGGATCGTCTCGATCCCGTTCGTCGTCGCGCGCGCCGCCTTCGCGGTGGTCAAGGCGGTCGCCCCGCTGGTGCTGGGCAACCGGCTCAAGGCGATGGTCTCGTCGTCGCTCGACTTTCTTGCGCGTGACAACCCGTTCTCCTCCGAGCTGGCGCGACGCGAGCTCGGATGGGATCCGCCTGTCAGACCGGAGACGGGGATCGCGGAAGCATTTCGATGGTGGTCGGCCCACCACTGACACGACAAAAAAACGAGCGGGGCGGCTCACCAGTCGGTGAGCC
>Ga0066652_100000523_pt1 | contig 18500 bp, 9 predicted proteins | sample GraSoiAngelo_101_FD_71413 | JGI IMG/M metagenome (GOLD analysis project Ga0066652, IMG submission 71413) | Grasslands soil microbial communities from the Angelo Coastal Reserve, California, USA - 14_0903_02_30cm | ecosystem: Environmental > Terrestrial > Soil > Grasslands | place: USA... | reverse complement strand
CGCGGTGGAGACCGTCGGGTTCGTGGTGTTGACGCCGATGCCGCACTCCGCACCGGTGAGCTGCGTATGGCTGTTCGTCGCCACCCACGCGCCCGGGTACGTCACGATCGCCGGCGCGGACACACCGGTCGACGCCTTGAAACCCAGCGACGTCACGTTCGACGTGTACCGCGCGGAGTCAGAGAACAGCGACTCCTCGGCCGAGACCAGGTTGCGCAGGTCCGACTTCATGGCCGTGACGTACGCCTTCGACTTCGTGTTCGCAAACTTCGGGATCGCGATCGCCGCGAGAATGCCGATGATGACGATCACGATCAGCAGCTCGATCAGCGTGAAACCCTTGCGGTTCATACTTGCTCCGGATGAGAGAAGAACGGGATATCGATTGGGGGAAGGACGGGATATGCTCGGCAGGACCTCACGAACGCACCCGCCGGCCGCCGCCTCTCAAGGCAATGGCTGAGCCGCTCTATCATCAACGTGCAAGTGCAATAGCTGCATCGAGATACAGCACGTGTAAGCTGAATCACACGCTGTTTTTGCCGTGCGTTTCGCGAATTCCTTGCACGATGCCGCACCTGGTGGCTACTCGGCCACACTCGGCTTTACCTAGCCGCCCGCAACAGGCGTTTAGCTGACGCGACTGCGTGCTCGCATCACGTAACTGGCGGTGCGCGTGAAACATACGTATTGTTGCTGCGCCTACCTCTGAAGTGATTCTCCCCGTGGCATCTGCGACTGGCACTGCCCCTCCGTCGTTCGGCGATCGTTACCGCGTCGAGCGCGAACTCGGACGCGGTGGCATGGCCACAGTCTATCTCTGCACTGACCTCAAGTTCGATCGCAAGGTTGCGATCAAGCTGCTGCACCCCGATCTCGCCGCCGCGGTCGGCGCGGACCGCTTCCATCGCGAGATCAAGATCGCCACGGGGCTGACGCATCCGAACATCCTGCCCGCGCATGACTCGGGCGAGGCGGACGGATCGCTCTTCTACGTCATGCCGTTCGTGGACGGCGAATCGCTGCGCGATCGGCTCACACGCGAGCGCCAGCTCCCGGTGCAGAGCGCCGTCCAGATCACGACCGAGGTCGGCAGCGCGCTGCAGTATGCGCATTCGCAGGGAATCATCCATCGCGACATCAAGCCTGAGAATATCCTGATAGAGTCGCAGCACGCGGTGCTGGCGGACTTCGGCATCGCGCGCGCGATCACGAGCGCGGCGGATGTCGAGGCGCTGACGCAGACCGGCATGTCGCTCGGCACGCCCGCCTACATGTCGCCCGAGCAGGCGATGGGCGAGCGGCATCTCGACGGTCGCAGCGACCAGTACAGCCTGGCGTGTGTGCTGTACGAGATGCTGGCGGGCTATCCGCCCTTCCAGGCGAATACGATGCAGGCACTCGTCGCCAAGCACCTTGGGGAGCCGGTCGCGCTGCTCACCACGGTTCGCCCGGCGGTGCCGGACGAGCTGGAGGACGTCGTGCTTCGCGCGCTGGAGAAGGTGCCGGCGGATCGCTTCGCGTCGATGCAGGAATTCACCGATGCGTTGAACAGCACGATCGCTGTCACGGGCACGTGGGCGAGACGCACCGGACGCGTGACGCCGATTCGCACGACCCGGAACAACCGCATCATTCCGCAGACACCGCAGCCGCCGGCGCGCCGATGGCTCTGGCCCGCGGTCGCAGCAGGCATCGTCGTGCTCGGCGGCGGCATCGCGGCGTGGCGCTGGACCGGGGCACGCGGCGGAGCGGACATCCGCCAGATGGGGGCCGCGGCGTTCGGGCTCGAGGACCGGCGCATCGCGGTGACGTACTTCTCCGACCTGAGCGCGGACAAGACGCTGCGCGACGTCGCCACCGGCCTCACGGAAGGGCTCATCGACAACCTCACGCAGTCGACGCAGTTGCGCGAGCTGGAGGTGGTGTCGAAGAGCGGCATCGCCAAGTATCGCGACAGCACCATCGCGAGCGAGCGACTGGCGCGCGCGTTCAAGGCCGCGTGGCTCGTGACCGGCAACGTTGCCAGGGACGGCGGCGACATCGTCGTCACGCTCAGCCTCATCGACGGCGGAACGGGGCGCGAGCTGGATACCAAGCGCTTCCGCGCTGGCGCTGGACGCGCGCTCGCGCTGCGCGATTCGATCATGCAGCAGGTCGCGGCGCAACTGAAGCAGAAGGTCGGCGTCACCATCGCGCAATCCGAGCAGCGTCTCGAAGCGCACAACGACGATGCGTGGCTGCTGGTGCAGCAGGCCGACCGCCTCCGTCGGGACGCTGAAGAGGCCATCGCGGACAGGAACCTTGCCGCGGGGCTGGCCTCGTACGTCCAGGCGGACTCGCTCCTCGCGCGCGCGCAGCAGCTGGACGCGAAATGGCCCGAGCCAACGATCCAGCGGAGCAACATCACAGCGCGCCGCGCTCGATCGACCGCGGTGCCGGCAGAGCGACTCGCTTTGTTGCGCCAAAGCGTGGCGTATGCGCAACAGGTGATCGATAACAATCCGCAAAGCCCGCAAATAGCATCAGCTTACGAGAGTCGGGGGTTCGCACGGTACTTGATGTACTACCTGCATCTCATACCGGATCAACGCGAAGCGGACGCCATGTCCGCCTCGGCAATTCAGGACCTCGAGCAAGCGACGAAGCTCGCTCCCCGCAGCTCCAGCGCGTGGATGGCCCTGAGTTCCATGTACGCCAACAAGCCGGCGTTCGCGGAATCGAAGCTGGCTGCCACCAACGCATATCAGAGTGATCCCTTCGGGCTCAATGCGGCGAATATCCTCGATCGGCTGTACAAGACGTCGTACATCACCGAGACCTTCAACGACGCCGATATCTGGTGCACGACTGGCCATGCGCGCTTTCCCGCCGACCCGCGGTTCGTAGAGTGCGCGCTCTGGACCTACACCATCCAGGAGATCCGACCGCGTCCGAGCATCGACACGGTGTGGATGCTGGCCGACTCCATCCAGAAGGTCGCGCCACCCGCGAAGCGCGAGTACATGCGGCGCGAAGCGCACATCGTCGCGGGTATCGTGCTCGGGATCCTCAACCAACCGGACAGCGCGCGGCGCGTCCTCGACCGGGTGCTCGAGACTCCCAAGGAAGTCGATCCGGACAACGAGTTGATGTCGTACAACGCGTACGCGCGGCTCACGCTGGGCGACAAGCGCAAGGCCATCGACATCCTCAAGACGTATCTCACGCGCAATCCGGAGCACCGTGCCGGCTGGGGGAAGGATTCCGCCTGGTGGTGGCGGGAGCTCAAGAAGGATCCCGAATTCCAGCGTCTCATCGCCACCGGTACGTAGCTCTCCGCCGGCGCTCCCCGCGCCTGAAAGCTTTTTCCTGCCCCACCGCCGCTGCCCGGCCAGCCGTCCAGCGAGCCCTCTCCCTCCAGCGGGTCATCAATACATGAGACGTTTTTTGCTTTCCGGCTCCGTCGCCGTCGCCGCGGCCGTGATCCTTGGTGCGTGCTCCAACGAGCACGCGATGCCAACCGGCATCCAGGCCATCAACGGCATCAACTCGCTGACCCTCGCGCAGAATGGATGCGTCGCGGAGGGAACGCCGGGACATCCGACGTTCACCGAGGTCAACACCCGCGTCAACATCCTGATCAACGCGCTGTTCACCGGGACGCACAAGCAGTCGACGTCCACGATGTGGGAGAACCTCAAGACGGACAAACTGTACAGCAATCCGCTGCAGAACCACATCGACAACCTGACAAAGTGGACGCTCGGCAAACTCGGTGAAGGCAGTCTGCTCATCCCGACGACCATCACCACGGGACCAGATGCCGGCCTCACGGCGACGACTGGATCGGTCCGGCTGCTCGATCTCGTCTTCACATGCGTGAATCTGACACCGACGTCGGTTCCGCAGCCGCCGTCCGGCTTCGATGCCGCGTTCGCGCTCGTCGACGCCGTGACCGGCGACCAGCAGTTCAACACGTCATTCAAGGACGCGGCCGGTTTCGTGAAGGGCGGATCCCTCGACGCGAAAACGATGCTCGTCATCGTTCGTCAGCCGCCTGAGGTGCAGGTCAACACGCCGTTCCCCAAGCTGTCACGCGTGATGGACATTGCGCTGGCGGGCGGGAAACTGAAGCCTGGGAGCAAGCTGACGGTGCTCGTGTGTCCGTCGCCGTCGTTCACGGACGACGATGCGATCAGCCACCGCGGCATCATCGCGCACCAGAAAACACCGTTCACGGCCGGAGATCCGATCGGACAGGGCGTCGAGTATCTCCAGGCCGGTGAAGGCGGCGTGCTTCCCTGCCCGGAGACCGCGGACGTCGGCGCTGCTTGGCGGCAGGAGAAGGGCTTCTTCAGGCAGCGCGCAATGCAGCTGGCGTCTTTGGCGAACAAGGCGTGGAGCTACATCGGCCCGAAGCCGCTGTACGCGGGGCACGCGGCCATCGGCGGCGGCATCGAGTTCTTCTCGCCGGTGGTGATCGTCGACACCTACATCCCGACACAAGTGGTGGTCGATCCGGTCGCCACGACGACGTACGGGAGCGCAGTCGTGGTGAACGCCACGCTCAAGGTCACGAGCACGGCGCCCGCGAACTGGGCCGGCACGCCGGCGATGGACTGGGTCGGGAAGCCAGTGACCCAATTGACGGGCATTCCCGCGATCACCACGCCGCTACCCATCACGGCGGTGGTAGACGACGCCAATGGCTCGGCGCACGCGTCGCAGACGCAGACCGTGGCGATCGACGCGGACAGCAAGGCGCAGTTCACGTTCACGCACGAGAACGCCGGCAATGCGCACAACGCGCAGCTCACCTTCCCGCAGACGCTGAACCTGCCGGCAAGTGCACCTGTGTTCGTGGGCAGCGGCGACAACGACAACGCCTTCGTGGTGAATCCCGCGCCGCTCGATATTTATCCGGCCGCCGCGTCGCGCGTGTATGGCGATCCGAATCCCACGCTCACTGGCGACGTGCAAGGTGAGAAATACACCGAAGACGGCACCATCAGCGCGCAGTACTCGACTGACGCAACGATCGAATCGGAGATCACCACGACGGAGCGGATGTACCAGACCAAGGTGCAGCCTGGTTCCGTCGCGTCCACCGGAACGACTCTGCTCAGCAATTACGTCTTCAACATCGCTGCCCACACCAACACGTTCACGATCAACCGTCGTACGCTGCACGGCACCGTCGCGCCGGCGACGCGCGTGTACGGCGAGGCGAACCCGGCGTTCACGCCGTGGACGCACGGCTCGACAACCGCAAGCGGCACAGTGACGAATCCGGTGACCTTCGATGACGGCCTGACGATCGTGTATTCCACGGCCGCGGTGTCCACCACGCCGATTACAGGTGCCGCGATCGTCGCGACGCTCACGGGTGCCAAGGCGCCGAACTACATCAAGGACATTCCCGATGGCGCGCTGACGATCACGCCGCGCGTGCTGACGGGTGGTCCCACTCCTGTCGACGTCTTCGCGATCTACGGTGACGCGGTTCCCGCGTCGTTCGCGAACGAGCTGGCGGCCACGGTCGGCACCGCGCTGGTCAGCGGCGACGGCGCCTCTGCGTCCTTCACCACATCGGCGAGCCAGGGCAGTGGCGTCGGGGCTTACCCGATCACTCTCGCCCTCAGCGGAGATGCCGCCGGCAACTACAATGTCGGTGGTGTCGCGAGCGGCATGTTGCACATCACGCCCCGCGCGCTGACTGGAACGATCGATGCTAAATCGAAAATCAAGGGCCAGGAGAATCCGCCGCTGACGGGGAACGTCGGCAACACCTACGCGCCGGACGGCTTCGAAGTGAAGTTCTTCACGACGGCGACAACGGAAAGTGATGTTGGCAGCTATCCGATAACCGTGAACCTCTCCTTGGCGGGCGGCCAGAATTACACGTGGGATGCCAATGGTGACGCCAAGCTGGCCGTCACGGAGCTCGTGCTCGATCAGGAGCAGTCTCAGGAGGGCACGGGTAGCACGATTGGCTTGGGTGGGACCAATAACCAGAGACTGGCGCAGGTTGTAACCGCCGGCATCAGCGGCAAACTGGCCCAGGTGGCGCTCCCCGTCGCGTGCACCTCTGGAATCGGGTCGACGGTGAGTGTGCGTATCATGAACGTCGTCGAAGGCGCGCCGGGGGAAACCGTTCTGTCATCGACCTCGGTGGCGGCGTCGTCACTCCCGTCGGTCGCGAATGGCGTGTTCCAGACATTTACCCTCGACGCGCCCGCTACCATCACCAGTGGCACACAGTTCGCCATCGTTTTCGAGGTGTCCGATCCAGCGAACGGTGCCTGTAGTATCGTGCCCGGCCCCAGTGGCAGCAGCTACGAATCGGGAGTCGGTTATTACATGAGCATTCCAGAAAACACCCCGTGGTCGCCACTGAATCCGGTGACCGACTTGCCCTTCCGCACCTACGTGATCCCGACCCCCTGACCTTTCAGTGTTAAGTCCTCGGTGAACGGGGCCCGGCTCTCCAGAGCCGGGCTCTTTTCTTTTGCGGGCTCGTCTACGGCCTCGTCAGGCGGAACCTCGCTTGATGGACTAGCGTAGATGGGACGTGATTGCACTCGCATTGGTCCTCGTCGCCCAGCTTTCGTCGGACACCGTTTATGCAACGCCGGCGCTCCGCGACTTCGTTGCACGGGCCTCGGTGCAGAATCGTGACGCGCCGCTCTCGCTGGCGGGTTATACCGCGAAGGTCGAGACCGAGCTCGCGCTCATCCTCCGCGACAGTATCGGCCGGGAGACTGTGGCGCAGCTCGAGCAGATCGCCGCGCGCGCCACGTGGGAGCGCACGGGCGAGTACGAGCTGCACGTACAGGGCTATCGCTCGCAGTCGGCGGGCGCGCCGTACTCCGCCCTGACGTTCGCGCGCATGTACACCGTCCCGACGCTCTACGGCAATCGCCTCGTGCTCGGCATGAACGACGGCGTCGCATGGACCAAGCGCGACAGCGCTGCGTGGAAGAATCGATGGAAGCAGGACTCCGTCGCCCGCCGACCGCGCCTGCGCACGGTGCATCCACTGGCCAGCGATCGCGAGCTGTACTACCGCTTCACCGGCGGCGACACCGTCGCCACGCTGCACGCACGGGATCGCCTCATCCACGTGGTGCGGGTGCACGTCGAGCCCGTCCGCGATCTCAAGTTCAATTTCCTGGGCTTCCGCGGCGAGCTCGATTTCGACGCGGATCGACACCAGCTGGTGCGCATGCGCGGTCGCCTGATGAGCATCAGCGCGCAGAAGGACGGCCTGATCTCGCGCGGCTCCGGCGCCGTGGCGGTGGCGTACATGGAGTTCGAGAACGCCGAAGTAAACGGCAGGTACTGGCTGCCGGCGTACCAGCGTTCCGAGTTCCAGGCCCAGATGGCGCTGCTCGGTGACGTGCGGCCAGTATTTCGGCTGCAGAGTCGCTTCCGCAGCTATGACACGCGCGACACCGTGGTCACGCTCACGGAGCTCAACTCGGGTACGGCGGTGCCGCTCGCGCCGCCGACACGCGCGTGGTTGACCTACGCGTCCGCGGACAGCGTCAGCCGCTTCGGTGACTGGGCTGAGAACCTCGGTACCACCACGACGGAGGTGACGTCGGAGGATTTCAACGATCTGGCGCCCGACGTCTGGAAGACAACCGGCAAGGCGCGCCTCGACTACTGGCCGCGGCGCACCGAGGACATCCTGCGCTTCAACCGGGTGGAAGGGCTATACACCGGCATCTCGACGACGCTGCGCTTCCGCGACGCGTTTCCCGGTCTGCGCGCGACCGCGATGTTCGGCTGGGCCTGGGCGGAACAGACGGCGCGCGGGAGCGCGGCGGTCACGCTCGATCGGGCGCACTGGATCTCGAGCGCGCGCATCGAGCGTGCGCTGGAGAGCACGAACGATTTCCAGCTGGCCTTCGAGAGCGGACGCAGCATCTGGCCGATCTTCGGCAGCTCGGACAACCAGGACTACGTCGACCGGTGGGTCGCGGCGGGCAACACCACACGGGTGATCGGGAACGTGGATCGCGCGATGCTGTCGGGAGAGATCGCGTATGTGGAAGATCACGTCGTCGCGCGCAACGTTGCCGCTGCCCCGCTGACGGGCACGGCATACCTCGAGAATCGGGGCATCTGGCCCGGCCGTTATGGGCGCGCTCAGGCCACGCTCGAGTTTCATCCACGCGTCGGTTCCATCTCGATCAGCCCGGGGCTCGGCGCGACGCTCCGGGCCGAAGCGGCCGCGGGTGACCTCGACTGGCAGCGCCTGGAAGCGCGCGTGACCGCCCGACGCTACTGGCACGGACTCGTGCTGGCATCGTCCGTGAGCGGTGGCGCGGTATTCGGCGACAGCATGCCACCCCAGGCACTCTATGAGCTCGGCGGGTACGAGCATCTCGCGTCGTACGACTACAAGGAATTTGCCGGTGATCGCGCGGCCCTCGGCACGGGACTCATCGCGTATCATCTGCCCGTGCTCAAGAAGCCCATGCGGATCCGGATGTTCGTCGTGCCGGGGCTCAGTCCGGGGCTCGGCGTGGGCATTCAAGGCGGATGGACGGAGATCTCGTCGGACGCTGCACGTCGCGCCGTACTCGCACTTGGTGGCGACGGCATCACGCCGATATCGCGGGCGACGGACGGCGTGCGCGCAACGACCGACGTGCGCTTCACCCTTCTCTCGGGTGCCCTGGGCTTCGGTTTCGCGCGCGCCATCGATCATCCGGACGGATGGAAACCGTTCTTCGGCTTCGGGCTGTCGTTCTAGCGGTGTAACCGCGCGACCCAGTGCGCCGTAGATTGAGACATGGCACTGCAGACACCGGAGCAGGAAGGGATCATCGCGCTGACGGCGATCATCTCGATCTTCGTGGCATTTCCGATCGTGGTGGCCATCGCGCGCGCGATCTGGAAGCGGACCTCGGAGCCATCGCGTCCCAGGTCAATCGAGTCGGATCAGGTGCTGCGACGCCTGGAGCAGCTGCAGCAGAGCGTGGAAGCGATGGCGATCGAGGTCGAGCGGATCTCGGAAGGTCAGCGCTTCGTCACCCGGATCATGAGCGAGCGCGACAAACAGGCGCTTGGCGCGGGACGCGACAGCGGCAATACTTGACCGAATGACGCGACTTCTCGCTCTCGCTCTCCTCCTCGCGACGACCAGCTGTCTCGCGAGCGTCGAACCGCTGCCTTTCGAGGTGAAGCTGGAAGCCAGCAAGACGACCTTCCCGAAGGGAGAGCTCGTGGACTTCGTGGTCACCGCGCAGGGCGGCACCCTGCTCGCGGTCGACATCGACTATGGCGACGGCATCACCGAGCAGTTTCCGCCGTCGGGTTCCCGCACCGCGCGCATCACGTTTCCCCACGCGTTCGACGTCGCGGGCAGCTACCTCGTGAAGGCGACGGTGACGGAGGGAAGCGCGGGCGAGAAGAGCGCGACGGTCCAGGTGACCGTGAACTAGCGCACCTCAAAAAAAGTCACACGGAAAACCAGCGCCGCTCGTCCCGCTTTTCTTGACAGTGGTTGCGCGGCGGGTATCGTGGGGCGCGTGATAACGGTTGGATAAACCCGACCGGCGACGGAGCCTGGCGGGTACTCTCCTCCTGCATGGGATACCCAATGCACTGGACTGGTTGTAGGCGGCCCATGATGGCCGCCGCGCTGCTCTTTGGCGCCCGCACGCTGTTCGCCCAAACCACGGGCACCATCAGCGGACGCGTTTCCGCCGCGAGCGATCAAGCGCTCGTCGGTGCCCAGGTTCACCTCGTCGGCACCGCGCTGGGCACGCGCACCGGAGACAACGGCCGCTACACCATCGTGAACGTGCCGACCGGACAGTACAGGGTGCGTGTCCAGATGCTGGGTCATCGGCCGATGGAATCGACGGTGACGGTGTCCTCGGCGCAGACGACGACGCAGGATTTCGTGATGAAGGCCGAAGCCATCGGGCTCGACGCGATGGTCGTCACCGGCACGCCGGGCGCTGCACGTCAGCGCGAGGTCGGGAACGCCGTGTCGCAAATCGATATGTCCAAGGTGCAGGCCCCGACCGCCAACGTCGCCGACATCCTTCAGGGACGCGCGGCGGGCATGACGGTGATGCAGAGCTCCGCGGCGGCGGGCAGCGGGTCGATGATCCGGCTGCGCGGCAACGTCAGCGTCGCGATGAGCAATCAGCCGCTCATCTACGTGGACGGCGTGCGACTGCGCAGCGACGGCTACGCGCGCAATGTGCCGCCCACCGGCAGCGATCTCCGCAGCGGCAACGACATCGCCAGTCCGATGAATGACATCAATCCGAACGACATCGAGCGGATCGAGATCATCAAGGGCGCGGCGGCGGCCACGCTGTATGGAACGGAAGCAGCTGCGGGCGTGATCCAGATATTCACGAAGAACGGCCACTCAGGCAGTCCCCAGTGGACCTTCGAAACGGATCAGGGCTTTTCGCACGCGCTGAAGTTCGGACCGGATCCGAGCTCGGCACCGCCGAGCGACACGATCTTTGGATGCGCAACCGTCGTCGCCGGCGCCTGCACGGGCACGGTGACGGCGTATCGCGACAGCTTCCCGGATCGGTTCGCTGGCCTGCCGATGGTCGGCGTGTCCCGCGCGGGTGGCACGTCCAGCTACCTGTTCATCGATCCGTGGCTGCGCAACGGCTACCAGAACCGCTATTCCGCGTCCGTCGCCGGCGGTGGTGACGCTCTGCGGTACTTCTCGTCGGCGACGACGAGCGACATGGACGGCGTGCTTCCGAACGACAACGAGAACAAGAAGGTGGTCCGCGGCAACTTCTCCTTCACGCCAGTGGCCAACCTGCTCTTCAGCTGGAACACGTCGTACACGAAGGACCACATCTCGAATACGGCGGCGGGCAACAACGCGCATGGGCTCACCCTCAATGCATTCCGCCGCGATCGCAACTACGCATCGAACGACCGGCCCGAGATCGTGAATAAGCTTCTCAAGCAGGCGATCACGAGCGAGATCGACCATCTCATCACGGGAGCGACGACGCAGTGGAGCCCGATCACGAACTTCACGAACAAGTTCACGGTCGGGTACGACCTGGCGCAGATCGATAACCGGAACCTGCGTCCGTTCGGTTTCATCCAGGCACCCACGGGCATCATCTCCGATGCGCGGCATGCGTACCAGACGCTCACGTTCGACTACGCGGGCAATTACCAGTTCGGCATCAAACAGGACCTGAACAGCACGGTCTCGTGGGGCGCCCAGAGCGTCACGACGGACTATCGCATGACGTCGGCGTACGGCGAGAACTTTCCCGGACCGGGCGAGCCGATCGTGAACAGCGGCGGCACGACGCTGGGCTTCGAGGACCGGCAGCGCGTCGTGAACGCCGGCTTCTTCGGGCAGGGCATGCTGAGCATGAAGGATCGCTATTTCCTCACCGTCGGCGCTCGCGTGGACGGCAACAGCGCGTTCGGCGAGAATTTCGGGCTGCAGACCTATCCCAAGGCGAGCTTCTCGTGGGTGGCGTCTGACGAGGATTTCTGGCCCACCATCATGCCGGCAACGAAGTTCCGCATCGCGTACGGTCAGTCCGGCCGAGCGCCAGGCGCGTTCGACGCGGTGCGCACCTGGGATCCGGTCGGCTGGGGCGGCGCGCCTGCGTTCTATCCGCGCAACGTCGGCAATCCCAATCTTGGTCCGGAGCGCACGACCGAGCTCGAGCTCGGCGCCGATGCGTCCTTCCTGTCGGACCGGATCACCACCGAGATCACGTACTACTCGCGCAACATCGAGGACGCGCTGTTCAACGCCAGGCAGATCCCGTCGCTTGGATTCCTGAACTCGCAGCTGGAGAACGTGGGCACCATGCAGGCGAAGGGTCTCGAGCTCTCCGCGAACGCGTCGGTGTGGCATCGCGACCAATGGGACTTTACGCTCGGCGGCTCGCTCTACACCAACGAGACCAAGGTGAAGACGCTTGGAGGAGCCGCGGACTTCAGCCTCGGCAACTTCGGCTGGATCATGGAAGGCCAGTCGATTCCCATGATCCGGACTGACTTCTGCGTCCAGAACCCCGACGCGCCGACGCCCATGAACGGTACGACCCCGGCGCCCGTCATCCTGTCACCGACGGCCGCCGACAAGAACGTGTGCAACCATGGGCCGAACCTGCCGACACACACGTACGGCATGCAGGCCGGCCTCGACATGCCCTTCGGTATCAGCTTCCGCGCCCGTGGCGAGTATGAGGGTGGCCACTTCATGTACGACGGCGCCGCGTTCAACGCCGTGACGCGCTCGGTACGCTGGCCGGGTTGCTACGATTTCTACACGCTCCAGGAGTCCGGCCGCGTCGCCGAAGCAAAGGCGATCGACGTGGCCCGCTGCACCGTATCACTGGCTCGCGCGGACTACTTCATATATCCCGCCGACTTCTTCAAGGTTCGCGAGGTATCGCTGAGCGCGCCGATCCCGGCGCGGTATCTCCGGGGTGCCAGCAGCGCGCGCTTCGTGGTCTCGGGCCACAACGTGTGGAAGTGGGTGAACAAGGACTTCCCCGTGTTCGATCCCGAGACGGGCAACAACGACGGTTACAACACACGCGTGCGCTCGATTCTCGAGCATGTGCCGCCGCCGGCGGTATGGACGGCACAGGTCCGGCTTGCCTTCTGAGGAGACACAATGACAAACTTGAAGACGTCCGGGTTTGCGCTGCTGCTCCTCGTGGGAGCGGCATCGTGCGACACGAAGGTCAGCAACCCGGGTCCGGTGCAGGATGACTTTCTGCTCAACGAGCAGGGTCGCACAGGCATGAACGCGCTCGTGAACGGCGCCGGGCGTGCCGTCGCTTCCGGCATGAACTGGGTCGGCTACACGGGAGCCGCCGTGACTCGCGAAATCCATCCCGCCGGGTCCACGGGCAGCTTCGGCATTACGGCGCTCTGGCAGAACGGGGCCTTGGGCGCCGATGACGGAGACCTGAACGATCACTGGGAGCTGACCCAGCGTGCGCGGTGGGTTGCCGAAGAGGCCCTGCGGCGCATGGAAGCCATGGGGCCGCCGCCCGCGGGAAGTGCGCAGACGCCCGTGCAGTACGCCGACCTGCTGCAGAAAGCGTACGTGTATGCCGGCTTCGCCAACCGGGTGCTCGGAGAGAACATGTGCGACGTGGTGATCGACGGTGGATCGCTGATCGCCGGCTCCGCGGGTTATTTCCAGCGTGCAGAATCGCTGTTCACGAAAGCCATCGCCGTGACCGGTGGTACGGCCGCGACGATGACGACGCAGTCGCAAGCGGCGTACGGCGGCCGCGCGGCCGTTCGGGTATTCCTGAACAACTGGGCCGGTGCCGTCACCGATGCACAGCAGGTACCGATCGGATTCTCGTACAGCATGCCGTACTACAACCTCGGCGAGGATGCGCAACGCAACCGCATCTTCTGGTCGTCCGGAAACTCGCGTGAGAGCGGCTCCGCGTATCGGGCCCACACGCAGTGGAACACGTGGCTGATGGTGTACAAGTACGGCAATGCAACGACCTTCACCGCGACGACGCCTGCCGTCATCGTGGATCCTCGCGTCACGATCACCTACACCGCGCTGCAGGGAGACGCAGCGATCGATTGCTGTGGACGAGTGCCGTTCTGGCCCGAAGGCAAGCATGCGGCATCAGCGGCGGCGATCCGACTCACGAGTGGCCGCGAGATGCAGCTGATCCGTGCGGAAGAACGTCTGATCGCCAGCGACCAGGCGGGAGCGATGGGCTTCATCAACGCCGCGCGCACGAATGCCGGTGCGGCGACGATCACCGCTGTGGATCTCACCGATGCGTGGCGACTGCTCAAGCGCGAACGCGGCATCGAGCTCTGGCTCGAGACACGCCGCCTTGGCGATCGTCGCCGGTGGGCGGCGGCCGGCGCCGCGGCTCCCGGTGCCCTCGATCCGCTGGAAGTCGTGGGCGCCGCTGCGCACCTGACGTCGCAGGACCTCTGCTTCCCTGTTTCACGCTCCGAACGCGAGACGAATCCGAACATTCAGTAGTCGCACGTAGAACGCAGAACGGTGTTGCCCGACGTTCGGGCAACACCGTTTTTTGCGTTTGTATGCGCTGGGCCGTCGCGCGCTACGGTCGAAAGCGGAATATCGGGATCGTCAGCTCACCCGGACCGCCACCGCCCGGCTGCCCTTCCTTGCCGGGATTGAGTACCGTGGCGCGCAGGATGTAGCCACCGACGAGCAGTCCTGCGGCGCCCGCGAGAATGCCGGTCTTGTAGCGGTCGAGCGTACGCGACTCGACCTCCAGCAATGCCGGGCGCGGAATGGACACGCGTTGGTGCAGCGTCTGGACCGAGCTGCCCACTTCCGTCTGGAGCACCGACGGCACCTCGAGCACCAGCGTGTCGCCCGCCGCGATCACCTTGCCGCTCAGCAGACGCGGATCCGGATTGCCGAGGAGTGTGCTCAGCTCGTGCGCCATGGTCGACGACACACGCGCGCGGACATCCATTCCCGGCGTGAGCGTGGTGGTCTCGAGCGGCGCGTAGCGATAACAACCAGCGAGCAGCGACAGCAGCGCCACGAACGTCGACAGGAGTGTCTTGCGCATCACGATCGAATATTGGACGCGGTCACGCCGTCTGCTAGTCCGGCGGCCGCTGCGGCTGTGGCCGAGCGGCGGGGGCCTGCTGCAGCGGAAACTTGATGCGGTCGGGCAGCAGCGCCCACTGCTCCGCCGTCAGCTCCCCCTTCAGGAGTGTCACCGACCGCTGAATGATCGCGAGCGCCTCGGTCTGTGTCCGCTGCAGCCGAGGCGCGATCGAGCCCGGATCCGGGTTCGAGCCAGCCTTCGACAGCACCTGTGCGATCATGCCGACCAGTGTGTCAGCGCGCTGGTTGATGCTGTCATTCATCGCGCGCAGCTTCGTCAGCTGCGCGGGCGTCAGGTTCAGCTTCAGCGAATCGGCAGACTCGAGCGCCAGCTTGATCGGCAGTGGAAAGTTCTTGTAGATCCGATCCTTCAGTTCCGGCATCGACGGCGGCTTGCCGTCCTTCGTGCCGAATACGCTCTTGAGCGCCTCGCGTTGCGGATCGCTGCCCAGTTGTGTGTGGACCTGGACGCCGAGCTGGAACGGCAGGCGGAACGGATTGTTGGCGCCGCTCGGGCTGCCGAAGTGCTCGTTCACCGTATAACGGAAGCTACCGCTCGCCTGATGGAAGCCGCGCACGTTCAGCAGCAGTCGATCAGGAAAGACCGGCTGTCCCCAGCCGTGCATGCCGCTGGCGCCGTGCAGAAGCTCGTCGAACGCGGACAGCGTATTCACCGCCACGAGTGAGATCGTCACGCGACGATCGAAGCGGAATCGCGCGGGACGCCAGTTGAGCTGGAGATCGAGCCCCGGAAACCAGGGGGTGCCGCAGCTGTTGCGCTGCGCTACGCTGGACTGCTGGCCGAGCAGACAGTCGCGCGCCCGCGAATCCACGCTGGCGAGGAGCCGCTCCATGCCGTTGAACCAGCTGGTATCCGGGTTACTGGGCAATGGCACCGGTTGCATTGATCGCACGAACGCGCGGTCGTTCCGGATGCCGTCGGCGTTGACGTCACCGTTCACCATCGGCGTGTATCGTGGGCCGCTCAGCACGCGGCCGATCACGCTCAACTCCAGCGCATGCGGGAACACGATCAGCGCGCTGCCGATGAAGTTGTGGCGTCGCTCGAGATCGCTCGTTCCCCACTCGCGCACGCGCGGGTCGCCCGCCGTGGTCGGAAACGCATTCGCGAACGGATACCCATTGGCTTCGTCCGTCGCCCGCATGAACGTGTAGCCGAGGCTGAAGAAGCCGATCGTCGCCGGCCCCAGCGAGTTTCCGCCTCCGGTGATCTGTGTCGTGATCTGTGCGGTGCGCGACCGCAACGCCGAGCCCACCTCGAACGCAGTGCCGTAGCCGCTGACGATGCGGCTGCTGCTCAGCGAAACGGCTCCCGTCGCCGGCACGATCGTGAGTGGCGACGCGTAGACCGGGCGTCCCTCGCTGCTCGTGAACACGGCATCGGGCCTGAGGTTCACGTCAGTGGCCGTAGGATTATTGATGCCGTAGGCATACATCGCGTCCACGCCGAGGCCATAGCGTGTGAACACGCGCTTCCCGACGGCCATGGACGCGCGCCACACGCGCGGCGCACCGAAGTCGTCGGTGAACCATGCCGCGTTGGGTGCGGTGGTCCCGAACGACGGCGAAGTGAATCCGACACAATCCGTGGGCGAGTCGTTCGGCGAGGACCAATCCGGCGCTGGGGTAGCCGGTCCCACACAGACGAGCTGTCCCTGGCCCTGCAGGGATCCGTTGGTCGCCGCGACATAGCTCGCGAGCGTGGACGGCACACGTCCGCGAAATTCGCCGATTCCGGCACGGAACGTCCCGCTCGGCACACCCGCGACGTTACCGATGAGGTAGGTAACGCCGAAGCGCGGGTTGATCGCGTAATCACGCGGCAGCTTGCCCGTGTCGACGCCCAGGTCGCGGACCACATCGGGATTGGTGCTGAACGAGCCGGCGACGCGCGTGGCCTCGGCGCGCACGCCGTATGTGAGCTGCAGCGAAGGCGACACCCGCCATGCGTCGCCGAGATAGACGGCGCCGTTGTCGCTCCCGCCGCTCTGGTGGTTGCCGGCGAAACCGCGCGCGTACATGGAGGGCTGGTTCGCGGCGAGATCGGCAAGCGAGTTGTAGACGAATACGCCCTGCAGGTTGTTCGCGCTCAGTGCAGTCGCCCGCTCGCCATTGAACAGGAGGCCCAGCTTGAGGCGATGCGCGCCGTCCTCGGTGAGCCACGACAGCTCATTGCTGGCCTCGCCGAGTGTCGTCTTCGACGAGCGCGGAAGGAACTGACTGCCGCCGAACTGCAGCGTCGCCACCTGCTGCCGTCCGTCGATATCCGAAGCGACGGTGACAGCACCGGCGGGCGCCAGCGTGTATGGCTCCGACGACTGGGATTCGCGCGACGCGTACACACGCGCCTCATTGATGAACTGACCCATGACGGACGTGAGCATGCCCATGCCCCCGCCGCCGCTCGCGCTCGTCGTGCCGCCGCTGCCCGGCTGCGCCAGTGGCGCAGTGCGCCCGCCATCCTGCTGCGATCGGCGCCAGTCGCCGCGAACCATGATCTGGTGCGCTTCGCCAACGTCGAAATCAGCGCGGCCGATCGCCGAACCGCTCGTCGTCCGGCGATCGAGCGGGACGCTGACCGCTCCTGAGGACGCCGGCGTCGCCGGCGCGATGGACGTGAACCGCGCCACCGAGTCGGGACTGACGCCCAGCCGCTCCAGCGTGCCGTCGCCGGCGGTCGCGAGTGAGAGCGCGTCGTCGCTGCGACGCTCGACCTGCGCGGACACGAAATAGTAGGCACCCTCCTTCTTGCGACGCAGCGGTCCGCCCGCGCCGGCGCTCAACAACCCCTGCGAGTATTTCTGCGCGAACGCGTCGACGGAGCGACCGGCGAACTGCGTCTGCGGCAGCCGTCCCGTGAAGTTCGCGGTTCCTTCGAATCGGCTGCTTCCGGACTTGGTGGTCGTCGCGATCTGACCACCGGTGAACTGGCCGCGTGACACGTCGTATGCGTTCAGCACCACACGTGTCGCGCGCACGGCGTCCTGCGGCACGCTGCCGAACAGGAACGACATGCCGTCCATGGTGATGTTGTTCTGCGACGCAGGCTGCGCTGCGACGGAGAACGCTGCGCGCGACGTGTCCGACCCTGCGAGGGGCACGACACCCGGCACCAGAGCGGCCGTGGCTTCCAGATCACCCGGATTCATGGGGAGCCGCTCGAGGAGTTGGGGCGGCAGGACGCGCTCGCTCCCCCCGGCGCTCGATGCGGCGGCCGGCGCAGCCGAGGCACGCCCGCGCACCTGCACCGTGGACAACTGCTGCGGATTGGCGCTCATGCGCACGGTAACGACGAGCCGATCCTCGTCCGCCTGGCGCTGGACGGTCAGGTTTGCCGGGCGCAGGCCCAGGAACGTGACCAGGAGGCGATACTGTCCGCCGCCATCGCGAAACAACACCGTGAATCGGCCGTCGGGACGGGTCTGGGTGACCTTGGACGCCTGCGTCGCGACCGACACCATCATGATGCGCGCGCCGGCGACCGGCTGGCTGTCCGGCCCCACCACGCGACCCATGATGATGTCGGTGGAAGCGCCCACCTGGGCGCGGAGTGGCAGGGCGATGAGAGCGAGCGCGAGGAAAGAGACGACACGGCGCATACGCCCAATAATACGGACCGTACCGGCGATTCGATTCGGCGGGGCGGTCTTCGCCGGCCCTGTTGGCCTCCCCGCTGCCAGGACGGTGCGTTAACAGCGGCCGACGCGCGCGCATCGGCCACTGGTGCCCGGAATGCCTAATCCGCCCGGATCGCCTCGAGAGGGTCGACTCTCGTCGCCTTCCGGATGGGCACGACGCACGCCGCGACCGCCACGGCGGCGATGACCGCGGCAACCGCGGTGTACGTCATTGGATCACTCGGAGAAACGCCGTAGAG
>Ga0066652_100000522_pt1 | contig 18517 bp, 16 predicted proteins | sample GraSoiAngelo_101_FD_71413 | JGI IMG/M metagenome (GOLD analysis project Ga0066652, IMG submission 71413) | Grasslands soil microbial communities from the Angelo Coastal Reserve, California, USA - 14_0903_02_30cm | ecosystem: Environmental > Terrestrial > Soil > Grasslands | place: USA... | reverse complement strand
GCGTACAGGTGTGTCTCGCGAAAAACTGGCCTGTGGTTCAGGTAAGGAATTCTTACATTGATGAAAAGAGACCTTGCGGCGTTCAGGGTTAGCCAAAAACAAGAGACGGTCACGGAAGAACGAAACAGATCCCGCCGAATACAGCGGACTCGCTTCAGCGCTACGCTAAATGACGCGGCGGGGCAACAACGGGTTGAGGTGCATGGTGAGGTCGTAGACGGAAGCACCGCAGGATTCGGAAACATCCTCGGGGCGGGAGCCCGGCTGCCAGTCAAAGAAAGTGGCGACGTCGCCGATCCTGACGCGCTCTTCGCTTCCCACTTCGACAATGCAATGGCTAGCGGAAACGGAGGCAATGACGGGATAAAGATCTCCGTTGATGCGGACCTTCGCGCCCCTGTCGCGAGTGAGCGCGGCGTTGCGGGGCCAGCCGTCGGCGTGGCCAACAGGCAGCGTGGCCACCCATACGTCGTCCTTAGCAAGGTAAGCGCGGTTGTAGCCCGCGCTGTCGCCTTTGCGTAGTTTCTTTACGTAGATGATGCGCGCCTTCAGGCTAATCGCGGGGCGAAGATCCATAATCGATGTGTGCCGAAATTCGTTTTCGGAGTAAATTCCGTAAATGGCCATGCCCGGGCGCACCATATCGAGGAATGCCTCGGGATGCTGGAAAAGACTGAAGCTGGAAGCAGCGTGCTTTCTTCCAAGAGTGATGCCTTCTTTTTCGAGAAGAGCGCAAGTTTCGTGGAAGCGGCGAAGCTGCTCTTTGTCGAAATCGGGGTCTTCGGTAAAAGTCATCATCGTTCCCTGAATGCTGACAGACTTGCGGCCGGCAAGATCGCGAATGAGCGTCGCGGCGTCACGATAGGGCACGCCGACGCGGCCGATGCCGGTGTCGATGCAGATGTGGAGGGGGACGGGCTCTTGCGTTTTGGCGGCACTCTTGTCCAGCGCGGGGCCCAGAAGGGTATAGACCATGGGCGTGATGCCGCGGGCGACGGCGTCTTCGAGATTGCGCTCGTCGAACGGGCCGAGAAGGAGAATCGGCTTGCGAATGCCGGCGTCGCGCAGAGAGATAGCTTCGTGCAGCTTCACGACGGCGAAACCGAAGATTTCCCGCCGAGGATCGAGGAGCTGGGCGATATTGGTCACGCCCATGCCGTAGCCGTTATTTTTGACGACGGCAAGGATGGGACGAGAAGCCACACGGCGGGAGATTTCCTGGACGTTATGGCGCAAGTTTTCGCGGTGAATCTCCACCCAAGGATCGAAGGAGGAATCTTTCGAAGTGGCTTCTGAGGTTTGCGAGGTGGCTGCGAAAGATGGAGAAGCCTCGAGGATCGCGGGGAGGGCGAGACCAGTTTCGAGAAAGGACCGCCGCGAGGATTTCATGCCGCAGCTACTTCTTGAACAGATTCTCGAAGGCCTGGCGGGCGTCCGTGTGGCGCGGAGGAGCAGAGGGAGCGGAACCGGATGCCGAAGGCTGAGTATAGGACGTTGGCGCGGTATCTTTTTCGATGGTCGTGCGGAATTCGTAGAACTTGCACGTATTCTTCACGTCTTTGGGAGAGATGCGCTCCGGGATCGGCTGGGTGCATTCGAACTGCGCGCCGGAATCGAAAAAGCGGCACTGCTTGCAGCAGTGCAATTCGGCCTGGCACTTGGGGCATGTGCCGTTGGGATCGAAGCCCGGCGTGAGGACGGCGCCGCAATTGGAACAGCGCGCGCGTGTGACCGTGCCGACCATGCGCGGCGTGCGAGGCCCGAATTGATCGGCGCCGCGCGGCCCGCCAGCGGGTGGCTTCCGGTCGTGCGACTTATCCTTCTTCTCTTGCTTTTCCGCGTCGCGGTAACCGCGGTGACCGTATTTCCGATCCACAAACGCCTCCGTCCGCCAGTCTCGACGGACTGCAACGGCTACGACTCATACTTTTGCGCTGTCGCGCTTGCCAACTTGGCTTGTATCCAATCGGATTGTTACACTCGGCAGGACGGCGCACTCATTCCCTAGAGATAGCTTGCAGAATTGCGAAGTCCAGCGAGCAGGAGATGGGACCTCTATGTTTGTAGCGCTCTGGGAGTACGAAGTCAAGCCTGGCTGTGAAAAAAAGTTCGAGGAAGCCTATGGCCCGTCCGGCGGCTGGGTCCAGCTCTTCCGGAGCGACGCGAACTACCGCGAGACGCGACTCTTGCATGATCCCTTTCGTCCTGCGATTTACCGCACGCTCGATTTCTGGGATTCGCACGAGGCTTACGACGAATTCATGACGACGCACAAGGACGAATACAAGGCGCTGGACGCCGCGGGTGAGGAATTGACAAGCAGCGAGGAGCGGGCCGGTTGGTTCGAGACGGTTGAGTCCTGAATTGGCATCAGCTATTTGTTGTGGTGTTCGACTTCCCCAGCCACATGGCGATGAAACCGTTGGGCGGAAGATCGGGTTGGAGAAATTGTCGCGCCGTTCCTTCGGAGCGGAGCAGGGCTTCCGCGGCAAGATAGCCGCTGCGGACGGCGCCCTCCATGGTGGCGGGCCAGCCGGTATTGGTCCAATCACCGGCTACAAACAAGCGGGGGACGGAGGTTTGCTGTTTGGGGCGCCAGCGATCGACGCCAGGCTCCGGCGAAAAGGTGGCGGCGGCCTCCTTGATCACCGTGGCTTTCGCTAATTCGGCGTTGCGTGCCACAGGCAGAGCGTTTCTGACTTCCCCTAGACAAAGGTCGATAATTTCCTGGCGGGGTTTCTGCAGCAAATCGTACGACGCGCTGATGACCAACTGCAGGTACTGTCCGGCGGAGTTCGCCGTTCCATTCGAATCGCCGTAGAGCGCGGTCTTATTGAAGATCCACTGCGTGGCCGTGTCCAGGAGCGTCACGAAAGGCTCCTTCATTACCGTGCGGTCAAACCAGAAATGGACGCCAGTGATGGGCGCGACCTTGATCTTGTCTAGATTGGAGAGGGATGGATCACTCTGTTTCACGCTCTGCGGCAACAGCTCCGCCAGCACAGCGTGAGGCACGGCGAACACGTAAGCATCGGCCGTCTCCTCTCGCCCTTCGTCGAGGCGAATTCCGGCGAGTTCGCCACTTTCCATTTTCAGGCCGCGTACCGGAGCGCGGAGAACCACTTCCCCGCCCCGGCGCTCGATTTCGGATTTGCAGCCGTCGTACAGATTGGCGAGCGGCACGGCGGGTACTCCCATGCGGTAGCCAGTGCTGTTCGAAAGAAAAACCTTCCAGAAAACATCAACGCCGAAGCGGGCGTCGGTGCGATCCAATTCTTCGTCAAGAGCGCTCACGAGGACCACTCGCCAGAAACGCTCGATGGCACGCTTCGTCTGGCCGCGGCGACGGAGCCATTCGAGCATGGAGATGCCGCCCTTTTCCTGGAGATCGGCGGGATTCCCCTGGGTCTGCAAGATGTCCAGCATGGCGCGCGCGATGGAAAGCTTGTCGAGAAGCGAAAGAGGCGCAAAGGCGGCAAACGAACCGGTCAGATGAAATGGTGCGGGCAAGAACCCGGCTTGCATCTTTCCCCGGCGGCCCTGCGGGTCGAGAAAGAGGAGCCGGTCGAAAAACTTGATTTTGCCGGCGGCGCCGATGCGGCGGTAGAAATCCTCAAGATTGGTGCAGCAACCAAGGGTCACATGCTGGCAATTGTCCACGTGCTCGCCGTCGGGCAACACGTAGGAGGTCGCCCGGCCGCCGAGGAAGGGACGCTGTTCAAACAGCCGTACGCGCCAGCCGGATTCAGCCAGCGCGACGCCGGCCGCCAGCCCCGCCAGCCCGCCGCCGATCACGATCACGCTTTTCAAGAATGTTCTCTTCCGTGGTGCGCCCGAAACGCGCCTTGGCGATGAACATCATTTTTTCCGCTTTGGAGAGACGAACGCGCTCGCCGAAGACGGCGAAATCCAGCAACTCGATGCGGCCTAGAAGCGCGCTGTAAGTATGCACCAGAAGCCAGAGCGCGCCGCGGCTGTCGGTGTCGATTAGTCCGAGCAAAGCGGAGCCTTCTTCATAAAGCTGCCAGGCACGCTCGGCTTCGAAGCGAAGCAATTCGCGAACGCCGAGAGTCGTTTCGCTGCGGCCAAAGTCTTTCGAAGAGACTCCATACCGCTGCAAATCTTCTTCGGGAAGGTAGACGCGGCCGAGTTTGTAGTCTTCGTGCACGTCGCGAATGATGTTCGTCAGTTGAAAGGCAAGGCCGAGCTTTTCCGCCAAGTCCAGCGCTCGCGCGTCGTGGAAGCCGAACACATGGGTGCAGGTGAGGCCCACCGTACCTGCGACGCGATAGCAGTATTCGCGAAGGCGGTCGAAGGTGGGATACGTCCGAACCATTAAGTCCATCTCAGCGCCGCTGATGAGATCGTGAAGGTAGCGCGCAGGCATTTTGTAACGCTGCATAGTGTCCACAAGAGCCGGAAGGACTTCGGCTTCACCATATACGGTTTCAGAAGGCAACGGCATGGCAGCGTTGCCATCAAAGAGCTGAGAGTGGCCGGTAACGGCCTCGTCGAACGCGGCGCGCCATTTCGCCAGACCACGCTGCTTCGCGAGGAGACTTTGATTTTCATCCGAGACATCGTCGACGAGACGCATGAAAGCATAAAGAGCAGCCAGGGCGTCGCGCTTCGGCTTCGACAGGAGAAAGAAGGCATAGTAAAAGTTGCTGTGCGAGGCGCGAGCGATGCGGTGGCATTCTTCGTAGGAGTCGGCAACACTGGTGCGCAACTGGGGCGCGGCATGCCGCGCCCCTGCAACTGCCAGAAGCGGGGCGCTCTCATTTGAATGCGCATTCCCACCTGCCAAGTGGGCCACGAGAGCGCGGCCCAAAAGAGCCGCCTGCTTCATTTTGTTGACGGCTGGACGACGGTGAAGCGTGTCGTATCCTATAGCTTCGATGGCATCGAGCACGGCCAAACCGCCTCGGCTGAACATCTCCACGTCCACGCTTAGGCGCCCATCCACCATTTTTGCCAGCGGCCGGCCTTCGGCGAAGAGGGCGCGGGTTCGGATAATGAGATCTTTCATCAACCCAACGTAACGTTCATCAAAGCGCCGTTCAACAATGTCGTTCTCGGAAAGCCCGTGCACCGCAGCACCATCGAGCGGAATGTATATGCGGCCAATGTCTAGGTCGCGCGAAACATCCTGCCAGAAGTTCGCGAGTTGCAGCGCGGTGCAGGTAGCATCGGACAGACGCTGACGCTGCTCGTCGCGGTAGCCGCAGAGATACAGGACCAGGCGCCCCACCGGATTTGCCGAATACAAGCAATAGCCCAGGACAGCATCCCAATTCGCGTAGCGCTTAACAGTCTGGTCCCGGCGGAAAGCTTTCAGGAGATCAGCAAAAGGCTGTCTGGGAATATCCTTTGCGACGATTGTCTCGCGCAGCGCTACAAAGACAGGATGAGAGGGCTTGCCTTCATAGCAAGCATCCAGTTCATGCTCCCACCAGGCAAGCAATTCCAGCGCGCGCGCCGCATCGGGAACTTCGTCTCCAAGATCATCGGCCCATCGGCAATAGGCATAGACATTGTAGAAATGCTGGTGCAGCGCTTTGGGGAGAAGCCACGATACTACGTTGAAATTCTCGTAGTGATGCGTCGCCAGCCAGCGCGTATAGTGCTGCGCCACTTCAGGCGAACAACCGGGTTCAGGCGCGTGCCGCGTGATATCGATTTCGCCCGAGCGCAACATCAGTAAAGAGATTCCTCGCTTCGTAGACCCGTCCGGAATGCAAAATGCGCTCTTCGCTCCCCACCGCTGGAGCCAGGATCCCGAAATAGAAAATGACGAGTGGGTTTGGCTCGCAACTGAAGACTACGGCCGCACGGCCAGCTTGATTTCGCCGCTACGCGACTTCATCCGCGCAAACGCCTGCGGCAAGTCGGCCAAGCGGATTTCTTCGGTGACGAAATCGCGCGCTGAAATATCCCCCCGCCTGATCGCTTCCAGCGCCTCGCGAAAGAAGCGCGGCGTATGGTGAAACGGCGAAATCAGCTTGATTTCGGAATAGTGGATCGCTGCCGGATCGATTTCCACGCGGGTGCCCGAAGGCAGGCCGCTGAAAAAATTCACAACACCGCCGCGCCGCACCATCGCGAGGGCCTGCTTCCAGGTGGCTGGATTGCCCGCTGCTTCCACCACGGAATCAGGGCCGAGTCCGTCCTCGGTAAGCGCTTTTACTGCGGCCACGACATCTTCCGTCTGCGTGACATTGAAGGTCGCCACTGCGCCCAGCCGCTTGGCGACGTCGAGCGGCGCCGCGCGCCGCGCCAACGCAATGACGCGAACGCCGCGCCTTGAAAGCATGCGAACAAACTTTAGTCCAATGGGGCCGCAGCCGATGACCGCCGCGGTGTCGCCGGTGCGCACTTCCATCTCGTGGATTCCACGAAGCACGCAGGCCAGGGGTTCGGCCAGCGCGGCGCTTTGATCGTCCACGGAGTGCGGCACTTCCAGCATGTTTTCCACGACGATACGGCCTGGGATGCGCATGTAATCCGCGTAAGCGCCATTATTGAACAACAGATCGTCGCACAGATTTTCCTGGCCGCGGCGGCAATGGTAGCAGCGCAAGCACGGCGCGGAATTCGCGGCGATCACACGCATGCCGATCCGCCAGCGGGGATCCACGCGCTTGCCCACGGCAACAATTTCCCCGACCAGTTCGTGGCCGAAGACAGCCGGAGGCTGAATCATTTTGGCGTGATAACCGCGCTTCCAAACTTTGAGATCGGTGCCATCAGTGAGCGCCAAACGGACGCGCACCAGGACTTCGTCAGCGGAGAGAGCGGGCACGTCAATCATTTCAATGCGAAGGTCTTCGCTGCCATAAAGCACAGCCGCGGTCATTTTTGAGGGCACCGTGGCGCGGGTTACAGCAGCTTTCACTTGTTCGCCTGCTTCCAGTTTCTTTGGCGTCGTCGTGCTCATGTGTGTGTGATTAAGATCTTGAGTGATTCCGCTGTCGGCTTCGCGGCCAGGTCCAAGCCTTCCTGGATTCTAGCCAACGGAAACCGGTGCGTCACGATATCCATGACGGGCAGTTTCTTCTTCAGCACAAGATCGGCCCCTGCTTCTTGGATGTCCACGGCCGCGCTATAGCTGCCCAGGATTTCCTTTTCGTCGATGCCCACCGCCGCAGCGGGAAACTCAATCCTGGTCACCGGATCGTTCGCGGCGAATAACAGCACGCGCCCCCCGGGCCTTGCCGCTGCCAGAGTATCCACCACAACCGACGGATGAGCCACTGCCACTAAAACCGCATCGGCACCCCGCCCTTCGGTACGGGCCCTTATGTGGTCCACAAGCTTACCATCACTGGGGTCAAACGACTCCAACGCGCCTAAAGTTAGGCTCTTGGCGCGGCGGACCGCCATGGGGTCGCTGGTGTACAGTCTTGCGCCTTGTAAATTGGCGACCATCAACAATTGCAGGCCAATGGGGCCGCACCCGGCGATGAGCACAGTTTCGCCAGCAGTTACGCGAGCCTTCTGCACGGCTTTCAGAATCGTGTTGATGGGCTCGATAAAAGTGGCTTCCTCAAAGCTGACGTTATCCGGCAAGGCAACAATCCCGCGTTCGGCCACCCAGGGCATGGCTTTTACGTATTCGGCGAACCCGCCACCGTTGGGGGTGAACCCGCCGGTTAAGCCCGTGGTCTTATATTGCTTGCACTGGGAGAAAAGACGGCGTTCGCAGTAGAAACATTTGCCACAGGGAATGTGATGAAAACTCATCACGCGGTCGCCGACCTTCCACTTCCTTACTCCGCGGCCGGTTGCTACGACTGTTCCGGCTACTTCGTGGCCCAGAATCTGCGGCGGCGGGATGTAGGCGTGAAAAATCTTCTTGATGTCCGTGCCGCAGACACCGCAGGCGGCGACTTTGATGAGGACTTCGCCTTCGGCCACTTCGGGGACGGGGACTTCCTCGACACGAACAACTCCCTTCTCGCGGTAGACACCCGCCCGCATGGTTTTGGGAATAGGACCAAGTGTCCTCTCGGCTTCCAGAGTTGTGCTGGCCCGGCTCATCGCGCGGCTATCTCCCGAAGCTCCGACGGAGGCCATCCGTGGCTTCGGCAAGACAACTCCTTGATGAATGCTTCAAGAAAATGACAAAGGGATTCGGCGGCGGTGTGGCTCTGCCGTCCAAGACGAATGAGTGCGGGCAATTGGAGAGGATGAGTCGCCACATGCTTGACGACACCGCCAATTTTCACTCGCCCGCGCTCGTCCACGGTGGCCGAAATATCAGCTGGCATATCTTCGTCAAAACGGTCGCTGACCACGCGAATCGCAGCGGCTGAAACATTTTTTTCTTTTGCCACAGAAAGAGTAGCGAAGCTTTCCATGTCCACAGCGTCGGCAAATGGCGCCAACCGCTGCTTCTCTTCGGCCGTGCTAATCACCTTATCGGTGGTTAAGAACAGTTTCGCTTCAGTCGCTTGGTTTTCGTAAGCTGCCATAAAAAGGTTGCGAGAACATTCGATGGTTTTTGATTTTCCGAGATGTTGCACCGCGCGAGCGGCGAGAATATCGCCAACTTTGTGCGCTGGTTTAAGGGACCCGCAGAAACCGGAGGCGATGCATATGGTGTGTGGGACCGACATGGCTATTTCCGTTACATGGCGCGCCTTTTCCATTCCCATGCCGGTCACGGCAAAATCAACCATCGCGCGCCCCACTTGAGTTCGAGACATCTCGAGACCGTCAAGGTGTACAGGCTCCAGGGTTCTGAGCTTTCGCCACGGGGCGAATTCGGCATCGACGGCGAATGTAACGAGAATACGCATCAATTCCGTTCATATGCCGCCCTAAGGGCGACGCTACAAAAACAAGAGACAGCTCTAAGACCAGCCACTACAAAACCGCGTCGCGTTGAAGCGCGGCCACCACAACTTTACGCTGCGGCCCGGGCCATGCGCTTGGCTCGGCCCTTGGCGATGTAGCCGTTGGCCTCGTACCAGCGCACGGCGCGCTCCAGCGCCGCGGCCACCGGCCCCGCCTTAAAACCTAATTCACGCTGCGCGCGAGAGCAATCCACAAACATCATATGTCTCGCAATCTTCACGCCCTCAATCGGAATACCCGGCTCGCGTCCAAGCAGCCTTGAAAACACCGTATTGGCATAGGCTACACCCAGCGCGAGTCCGTGAGGAATCTTCAGGCTGGGCGCGCGCAGGCCGGTTATCTTCGCTAGAGTGTCCAGCATGGCCTTGAGCGTCAGATTCTCCCCGCCCAGAAGATAGCGCTCCCCGACTTTTCCTTTTTCCGCGAGCAGCAGGTGGCCTGCCGCGCACTCTTCCACACTGACAAAATTCAAGCCGGTCTCCACGTAGCCGGGCATCTTGCCATTCAAAAAATCTAAGATGATTTTCCCGGTAGGCGTCGGCTTCCAGTCCCACGGACCCACCGGCGTGGTCGGCATAGCCACAATGACCGGCAATCCGTTTTTTGCGGCGTTGAGCGCTTCCCGTTCCGCCATCCACTTCGAACGTTTGTAGTGGCCGACCATTTCTTGCAGCTTGGCATCGGTGAATTCATTGGGAAGCTTCGGACGGTCCACGGCAATCGTGGCGACAGTGCTGGTGTAAATCAGCTGCTCGACCCCTACACGTTTTGCGGCCTCCAGAAGGTTTTTCGTTCCCCCGACATTCGAATCGTAAATCTCCCGGGAGCGCCGCGCCCACAAGCGGTAATCAGCGGCAACATGGAAGACGCGCTTGACGCCCTTCATCGCGCGATCGAGCGAGGCAGGGTCGCGCAAATCCCCGGTCACGTATTCGAGCGACAAATCCGCAATCGCGCGATTGGTGCTCGATGTGCGAAGGAGCACGCGGACATCATCGCCGCGGGCCACGAGCTGACGTGCCACGTGGCTGCCAAGAAAGCCCGCCGCTCCTGTAACCAGCGTGGTCATGCGATTCTTACGCCTTCTTCGTCCGCGTGGGATTCCTCTGCAAGGAGGACGGCGCTTTCTCCCGTGTTTCGCGCTGCACTTCGCTGGCTGCTCAGTGCCGGTTCAACAATTCGCGAAAAAGATTCCCACCACTTGCTGCCAATCAACTTGCGTGCCGCCGCCACTTTTTGCCGCAAGTCAGCGGCGTCTGGACTCGCGGAGTCCGACCCGCCGTTGGCAACCGTAATCACAATTCCATCCACATCGCGTTCGTTCACATACTGGGCCAACTCCGCAATCTCCCTCAATTCAGTCTCTGCACGCACGCGCGCATGGACACAGATCAAAAAGCCCGAGAGCCGCGCCGCTCGCATGCCCTCGGAAGCCAATTCGAAGACGCCCGGCCGAAAGCGTTCCGAAGCTAGACCCTGTGGACCAGGTTCGAGTCGAACGGTCAGAAAAAGACGCGAAACCGGCTGAAACTCGTGGATGCGCCGGCGAAGAAGCGTTCCATCGGTCTCGAGAAAAACAAAGTGACCGGTCTGCGTGACGGCTCGAACCAGGTGCGAAATGCCCGGATGACGCAGCGGCTCGCTTCCTCCAATCCAAACAACGGGGCACCGGCTGCAGTTAATTTCGCGAATTCTTTCGTGCGAAACGGGATGGCTGGAATCGTGATGCAAAATCTCCGCCGCATCCACAAACTGAATGACACCGGCTTGGGCAGGGCGTAGTTTCCGCGCAACGCGGGTCCGCGTGAGGTCCGCAGTAAGCCGCAGAGGAAACCGCATCATGCGCTCTAAAACCCGCTGCGCAGCCGGAATTCGCTGGGCTGGAACTTCAGCGCCACGTCCTCATGCGCGCCGCGCGATTGGTTGGAATAGCGCGCCAGCGCATACACCGGAAAAGAGTTCCGGTAGAGGTGGTATTTCAAATAAAAGACGCCCGGAAAACCCGTCCCCGTGAAATCCGGCTCGCTCCAGGAGCCGTCCTCATGCTGTTTGTGAACGAGATAGGAAACGGCTTTCGCGATGGCCGGATCGCTAGCGTCCGTTCCCGCAAGCAAACCGATCAGTCCCCAAGCAGTCTGCGACGCCGTGCTCGGGCCCTGCCCCTTCGTCGAAGGTGTTTCATAGCTGGCAAGTGACTCACCAAAACTGCCATCGGCCTTCTGCACTTTGCGGAGCCAGGCCACCGCGCGCTGGCAATAATCGCGCGCGGTCAGCGAAACCGTCTCCAGGGCGCGCAACACGCCGCTGGTTCCATAAATGTAGTTGACGCCCCAGCGGCCAAACCAGGAACCGTCGCCAGACTGATCCTTCAGCAAAAATCTCACGGCGCGCTGAATCGCGGGATGGTCCGCCGGCCAGCCAAACCGGCCCAGGCATTCCACCACGCGCGCGGTGACATCGGCGGTAGAAGGATCGATCATTGCGTTGTGATCCGCGAAAGGAATGTTGCAGAGGAAGTTATGGTCGTTGTCGCGGTCAAACGCGCCCCAGCCGCCGTCGCGATTCTGCATACTGAGCAGCCACTGAATGCCGCGGCGAATCGCACCTTCCATGCGCTTGGCATCGGGATACTTCACGCGTTGCAGTGCCATCAGCACAAACGCGGTGTCGTCGACGTCGGGATAAAAATCATTGCGAAATTCGAACGCCCAGCCGCCGGGCTCCGCGTCCTTGTTCTTCACTTGCCAATCGCCGGGCCCGAGAACTTGCTTGGAGAGCATCCAGTCCGCGGCCTTCACCAGGGCGGGATGATCCGCGGGCAAGCCAGCCTCTTCCAGGGCGACCATGGCGATGCAGGTATCCCAAACCGGCGAAACACACGGCTGCATGCGAATCGTGTCGCCCTCTTCAATTTCAAAACGCGAAAATTCTTTGATCTCGCGCCAGGTTAGCGGGTCGTCCGGGCCGTGCCCCAAAGCCATCAGCGCGAAAATCGAATTCATCATCGCCGGGTAGATGGCGGCAAGGCCCTCAGTCCGCTCGATATGATTCAGCATCCAGGATTTCGCTTCGCGCAAGGCACGCTGGCGCAGCGGCTTCCACGGCAATTTTTCGTAGAGCTTCAACCCGCGATCCAGAGCCAGGAAAACGTTTTTCCAGGAGAGCAGCTGCTTGCTCCAGTCGAACGCCGCGGTCTTTCGCGTGGGATCCTTGAACAACTCATCCACGCGGGAGCGCTCCGGCAAGCGCCAGTCGGGCCGCAGCGTGGACAGGATCGCCATCGGAATCACGATGCCGCGCGTCCAGGAGGACATTTCATAGATGTTGAAATAAAACCATTGCGGCAGGAGCATCAGCTCCGGCGGAATCGAGGGAACAACCTCCCATCCGACAGCGCCAACCAGCGCCAAATAGAACCGCACATAGGAATTCGTGTGCTCCAGGCCGCCGAGACGATGGATCGTCTCGCGCGCTTGCACCAGGTGGCGTGCTTCCGTGGAATCGCCAGCCAGTTTCAAAGCGAAATACGCTTTGCACGTCGCATTCAGCTCGGAAGGCCCGCCCGGATAGATGGACCAGCCGCCATCGGCGAGCTGCCGGCGGCGCACGTAATTTGCCAGCTTGGCAATGCGCTCGGGATCAGCCTTGCCCAGAACGTGCAGGTAATAGATGTAGTCGGATTCGAGCGTGGTGTCTGCTTCGAGTTCGCCCTGCCAGTATCCTTCCTCTGCCTGAATGGAAAGGAGGTGATTCGCGCCGCGCTCAATCGTTTTTTCCAGGCGCGCAGCCCACTCCTGCTCCTGCCAAGGCAAGGGCGCGGGCGCGACGGAGACTCCTTCACCCATTCTGGCGAATGAGGCCATCAGTGCTCCCCCCAGAGCGGAACTTCATGCTGGTACTGCCAGCAGGCCTATACAGGCAACATTAAAATCAACTTAACTGCCGTATCGCGTTTCATTTCCCCACAAAACGCGGCAGTTGCCATCGAGTAACACGAGTACTATTAAATTATCGCCGCCTTCCCCGTGACGGTCAACGGCTAAGATGCACTAAACGCGACACTGCGTTGTCAAATAGAAACGCTTGCAGGCCCTTCCAGCATTCTCTGAACGAGCACCTGCAAAGGCTCAGGCAGTGGTTCCCCCTCCTGCTGCGAAACGGAGGGCTTTTCCTTGAGAAGGCGCGCTGGCAGCCTGGTCCAGGATGGGCCTTCAGCGGAGAATTCGTCAGAAGTCCCGCGCAGCACCAGCGCATCGGCGCGATCGAGAGCAGCGCGGGCGGAATCCTTAAAATCATCCTTCGCGGGATCAATTACGGAGAGATAGAGGCTCGGCTTCAGGAACTGCAACAGCGAATTGCTCTCCACAATGACGGGCGGCTGCTCCTCGCCGCCGGCTTCCACCGCCTGTTGAAGCCCGGTCCTCAAAAGCGGCAGGCCCTCGGCAAGGAATCCCTGTTTGGTCCGCAACCAGAACGATTTCCGTGCTCCGGCGGCCAGAAAACGGGCGCTGTCCGTTCCCGTGTCCGCTTGCGTTTCCCAATTGATAGCGCAGACATGCTCATCTGGCGCGCAATCGCAATCTTCTCCATTCTGCGCGCAAACGCCGTGGCCATATTGTGTGATTTTGCCAGCGATCCAATTAGCACGGGGAAACGCAGAAATCACGTCGCAGACCAGTTGCGTCTTGCCAATGCTGCGCGTGTGCCCGCCAACAACAATCAAGCGCCAGCGTGGTGACCCATTTGTGTTATTTACCGCCAAGCTTGCCCTCAAGTTCTTTGATGCGCGCCGCCAGTTCGGGTAGCCGCGCGAACCAGGCGTAAAGTTCCTTGAATTTTTCAAGGGGACGGGAGGGGGTCCCCCAGACTGTTTCACCGCTGCGAACGATTTTCCCTCCGAGGACGCCGCTTTGGCCACCAATAATAGCCCCATCTTCCAATTTGCACCGCTCTCCAAAGCCTGCCTGGCCCCCTACAACCACGCGCTTCCCAAAAACGCACGAGCCGGACAAGCCCGCCTGAGCCGCGACCACGGAGTGCACGCCAATCTGGCAGTTGTGGCCGATGTGTACAAGATTGTCGAGCTTCACCCCTTCACCAATGCGTGTGTCTTCCAGCGAGCCGCGGTCAATGGTGGTGTTCGCGCCGATTTCCACATCGTCTCCAATTTCGACGATGCCCGTCTGCGGAAACTTCCAGTGCTTCCCCTCCCCTTGAGCATACCCAAAACCGTCCGCTCCGAGCACCGCTCCGGAATGAATCTCCACGCGATGCCCGATTCTCACGCTGCCATAGAGGGTCACTCGCGGATGAATCCGGCAATTCTCGCCGATCCAGCATCCCGCGCCAACTACGCAGTGGGCTCCAATTTGCGTCCCGGCGCCGATGTGAGCGTCTTCGCCAATCACGGCGTAAGGACCAATGCCAACGCCTGCCGCGACGCGTGCAAGGGGAGCAACAATGGCGGTCGCGTGAATTCCAGATGCGATTGGCGGGCGATCGAGCAACAGCGCGGCTGCCTTTGCAAACGCGAGCCTTGGGTGCCTGCTCCGCAGGATTGTTTTGCCCGGTAGGGACACTCCGTCGGTTGCGATGACGCACAGCGCCGCGGAAGCCACAGCCCTTCCGGCATATTTCGCAGTTTCCACGTAGATCAGGTCGCGGGCACCGGCGCGCTCCGGACCAGCGACTCCGCCAATTTCTAATGTACCGTCGCCTTCCAGCTTTGCGCCGGCCTGCTCCGCCAATTCTGCCGCTGTTCGTCGCATTTTGCCCTCACGAGAAATCGTAAACCGGTGGCTCGCCCTTTGGCCTCGTGTTCCATCGTCTGTGTACCCAGACCCACTGGTCTGGATACTTACGGATGATGTCTTCAATCACCTTGGTGAATCTCTGCGTATTCTCCACCACGTCGCGTTCCATATCGCCCGTTCGAATCAACTCGATCGGCGGCTCGAACCGCAACCGGTATTTCCCGAGGCTTTCGTCCCACACCGCGTAGCCCGGCACGACCGCGGCATCCGTATGCAGAGCGACGCGGGCGATTCCGGTCGTTGTGCTGGCTTGCTTTCCGAAAAAATCCACGAATACGGCCTCCCCGGGCATGGTGTTCTGGTCCGCCAGAATTCCGATCGTTCCCGCGTCTTTCAAAACCTTCAACATGACGCGGGCTGATTCGTTTTTGAATATTGGACGATTCCCCGGCAAACATCGATAACTGTTTACGAGCGCGTCGATTCTCGGGTTGTCGATCCGCCGCGCCATATAGTGCAGCGGAAATCCATAGAGTGCGTGCGCAAACGAGGACAACTCCCACGCGCCGATGTGCCCTGTCAGGTACAGCACGCCTTTCCCTCGCCGCTGCCCTTCCAGGAAGTTTTCATGGCCATCGAGAGCGACAGTTTCTTCGATATTCTCTTTCGAGTACTTCGGAAGCCGGACAAACTCCGCCGCCATCCAACCCAGATTCCGTAGCATCCCGCGAATGACTTTCTTGCGCCGGTCGTCGCTCCAGTCCGGGAATGCAATTCGAAGATTGATCTCCGCGGTTTTCCTCAATCGAGGCAGCAAAGCATAAAAAAAGCGCATCATTCCCGACGCAAAACTGCGCGCCAGCGGCCGCGGCAAGACGCCCAGCCCTTTCAGAATGACCCACACCGCCGCGTATTCGATCCATTCCTTCATGGCCTGTTCAAGATTGCGCGCGTTTCCCGCCGGGCGACAGTATGCAAGAGGTCCGTCGCTGGAAGATAGTGCTTCGATGTTAGACTCACCTTTCCGTGACCGAAACAACCGTCCTCATCGCCGAGAACACGCGCACCAGCACCGCCGCCAGAATTGGCTGGGCCATTTTCATCGCAGCGACGCTCTACGTCTGCTACTTCAGCCATCTGGGCGCAATTGGCTTCGTCGGGCCGGATGAGCCGCGTTACGCTTGGATCGCACGCGACATGGCTGAGACGGGCGATTGGGTCACGCCGCGTCTCTACGGAAAACCGTGGTTTGAGAAGCCCCCGCTCTTCTATTGGAGCGCTGCGCTTTGCTTCAAGCTCTTCGGCGTCAGCGAAGCCGCCGCGCGGTTGCCGAGCGTCGTCTCGGCGCTGCTCGCAACGCTCGCGATGGCTTGGCTGGCTCTGCGTCTCTACGGCGCGGAGACGGCCCGCTGGCTGCTGCTCCTGCTGCCCACGACGGTCGGCATGATTGGCTTCTCTCACGCTGCCGCCACAGATATGCCCTTCAGCGCGATGCTCACGATCGCGATGGTCTGCGCCGCCGTGGTCCTGGGCCTCACGCGCAACAAGAACACACCGATCCTTCCGCGCACTCCCTGGCTGGCCCTCCTTCTCTTCGGGTTCTTCCTCGGCCTTGCCGTCCTCGCCAAAGGCCCCGCCGCCATCATTCTCTGCGGAGGCGCCGTTTTTTTCTGGGCCCTTTTCACCAAACGCTGGCGCGACGCCTTTCGCCTCCTTCATCCAGCCGCCATGGCATCTTTTTGTCTTACGGCTCTCCCCTGGTATATCCTTTGCGCTCGTCGGAACCCCGATTTTTTCCGCATCTTCATCATCGAACACAATTTCAAGCGTTACCTCACCCCCGAATTCCAGCACATCCAGCCGTTTTGGTTTTACTTTCCCGTTCTGCTTGTGATGCTTCTGCCGTGGACTGCAGTAATGCTCTGGGCAGCTATCGAGGGAGGCTTACGAATTGCGGAATCGAAAAAAATAAGCCCACCTACTCTATTTCTCCTTTCCTGGCCTGGGTTCGTCGTATTGTTTTTCAGCCTTTCACACTCGAAGCTTCCTGGCTACATCCTCCCTTCTATTACGGCGATTTGTCTGATTGTGACCCATGCGTGCATCTCAATGGTATCCGCTTACCAACGATCATTTCGGTTCGTCGTCTTCACGGCGGGCGTCATTCTGTTTTTTTTGTTCTCACTGGTTAGAGTGGCAACTCCGCATATATCTCGGGCAAGCGAGAAATTCGGAGTCATGGCCGGCTTGATCATGGCCCTAATGGGCGCAGCCAACATTTTCCTGGGTATCTTCTATCCATCGCCCGCCGCGACAGAGCTTCGCAAGTTCCTTGCCGCTTCCGGGGTCATACCGATTCTTTTGGGTGTTTCGCTGGCCGATGATTTGTTGTCATCTTACTTTCGCTGGGATCCATCTGGCCGCTCGCTTTCCGAGGAAATTCGGCGGAGTGGAATTCCTTCGCAGGAGTTGCTGGTGAGAGCAATGGGTCGCGGTCAGCGGTACAGCCTGAGTTTTTACCTTCACAACGAGGTCACAGATTGGGAAGCGGAGCATCCCCGTGAGGGCTACCTGCTCTCAGGAGGAAAATACTGTGGGGGTATGATCGGATCGGACCTTACGTGCGTGGAAATCCCATTCAATTTGGAGAAGACTGGTTTCTTTCTCTACCGAATCGAACGGCGCTCAGCGGGCATGCTGCCCGACGGGAGGCAGCCTCACTAGAAAAAACGACACCACGCGGTTTTCGTACGCCCGCTTTTCCTCGTCTCCCAAGCTCACAAAATTTCCATGCGGAATAATCGCCTGCTCACGCGGCTCGGGCGCCTTCAAGAACATCTGTCGCGTGGTCTCCGCGAGCTCCGGATCGTCCATCGCCTGTATGTAAAGCGTCGGTACCCCAGCCAAAGCAATCAACTTCTTCGAAACCGGTGGGTCGTCGCGGTGCGCGTAGTTCAAATATTCAAAGCTGAACTGCGCCGCGCGCACCATCAGCGGAAATCCGCCCAGCCCATTACGCTCCACTCCCACCTTGACCATTTGCTTTGGCTCGTCGTACACCGAGTCCAGCACCAACGCGCGAATCCGTTTGTCGTTTTCCGCTTCGCGCAGTGCTGCGTACGCGCCCATGTTGTAGCCCCAAAGTCCCAGGCGCGTGGGATCCAAATCAGGCCGCGCAGCAAGCACATCCACCGCCGCGCGCACTTCATCCACTTCGTGATAGCCCAGCGTGCTAATTCCGCCGTTCGCTCCGTGCGCAGCAAAATCAAAAATGAATACGTTGTACTGGTGGTCCTGCAGCGCCGATTCCAGCGTCAGCAACTCGCCGCGGCTGGATTCGTATCCATGGCACAAAACAATCGTCGCCGCTCCCCGCAGCCCGGGAAAGAACCATCCTTCGCGTTTTTCAGCTCCGCCCGCTCCCCCCGGCACGACGAACTCCAGCACTTCCGGCCGCCCTGGGAAACTCGCCATGTTGATTTCCGTGCTCGTGCGTTGCGGCTTCACGATGCGATAAACGAGAAAGCCCGCGATGGCCGTTGTGGCCAACACGGCAAAAAACGCCAAGGCCAATAGCGCCATCAGCATCTTGGTGGACAGTCTGTTTGGATAACGGAGTTCGTAAAGGATCTGCATTCGTCGTCTGCGCAACTGGGCTGGCGGCGGACGCCGCTTCTTTCTACCTCACAATACTCTTTCGATGATTTGCATCGTAGCACATCTTTTGCATCGCTCCCTGAGCCGCCCCATTCCGTTGTGTCTCCTTCTTTACCTCCTCTGCTTTCTCTCTTTCCTTCACTTCCTTTATGATGGAATGGCGCTGCAGGGGCCGCGCCGCTTTCCTTAATTCATGAACATCGTCGATTTGCGACAGACTACGGTCCGTCAGATTGAGCCGCTTCTCG
>Ga0066652_100000518_pt1 | contig 18575 bp, 13 predicted proteins | sample GraSoiAngelo_101_FD_71413 | JGI IMG/M metagenome (GOLD analysis project Ga0066652, IMG submission 71413) | Grasslands soil microbial communities from the Angelo Coastal Reserve, California, USA - 14_0903_02_30cm | ecosystem: Environmental > Terrestrial > Soil > Grasslands | place: USA... | reverse complement strand
CCAACTCGGTCTTAAGTTTTTCAACTTCAGACTCCTCCACACCGGCGCTTTCGACGGAAGATTTTTCCTCAGCCTGGTCGCCAGTTTTTACTTCCACATCGCCTTGATTTTCAGGGGCTTTCTTTTTTGTATGTTTCTCTGTCATTATTTCGAAATTGTCTGCAAAAGTAAGGTTGTCAAGAATATTGCCAAGGAATAATAACGGGACAAATTGACGGGGAGTTAAAAAGCCTAATGCCGCGGCGGCAGAGGCGGATGCCCGATGCTGGATACCAGATACAGGATAGTCGATAAAGGACACTGTTGCATCTAGCATCATCAGGTTACTTTTGCAAAATGATCAAGATCAATCTTCGCAAGAAAATTTCTCAAAGAGTGGTAAATGGCCATCCCTGGATATTCAACAATGAAATCGAAAACCTGGATGAAACAATAAAAGGAGGAGAGATTGTAGAGGTTTATACGCACGACAAAAAATTTGTCGGGAAAGGATATGTCAATCCCAAATCACAAATTGTAGTCCGGTTGCTTACCAGAAATAAAAATGAAGAAATAAACGATCAGTTTTTCTCCAAGCGAATCCTCGAATGCTGGGAATACAGAAAAAAATTAGGCTATATAGAAAATTGCAGGCTGGTATTTGGAGAAGCAGATTCAATGCCCCAGCTCATCATCGATAAATTCAACGATTATTTCGTCATTCAAACCCTGGCATTGGGTATCGATGTGTGGAAACACGCAATTACGGATGCATTAAAGAAAATATTTGATCCCAAAGGAATTTATGAAAGGAACGATGTACCTGTAAGGGAGCTTGAAGGATTGGGTCAGCAAAAAGGGTTTCTGTCGGAACCGTTTGATACAAAGATTATCATCAACGAAAACGGTTTAAAATTTCACGTCGACCTGGAGAATGGACAAAAGACAGGCTATTTTCTCGACCAACAGGATAATCGCCGGGCAATTCAGCAAATCGTAAAAGGTGCCGATGTCCTGGGAGCATTTACCTACACAGGCACTTTTGAGATACATGCCGCTCATTATGGCGCCCGTTCTGTGCTGGGGTTGGATATTTCTGAGAATGCCGTAACACAGGCAAACAGGAATGCAGAATTAAACGGCGTGCAAAATGCCTGCAAATTTGAAACGGCCAATGCTTTTGACGTTTTAAAACAATGGGCAAAAGAAGGCCACCAGTACGATGTGGTAATGCTTGACCCACCAGCATTCACCAAGAGCCGCGAAACGATTCAAAAAGCCATTACGGGGTATAAAGAAATTAATCTCCGGGGAATGAAACTAATCAGGCCCGGAGGCTTCCTGGTAACATCCTCCTGCACCAATCTTGTGAACGCGGAGCTGTTTCAAGAGATCATTGGAATGGCTGCAAAGGACGCCAGGAGAAAGATCCGGCAGGTCGTTTTTCAAACCCAATCAGCCGACCATCCTGTCATATGGGGACTGGAAAACACGCAATACCTGAAATTCCTGGTTATACAGGTTATGTGAAGACAGGAAAGATCAAATGAAATTAGCGGGAAACCTGGAACTTGCCAGTAAAGAGTAATTTGTTAGAAGCATCCATGATGTGATATACATAAATACCACGGTTATATTCGGAAAGGGTTAAAGTCGTCTTTTCAGACACATTCTGGCTTTCATACATTTTCTTTCCTAGAAAATTATATACTACGAGAGTCATACCCTTTTGATAGCTGCCCTGGAGATCAATAGTTATATAGGATTGTGCCGGATTCGGATAAACCCTGACTTTTGCCGTTTGCGCCGTTTCGGGAGTAGGATCAGGCACACGGGTGCCTTCCTGTCCTTTTACAGAAAACGTTGCGAAAAGAATAAATGACAATATTGGTAGAATTCGACTCAACGAAACAAATTTACTTTTATTTTTCAATAATAGTTTGATTTTTGTAATTGTACAAAGTATTTGCCAGAAAAAGATTGCCTGTGTTGTAAATCAGGTATTTATACGTGGGGCTTTGACGGCATTAACAAAAATTTCTGTTTAAAGTGTTGACTCAGAAGCGTGGGCAAAGGGTTGAGTTCAGGGCAGACCTGCTCATTCTTTTGGAAAACCCAATATATGAAACAGAAAATTCATATCCACCGTGGCCGAGGCTGGCGGGCTTAAGACGGGAAATATTTACATCATAGCTGAAAGCAAAAGAGAACCCCGAATAATCCAATTTAATCACCGGTATTAGGGCATCGTTCCATCTTATAAAAAGGCCACCGTGTAATACATATTCAGGTTTTTCGATTTCCGGGCCGATATTCATTCCGTACATCGCTCCCGCCATGGTCTCCTGGTATTTGTCCTGCATGGAATGATCTGCCTGTAAAGTGATGTAAGAGGATTCAGTTACACCAAAACGAAAGCCCGCAGAGGCTACCCATTTGGGTTTTAGCTGGACAGTCGGATCGCGGAAAAAACTATTCCGGGGTTTAGTGAAATGATGATAGGCTAAACCGAGATAAAAATTGTCTTTTGGATCTTGCGTCAGGTTGGAGTTATAACTCATCCCTACGCTTCCGTCGAGGTAAGTGTAGTTGGGAATGACCAAAGTTTCACCATCGGTGCCGCCATTATAAGTGTTGTCAGTCGTGATCTTACTCCTGTCGAAATTCCGGTTCACTACACCACCCATAAAACCCAGTGACAGGTACCTGTTCTGTTCTCCGCTGAGAGATTTATGATAATTGATCGCAGGAAGAATACTGATCTGCGTTAAAGCTGCCGTCCCTGCCCTGTCGAACAGGAATTGACCGCCAAAAGTTAAAAAATCGTCGCTCTTCCCGATAGGGAATTTGTATTCGCCATTCAATGATCCGGTTTTATAACCATCGGTTACGCTACGCCACTGGTCGCGGTAAACCATTTGCAATCTGAAGTCGCCGGTGAATATGCCGGCAAGCCCGGGATTTCTCAATAACGGCGTTTCAAAGAATTGAGAAAAATGAATATCCTGTGCTTTCAATATGCCTTGCATACAAAGCAATAATAGTAGCAGCGAATATTTTCTTTTTATCATTTTCACGTTTCTATCTTAAAAGAGTTACGTTTCCTTTCAAAGGGATTATGGTGTTGTTATCGCAGAGAATCTCCATCATATAGATATAGACATCCGGTCCGGCTTTTCGTCCTTTAAAATAACCTGTCCATCCCGCCGATGGATCATTGGGCGGGAAATCTTTTCTTTCAAATACAACCTCACCCCATCTGTCAAATACAATCATTGACTTAATGCGGAAAAGCCCGGTCCCTCTTGGATAAAACACCTCATTTTGTCCATCACCATTTGGAGAAAAAGTATTAGGTACAAAAAAGTTTATTTTGTTACACAATACCGCTACAGTTATATCTCTTTGATTGACACATCCATATTTGTCCGACACTTGAACAGTATAAGTTGTATTGGATTTCGGCGTCGCAAACGGTTTAGGGCAATTCGTACAGCTTAACTGTGTTGAAGGTACCCATGCATAGGAAGTGATGTCGCCGGTATAAGTCATCAGGAGATCGGCTCCGCCGCCAACATTGATTGTGATCGGGTTTTGGACCGGAGTTGCAGTGGGTGGTTGTGCCACATACACGTTTTTTATAGCCGTGTCGCTACAACCTAATTTATTAGCAGTGATCAACTGGATTGACTGGTCGCCGGGGGTATTGAAATTTATCGAAATGTTTTGACTCGAAGAAGTTTGGCCGCTGCCATAACTCCATAACCACGTCGTGAGCGTATCGGGCACGGCTGTTATCCCGTTGAAGGGTTCATTCGTATTGACGCACACTGTGTCTTTACCTAAAATTGCAGGTTCGGGCGTTCGATAAACAAAAACGGTGTCGATATACTGGCTGGTGCAATTACTTTCTGTTGTAACACTCAATGTTACCAGGTAAGTGCCGGGTTGGCTAAAAGTATGTGTTGGATCCTGGGCGGTAGATGTGGTGCCATCTCCAAAATCCCAGGCTCGCGATATCAGCGGTTCATTTTTAGTAGTAAAATCAGTGAATAAAACGGTACCGTTATCGCAGAACTTTGTCTTATCGGCTCCAAAAAGCGGAATGGCCCCCAATACATCTATTCTCGGATCGTTATACCTGGCAAATACACAACCTGAGGCGGTATCGATCACGGTGACACTTGCATAATTAAAACTGGGCCTTGAATAGAAATGGCTCAGGCTTGTATTTTGTGATGAATCATAAGTTCCATCGCCGAAAGCAAAAATGAATTTATAACCCGGGGGGACGACTACGTTAAAATCAACCTGTAATGAATTGCACGCAGTAGTTATAGCGCTATGATTAAGCAGGATTGAATTTGGATCATAAACAACAACGGAGGATCTCGCCGAATCAACACATCCTCCAGGTCCTACCGCATAAAGAGTAGGGGTGAAGTTGCCATATGTGCTATAAAAATGGCTTGGATCGGTCAGGGTTGATTGTCCACCGTCACCAAAATCCCAATAGAAAGATTGATAGTCGCTTCCATGGAAGAAGAAACTTGTTCTTAATGGAGGACAAAGGGTCGTTGTATCCTGTATATCGAAAGCAGCATGCGGACTCCTGATCTTGATATAATTCAGTTTAGTTATACTATCCTTACAACCAGAAGCATCCGTGATTGTTAGTTTAACCGTATAAACATTGTTGCCGATTGGATAGCTATGCAGTGGATTGGCTGAGGTCGATGTGCCTCCATCTCCAAAGTTCCATAAATAAGTTAATCCAACGCCGGCAGAACTGTCAACAAATTGAAGCGGCGCGGCCGGACAATAAATGGTATCCGCTTTGAAGCCGGCTGCGGGGTCGGTCACCAGTAATTTTGCGGGCAATGTATAGTTGTCAGTGCATCCTGCATTGTCTGTTATTGTTACCGATACATCATAGCCGCCCAGTTCGGAGTATGTGTGAGAAAAAGGAGGACCGCTATAGGTCTGTTGTGTACCATCTCCAAAACTGAAATGCCAGCTGGCGATACCGCCAACCGGTGTTGACTGATCGGTAAAACTTATGGTCTTGTTAAGACAGGCACCTGGTGTTGTCGGGACAAAACGGGCAGTTGGACCATTTACGGTAATAAAGTTGGTCAACGTTTTTGTCGTTGTACATCCATTGATATCCGTTATGGTCAAACTCACATCGTATGTTCCATTAGTGGCCAGGCTATGTGTGACAGATCTGCCGGTACCTGGCAACACAGTTCCTCCAACCGACCAGGTATAAGTATCAATATTGGCAGGATTGCTATTTATGGCAGTCAATGTAAATACTTCGTTCTTGCAAACAGGATTCCTGCTGATTGAAAAATCTGCAGGCTCGCTCGCTATCGTTACAGGACGGGTCGTTGTATAAGAGCAGCTGCCGTTAGTTACCGTTAATGTTACATTATAAGTTCCTGGACCGGGATAAGAGAAAGGAGGCGGATTTTGAACGTTAAACTGTGTGTTGGCAGGATCACCCATTTGCCAGGAATAACTAAGTGGAAGAATACCCATGTCGACAAGACTGCTATCCCGGAATGTAACCATTCGTGTAACGCAATCAACTGTATAGTTAAATAACGCAACGGGTGGTCTCACGTGTAAGACCTGTTGAATCGAATCGTGACAACGGTTATTCGATACTATCAACGTAACGGTAAGAGAACCCGTATCAGTAAATACATGTTGTGGGTTTTGAACCGTGGAATTAGTACCATCCCCGAAATCCCATGCCCATGTCACCAGGGCACCCGGTGTCGTTACAGACAGATCGGTAAAATAAATTGTATCGCTCGCACAAGCGTTCAATGGCGAAGCAGAAAAGTTTACAACCGGGTGTACACCCGTTAAAACACCACCCGGTACAGTTGCAGTCTGGGTGCAGCCGCTTGCTGTAGTAACCGTAAGCGAGATCGTATAGCTACCGGGAGTTGTATAGGTATAAGGAGGAGGATTCTGAACATTAAAAACGGCGCCCGGTTCTCCCAGGTCCCATTGATAGGAAATAACGGAGTCGACAGTTTGAATAGTTGCCCTTGGTGTGTACACAAAAGGCACACAACCTCCGGCTGGCACATTTAACGCAATGGAAACAGGTTGAACCTGTATATAAGTATCCTTGCTTAGGGTATTGCCGCATCCATCTGCCGTTGAGATGGTCAAAGACACTGTATAATTTCCAAAGCTATTGTAGGTGTGCGAGGGATTTTGTTGTGTTGAAGTGTTGCCATCGCCAAAATTCCAAAGCCAGGAAACAGCATTTGCTGTCAGATCTGTAAACTGGACACCGAAGGGAGCCCGGCAGGAAGTACTGTCATCCACTGTAAAGTCAACAACTGGCTTATTGTTTACGGTAATCGTTTTAGTAACTGAATCGACACAGGAAGCATATTGATTTACCAGTGTTATACTAAATGTTCCGGGGGTCAGAAACGTTTTCACCGGGTTAACCTGCGCGGAAAAAGTTCCGTCTCCAAAGCTCCACGAAGAAGAAACAGCCGGTGCGGATGAGTTATTCTGAAAAGATACCGGTACGTTCAGACAGATATTTGGCGGAGCAATAAAATCTGTAGTTACACTGGTAAGTGTAATAGTTTTTTGTACCGAACCGGTACAGCCCAGATCGCTTTGGGCATTTAATGTTATGGTATATGTACCCGGCGCACTATAAACGGTGGAAGGGCTTTGCAGGGTCGAAGTTTGGCTGTTACCAAAATCCCACGAATAACTGATATTACCAGGACCGTTAGATTGGTTTTGAAAATTGACTGCATAAGGAGGTTGACAACTCGGGGAAATCGAATAATTGAAATCCGTGGCTATCCCACTTAACACCCGAATATAATTACCTTTTGAAACAATGCTTTTACAGCCGGTGCTGCTTGTCACCGACAGGGTAACGGTGTAAAACCCGGCAGTATTATACGTATGTGACGGGTTTTGCAGATTTGAGGTGGCGCCATCGCCAAAATCCCAGTCCCACTGTGTAATCGTACCAACCGGGGTTGTCGAAAGATCGGTGAAATTAATGGCGGCGGGTATGCAGCTTAAGGTAATATTGGCAGAAAAATCAGCCGACGGAGAGGGTAGAACCGTGATATAGTCGATTCTTTCCAACTGGGCTATTCCAGTTGCATTTTGAACCACTAACTTAACCGAATAAGTGCCGGGGGCGCTAAAAGTAACCGCCGGATTCTGAACACTGGAGAGAGTACCGTTGCTGAATTCCCAGTTCCAAACGGTGGGATTGCCGGTAGACTGATCGGTAAACTGAACGCTAAGGGGACCACAACCAGAAGTGACATTAGCGGAAAAATTAACTACGGGGTTTTGCCCAAAGCCATGAACTGTCCCTGCCAGGGCAATTATCAGGATGACAACAGGTTTCAGATAGGTGTTATAAAAAAGCGTCTTCAGAGTGTCTGGTTTGTTGAATTTTGGTCAAAGACCTTCTCTTCTGCAAAAACTATTCCCTTAATGGGTTACGCAAAAAATCATTCATCCCGATCAATTTAGGCAGAATTGAGACTTGTTTTGGGCATCTTGTTTAACACAGGAGTATGGACCGACAGCAAATAGAAAACGAAAAGACAGGATAAAAATTATTGCTTATCCAGCCGCATTGTCTTTGTCTCACTACCAGTGGTTTGAGTGGCCACTACGAAGGTCCAGCTGTTGTTATCGATATGCCAGCTTCCGTTAATGAGCGAAAGGGGAGTAGTCGCATTGGTAAAATTGGCCCAGGTGGTCATAGTGGGTCCATCGCCGTCCCAGGTGCCGGTTTTTTCGAGGGCGCCATTCTTAATGGCATCAACCGTTCTATTGCTATAATATTGAAATTTATAACCATTGAAGTTGCCGGTAATATCCGATCCATTCTGGGAAAAACTGGTCACCGTCCATTGACCGCTGGTCATGGCCTTGATTATAAGGTCTTCCTGCTTATTTTGAATGGCTTTTTTGCATGAAAATAATAGCATGGCCAGGCAGACTACAGCAATTGTCTTTTTCATACTCAAAATTAAGGTAGTAAAATAACAATATCCCGTTCGTCGTTCAAATAGTAAATTACCCTGTGATGTCTGCGTTATAGACCGTGCTTTTTCCGTATTTTTTGAATGTTCATTGTTCACGTTTCCGGTTCTGAAAACAAACAGAAGCAGTACTGCAAATTGTTTCCCGGCGAAAACCGGTTTCAACAAAACCATTTAAACCAAAAATTCGATTACTTTCCGGCCACTAACGCAAAACCTATCAATGAAAAGGATAATAATCTCTCTTCTGTTCATACAAACGGCATGCCTGTCAATACTCGCTCAGCAACCGGAAGAAGCGTTGAAAAAATTATCGACTCAAAACCCGCTCGAAAAAATTTATTTTCATTTTGACCGCAATGATTATATGGTAGGCCAAACGATCTGGTTCAAAGCCTACCTGTATTCGGATTTTTTGCCTGCCAGCAAAAGCACGGACCTATTCATTGAATTATCCGGGCCTGCATCCATGATCGCTCACCTGGCCCTCCCTGTATTTGCAGGATTTGCCCATGGGCAAATAGAACTGCCTAACACCCTGCCTGCCGGAACTTATATAATGAGAGCGTACACTGCGACGATGCTTAACCAGGACCCGGCATTTATTTATAAGAAAACGTTTTTTTTCACCGGTAAAGAAAAGAAATCCCCACCGCCAGCAGTAGCGGCAACCACACGCATAGAATTCTTCCCTGAAGGAGGAAATTTCGTGACCGGGTTATCCAATACAATTGCGTTCAAGGCAACCAGTGAAAACGGGCTCTCTGTCCCGGTGGCCGGTCGTATCAAAGATGAAAAGGGTGAAACGGTAGCCGAATTCTCTTCCTACCATGACGGCATGGGTTATTTCGATCTTACTGCCGTTGAAAAAAATAGTTATTATGCAGTGCTGAATAATGATCCTTCAGCAAAAAAATATCAGCTGCCTTCCCAAACAGCCAAAGGCGTTGTGTTCAGGGTTATCAGCAACGGGCCAACAAAGACGTTTGAAATACTTCAGCGCGATGATGATCCTTCATTCAGGGCCTCTTATATGATCGGGCAGATGCAGCATCACCTGGTTTATAAAAGAGTATTTAAAGAAAACGATGAATTGACCGGGATCATCCCCGTTGATAAATTATTATCGGGCATTCTTCATCTCACCGTTTTCAATAAAGACGGGCTGCCATTGGCGGAGCGCCTGACCTTTGTAGACAATAAAGAATATGTGCAGCAGGGCGACATCAAAGCTGATACGCTTAATTTTTTAGACAGGGCTAGAAACCATTTCACTCTTTCATTAAGCGATACTGTACACGGCAGTTTCTCTGTTTCAATATATGATCCAGCTTTTGACCTGTTACCGCGAAGACAGGAAAATATCTTTTCATCCCTGCTGCTTACATCCGATCTCAGGGGCTATGTACATGACCCGGCTTATTATTTTTCCGCGACAAATGATTCCGTACAAAATGCACTGGATCTTGTAATGATGACCAATGGCTGGACACGTTTCAAATGGTCCGGTTTATCGAAAGATATGGTGCATGCAAGAAAGTATTCAGACCCGGAGTATATAAGTTTATCGGGTAAGATAACCCTGGAGGCCACAAAAAAGCCTTTTGCTGATAAAGACGTGTTGTTATTCGTTATATCTGCAAACTCGAGCAAGAATATGCAATTGTTGCATACGGATGCAGAGGGCCACTTCAACCTTGACTCGACTGTATTCTTTGGCAATGCCCGGATCCTGTTTACTGATATAAAAGGTCGAAAAAGCCGTTCTATCGATGTAAACCTGGACGGAGATTCCTTGTTCAGACAATATATTATTCCCCCGGTTTCATTGATGGATTATAAAGCTGAGAATAATGCGTCAGCCGAATGGCAGCAAAGGCTGATGGATGAGTATAACGCTTTTGTGAAGACCGAAGGCTTGTTACTGGAAGGAGTAACTGTAAAAAGCAGAAAGAAAACCGCCCTGGAAGAAACCGAAGAAAAATATGTGAGTGGTTTATTTTCAGGCGAAGCTAATTCTACACTTGACCTGACAAAGGAAAACCTTACCGGCTATCCCAATGTTTTTGATTACCTGAAAATGCGAGTACCTGGCTTGCAAATCTTAAATGATCCCGACGGACCGGGTTATATTGTTGAGTTCCGCCAGTTGTTTACAGCGAGTTCGATGGGTAAAATACCGATGACTATTTTTCTGAATGAAATCCCGAGCGATGCTGATGTCATCTCAACAATACCTGCTTACGAAATAGCGCTGGTAAAGGTTTATAGCACTTTTGCAGGCGCCGGCGGTAATGCTCCAGGCGGAGTCCTGGCGGTTTATACAAAAAAAGACGCTGACCTGAGTTCATTGCCAAACGCAGTTCAGATGATCACTTATAGTGGCTATTCCATAGTAAAGGAATTTTATTCTCCCGATTACAGTGTTGAAAAGAGAACAGGTAAGCCGGATCACCGTCTTACGCTATATTGGAATCCTTCTATTATAGGCAATGGTATCAATCCTGAAATTCCGATCAGTTTTTTCAATAACGATCGTACAAAACAATTCAGGATCGTGGTGGAAGGGGTGACAATTGACGGGAAATTATTAATGATAGAAAAAACAGTAAGTGCAAAAGCCTTCTAAAATAATTACCCCGGTTGATCAAACCGGGGTGGAGGTTTTTCTTCCTCAAACAATCCCTTAATATTTTTATCCTTTTATTTCTTTGGAAAATGTTTTGAAGATCTTACCTGGTTGATCCTTTCTGCGAAATAATTGTTTTGATCAGCCAGTAATAAAAAGTACTGGTAGCAGTCAATCCAGCCAGCAGTTGTTTTTATCACGTGATTCCGTAAATCTTCCGTCGATGTCCTGATATATTTGATATGTTCGTTCTGGAGCATAGAGAATTTCCTAATGGCCTCATCCGCATCTTTCCACGATGTGGCGTTTATGTCCTGCAAATCGGTCTTACAAACGGCATAGTTATCGTTTTCCAGTAATTGTTCATCGGTGAGGGCTATATGCAAGCGGTTTTCAGAATTAGCGGGCTGATTCATAAATGCCCTGAGCTCTTCGCTGCACTGTTTTTCTTTTTTTGTCATGAGCAGGATCAGTTCATTAATGGACAGATCATGCGAGGAGGGTTTAAATTTCCGCTGACGGGAAGAAAGTCCTTCGATACTGTTCAAAACCTGTTTACGACTGTTCTTAATGAGATTAATTGCCTGTTTTCTTTCTTTAGGTGAAAGGGAACTGGTGTTGAGAGTGCCTGCCAGCCCCGTAACGACCAGCAATGTCAGAAGAAGACGGCCTGTAGTTCTTTTGAGCATAGTATGACTCTATTAATATGGCGAGCTACGGACTACAGGTGTTGGCCACAGGTGAGGAAATCATAGAAAAGATACGGAAGAAAGTTTTGCTTCAAAAAATAAACTTATGAACAATTATGTCCATATCTTCCTTTTAGGCGCGAGATAAAAAAATACCAATCGTTAATTAAATAATGAACCATGTTGAATTGCTATGATTTGAAATCTCAACACCCCTTATCTTTAGACAATGAAAATCGGTGAGATAGCCTCCTTCCTGGAATCGCTGGCGCACCCTTCGCTCCAGGAGAACTATGATAATGCAGGGCTGCTGACCGGAGACGCCGGATGGGAATGTAAAGGTGTTATTTGTTCGCTGGATGCTACCGAGGCGGTGGTAAAAGAAGCCGTCGGGAAGAAATGCAATCTGATAGTAGCCCATCATCCCATCATTTTCGGGGGCCTGAAGAAAATAACCGGACGGAACTACGTTGAAAAAGCGGTGATTACCGCGATAAAGAATGATGTTGCCATTTATGCCATCCATACTAACCTGGATAATGTTATTGACGGAGTTAACGGTAGAATTGCGCAAATACTGGGTTTGAAAAATGTTTCTGTTCTTTCTCCCAGGCCGGGTACCCTCAAAAAGATTTTTACGTTTGTGCCTGAAGACAAGGCTGAGTTAGTGCGCAATGCCATCTTCGTGGCCGGCGGCGGTTATATTGGCAATTACAGCGAATGCAGTTTTGATGGAGCGGGAGAAGGTACATTTAAGGCCGAACCTGGCACAAATCCTTATGTTGGCGAAATTGGGAAAAGACACAGGGAAAAAGAGACTAAGATCGAAGTGATATTGCCGTCCTGGCTGGAAAGTAAGGTAGTGTCGGCCATGAAGGCAGCCCATCCCTACGAGGAAGTGGCTTATGACATTATCGGACTTTCCAATGACAACCAACGAGTGGGGTCAGGTGTTATAGGAGAGCTGGCCAAACCACTGAGCGAAGAAGCTTTTTTAGTGCTACTTAGGGAGAAGTTCCGGCTCAGGCTCATTCGGCACACAACGCTTTCTGGCAGGCAGATCAATAAGGTGGCTTTGTGCGGCGGTGCGGGCAGTTTCCTGACTTCCAAAGCCTTAATGAGTGGTGCAGATGCATATGTGACAGCCGATATGAAGTACCACGAATTTTTTGATGCCAATGACAGGATGTTGATCGCGGACATCGGGCACTACGAAAGCGAACAGTTCACTATCAACTTGCTACAAGAACTTTTAGAACAAAAATTCACTACCTTTGCCGTCCTTAAAACAGAAGTAGAAACGAACCCGGTGAGATATTTTTCGTGAGTGTGAGGGGTAAGTGGTGAGCCTGCCGGCAGGCAGATGGTGAATAAGGCCGCAAAAATTAAAATTCAAACTATAAATTATAATGGCAAACGTTAAAGAATTTTCAGTCGAAGAAAAATTAAGTTCTTTGGTTACCCTTCAGAAAATTGAGAGCAAGCTGGATGAGATCCATATTCTGAAAGGAGAGCTGCCAATGGAAGTAGCCGATCTTGAAGATGAGATCACCGGTCTGAAAGCCAGGCAAACGAGGATCGAGGAAGAAATAAACGGCGTAACTGAATTCATCGGGCAAAGAAACGAAGCTATCAAAGAAGCACAGGCCCTTATCAAGAAATACGAAAAGCAAAGTACTAACGTAAAGAATAACCGCGAGTTTGAAGCGATCAATAAAGAAATGGAAATGCAGCAGCTGGAAGTAAAGCTGGCGGAAAAACATATTAAGGACGCTACCGAAGAGATAGCCGAGAAAGCGGTAGTGCTTGAAAAGGCCAAGAAGAATATTAGCGCTAAAGAAGGGGTGTTGAACACCAAAAAATCGGAACTGGAAAAGATCATCGCTGCGAACGAGAAGGAAGAAAAACATTTTAATAAACTGGCTTCCGAGGCAAAATCACATGTCGACAACCGCTTACTTGCAAGCTATGAGAAGATCCGTAAAAGCTATCGTAACGGTTTGGCAGTAGTAGCCGTGGAAAGAGACGCCTGTGGCGGATGTTTTAACGCTATTCCTCCTCAAAAGCAAAGCGAGATCAAGCAGCATAAAAAAGTAATGGTCTGTGAGAACTGTGGCCGTATTCTGGTAGATGAAGAACTGGCTAATGCCGTCGAAGTGAAGTAAACCTGCATAACTTATTTTTCTTTTTTATTTTCTCCCGCTACCGGCGGGAGTTTTTTTTATCTTCGAACTATGCTGCGGACATTGCATATTGAGAACTACGCTATCATCGACAGCCTGCAAATTGATTTTTCAGAAAAGCTCAATGTAATAACGGGTGAGACGGGGGCTGGTAAATCCATAATCGTCGGCGCATTGGGGTTGATACTTGGCGAGAGAGCGGATTCAACCGTATTGGTAACCAAGGAAAAAAAATGCATTGTAGAGGGTATATTTAATGTTGCTAAAAGAAAGGCTGTAAAGGAATTTTTGAAAGAGAATGACCTGGATGCCGATGATGAACTGGTGTTACGCAGAGAGATCGGGAGCAACGGCAAATCCAGGGCCTTTGTAAACGATACCCCGGTAAATCTTGGGCAATTGCAACAGCTAACAGCTATGCTCGTGGACCTCCACCAGCAGTTCGATACATTGGAAATCGGGGAAACGGATTTCCAAAGAGAAGTGCTGGATGCATTGGCCGGGCATGGGGATTTATTGGTGAAATACCAGGATATATTTTACCAGTGGCAGCGTGTAAAGAAGGAATGGGAGGGATTGAAGGAACAAAAATTACAATTTGACAAGGAAGCTGATTATAACCAGTTCCAGTTTAATGAACTTGAAGAAGCCGGTTTTAAGGAAAACGAAGTGGAAGAGATCGACGGAGAATTAAAGATGCTCAGCCATGCAGAAGGCATCAAAGGTGTTGTGACCCGTGTTTATTTTGAATTACAGGAAAGCGATTCGCCACTGGTGCAACAATTAAAGAGTTTGCAAAACCAATTGCAGGCCTATTCACCGTATCATAGCGAACTCACATCGGTGATAGAAAGACTGCATTCTTCGCAGGTCGAATTACAGGATATAGCCGATGAGCTGGACCGTATCAACAGCCATGTAAATTATGATCCTGCAAAAATAGAACGCCTGAATGATCGTCTCTCGACGGGATATAAACTGATGAAGAAACACGGAGTGCAGACGACAAACGATCTTTTGAGGATACAGGCGCAATTACAGGAAAAGCTGCAGGCTGTTTTGAACATAGATGTACAAATAACTGAAAAGGAAAAACAAGCAGCGAAACTGCATGAACAAGCGCAAGGCATAGCGATACGGATTTCAGAGGCAAGGAAGAAACAGGTAAAACCGCTGGAAGAAAAGGTCAATAAATTATTAGTGCAGGTTGGAATGCCGAATGCTAGATTGCGGGTATCAATTGAAACCATGCAGTCGCTTTCCCAACAGGGTATGGATACCGTAGAGTTTTTGTTTGATGCCAACCAGGCCGGTAAAGGAAATCATTTTCAGCCGGTAGGTAAAGTAGCCAGCGGTGGCGAACTATCCCGGTTGATGTTATGTATAAAATCGCTGGTTGCCCAATCTATCGATCTTCCCACACTGATCTTTGATGAGATCGATACTGGTATTTCTGGTGAAGCTGCGCGACAAGTTGGCGTTATCATGAAAGGACTGGCTGGCAAAAGGCAGGTGATCTGTATTACGCATCAACCACAAATAGCCGGTAAGGGTGATGCTCATTTTTTTGTATATAAAGACATCGTAAAAGACAAGGTCAAAACAAATATCCGGCTATTGTCTACAGAAGAACGGATAACGACGATTGCAAAGATGCTGAGTGGTGAGAAACCAACAGCGGCTGCAATAGAGAATGCCAGGGAAATGGTAAGCAATTAGTACAAACAATTAATTGAAATGCCTGCGAAGCTCAAGAGCATTGTTGTAATTGTCATCATTCTTGTGTCGCTTATTCCCCTTTATTGGATCAATGCCTACCTGCAGAAAAAAATGAAGCCAAGACAATCTTTTGGAAGATTATTTTCCTTCCTGCTGCTCGCCCTGTTCCTGATGTTCGCCTATACATTTTTGATCGTAACGATCATAAGGAAGCTGTTCGTGGAAGCATAACCAATAACTTCTTAATTTTGCCGCCACTAAATCATTTGCCATGTCAAATAACTTATTGAAAGGAAAGAAAGGGATCATTTTTGGAGCATTGGATGAAAAATCCATAGCCTGGAAAACAGCACTGAAATGTCACGAGGAAGGGGCCCAACTGGTATTGACCAATGCGCCTGTTGCATTGCGGATGGGAGAAATAAATAAGCTGGCTGCTGCCTGCAGCAATGCTCCTGTTATTGGAGCTGATGTAACCAGCATGGATGACCTGAAAAACCTTTTTGAAAAATCAATAGAACATTTTGGAGGCAAGATTGATTTCGTGCTCCATTCGATTGGCATGAGCCTTAATGTCCGCAAGAACAAGCATTATACGGAGATGAATTACGAGTGGAACCAGAAGACCCTTGACATCTCGGCAATGAGTTTGCATAAGGTATTGCGTACCGCCTGGGATCTGGACGCCCTGAATGAATCGGCAAGCGTGGTAGCATTAACCTATATCGCAGCGCAACGTGTATTCCCTGACTACAATGAAATGGCGGATGCGAAATCTTTGCTCGAAAGCGTGACAAGGATGTTCGGATACTACTACGGTATCAAGAAAAAAGTAAGAGTGAATACGATCTCGCAATCGCCGACACGTACGACGGCCGGGAGCGGTGTGAAGGGATTTGATGGCTTTATCAGCTATGCCGAGAAAATGAGCCCGCTTGGTAATGCATCGGGTGAAGACTGCGCTAACTATTGCGTCGTAATGTTCAGCGATCTTACGAAAATGGTAACGATGCAAAACCTGTTTCATGACGGAGGCTTTAGTTTTACAGGGGTAACGCAAGCAGTTATTGAACAAATGGAAAAGTGAATTTCGAAATTAGGTAGAATCATTCAACTGCAGGATGATATATTCGTTCAGCATTCTTTAATATTTCCTGTTTATCCAGGCTCATATGTTTTGTTTGCTGGTTCTGAAACAAGCTCATCTGGTCCTTATAATGTGGTGAAGCAGGATTGGAAGAAGCGCCAAAAGTATTGACAGATTCAATGATCGGCAGTCCGCTTTTAGGATAACGGACAAAGCAGATATAGGCATCTCCCGAAACTACTTTTCTCAAGCCATTTTTATAAGGTTCGGTATAAGCTGAGGTCAGTACATCAGGTATACCCCAGGCCGGTCTTGCATCGTCGCCTCTTACCAGTTTCTGAATGTCGCCCAGGGTGAGCCCGGTCCTGCCAAAGTATTTCATCATGTAATCGTACACGTATTGGTAAGCGTCTATTGACTCAGATAAAGTCAATTGCCGGGAGGGACTGCCTCCCAGTTTTCCTGCTACATGGTCATAGACTAATATAAAAATGGCGGCGCCTTTGCTGTCGACAACGGCTTTCCGGTCCCATTGCTGGAAAGTAGCAATCACTTCTTTCAAAGCCGGGTAATCATTTGCATTTAAGGCCAGCATCGTATCAATTCCGTAAGGATATTGCAGTTGTCGGGGCAACTGCTGATCGAACTTGATACGCCTTACCGTTGCATAGTCTATTTTGCCAAGCCCTTGCATCAGCTCAGTCACGCGCTGGCTCCGGTTATTATGGGATCGCTCAAACCCATCGTTTGGATCAAACCGATTTCCGTCCAGGTTATCGTCCGTGGCCGTAGCAAGAAAGGGGGAATGGTTCGTATTAAATAAATATCCTGAAGACGGGTTGACATATTGCGGTAGTTCTTTTTCAGTTTTGAACTCTGTCCATAAGGTAGCCGATGTATTCCCGGGTAATGTACTTCTCCAGTTGTACTCTGGGTTGGGGTTTCGGCGAGGCAATTTTACATTGCTAATATAAAAAATCGTATCGTTCCTGTCTGCATAAATAATGTTGAACATCGGCAATGCATTCATGCTTAATGCCCGGTAAAATTCGGTGAAATTCCTGGCCTTATTCATCCGATACCATTCTTCCATTACCCTTATATCCATGGTGGCAGGTATCCGCATTGAGAAAACGCCTTTAGCTGTCTTTACCGTTGCTCCGTATTTACTCCAGTACACTTTTTTACTGATTGTGACCGGCAGGCCCTTTATAGTAAGTTTTGTTTTTTTTACCTCCAGATTTATCCATTGACCATCGAACAGGTACTGGTTATTGTTTTGAGGATTCATTTGCAACTGGTACACATCTATTTTGTCAGGATAATTGACGGTATGCGCCCAGCCCAGGTTTTCATTGGTGCCATGAAGAATAACGCATCCACCGGCCAGCAAACCACCCAGCATGTTCCAGCCCTGGTCACTTTGTACATGGGCTTCGTAAAATGCAGTCGGCCCTTCTATCGGTTGATGTGCATTGATCACGAGAATGGCTTCTCCTGTCGTTGTCCTGGATGGATGAAATGCAAAAGCATTAGATCCTTGCGAAGAAAATCCTGGAATGGTTGCAATCCGGCCGCCCAGTATCTGCGGCAACATATAATCCACGCCGCAAAAGATAGCGACAGAAAAAACAACCGCGGTCATGTATTCTTTTTCATCGAAAGGGAATGCTTTTTTGTATTTTATTTCATGCGGATGCGCTTTTGCATACGCATTCAAACCGGTTACATATCCTTTTACCAACGCGATAAAATCCGGGCTGAGCGTGTTCCACTGTTCATCTACCAGTTGCCGGCAACGCAGCAGGTTAATCACGTAATCAGCCTCTGCTCCTTTTTTACCTATGGCGGTGCCCAATTTTGCTTTGCCGGACAGAACTACAAGTTGAAGTGTGGTGAAATCATCTTCTGCATGTGCCCATGCAAGACCGTAAGCCGTTTCCGGATCTGTGGGAGCGAAAATATGCGGTACGCCAAAACTGTCTCTTGCAATAGTGATATTCGCCGGATTGATTTGCGCGATGGCGTGAATGCTAAAGAGAAAAAAAACGGGGAACCATTTTTTCATACTGAAAAGTAAACAAAAGAAAAATCGCTTTGCTTACAAAGTTGCCATCTTTTCTACAGGCTGCCTGATCGTTATTACGATCTTTGTCCCTTTGCCCGGCTCAGACAGGATATCCATACGTCCGCCCAGCATAGTTGCTCTTTCTCTCATTCCCAGCA
>Ga0066652_100000517_pt1 | contig 18590 bp, 18 predicted proteins | sample GraSoiAngelo_101_FD_71413 | JGI IMG/M metagenome (GOLD analysis project Ga0066652, IMG submission 71413) | Grasslands soil microbial communities from the Angelo Coastal Reserve, California, USA - 14_0903_02_30cm | ecosystem: Environmental > Terrestrial > Soil > Grasslands | place: USA... | reverse complement strand
TGGATAGTGTAATTCTTGTAGTGGACAGCGTGAATGGTGTAGAAGAACAAACCCGCAAACTGATGGAAGTTTGCCGCATGCGTGATACACCGGTAATTGTTTTTATAAATAAGATGGACCGTGATGGTAAGAACCGGTTTGATCTGCTTGAAGAGATAGAAAAGGAATTATCGATCCATTTGCACCCAATGACCTGGCCGATCAACAGCGGTAAAGAATTCAAAGGAGTTTATAATCTTCATGATAAAAGTTTGCGTTTGTTTACTGCTAATACAAAGGGCAGCGATGATCTGATCAGTGTGAATGACCTGAATGATGCGGTGGTAGATGATAAAATAGGAGAGAAGGATGCTGCTACTTTAAGGGAAGATGTGGACCTGGTGGATGGTGTGCATGGAGTATTAAATGTGGATGATTATTTAGCGGCGAAGGTGGCTCCTGTATTTTTTGGAAGTGCCATCAATAATTTTGGAGTGAAAGAATTACTTGAAACATTTGTACGCATTGCTCCCTTGCCACAATGTCGTCTCACATCGGCAAGAGTTGTTTGCCCCGATGAAGAAAAGTTGAGTGGGTTTATTTTTAAAATTCATGCTAACCTTGATCCAAAGCATAGAGACCGAATTGCATTTATGAGAGTATGCAGTGGTAAGTTTGAACGAAACAAATACTATCACCATGTTCGGCTAGATAAAGATGTTCGCTTTAGCAATCCTTATTCATTTATGGCCCGGGAGAAAAGTATAGTAGAAGATGCCTATCCCGGCGATGTAGTAGGATTGTTTGATACAGGAAATTTTAAAATTGGTGATACACTTACTGAAGGAGAGAATTTTTATTTCACAGGTATTCCAACGTTCTCCCCTGAAATTTTCAAAGAAGTGGTGAATAAAGATCCAATGAAGACAAAACAATTGGAAAAAGGATTGTTGCAGTTAACGGATGAAGGCGTTGCACAATTATTTACACAGCATGGGGGCAATAAAAAGATCATCGGTTGTGTTGGTGAACTTCAGTTTGAAGTGATACAATATCGTTTGCTGCAAGAATATGGTGCATCTGTCCAGTTTAATACACTACCTTTTTATAAGGCATGCTGGATAACGAGTGAGGATCCTAAAAAGGTGGAAGAGTTTACCAGATTTAAAGGAGCAAATACAGGTGTAGATAAGGATGGCCATATCGTTTACCTGGCACAAAGTGAATGGTTCCTGAATACAGAAAGAAATAATAATCCCGGGATCGAGTTTCATTTCTCGAGTGAAGTGCATAAGAATTAAACCCCTAAATCCCCTAAAGGGGGCTTTGGAAACATCATTAATGATAAATAATCATATCATATTTGAGTCAGAAAGGTTAATTGTAAGACAGTATGAATTTAAAACTGATACTGAGAATTTCTTTTTACTAAATGGAGATGATGATGTAATGCGTTACATCAGGGCTACAAAAACAAAAGAGGAGTGTGATGTATTTTTAAAGAAGGCGATCGATTCTTACAAAAGAAATCCATTGATAGGCCGTTGGGCAGCCGATGAAAAAGCAAGCGGGAAGTTTGTGGGGTCGTTTGCGATAATTCCGATCGAAGGTTCAGACGATATTCAATTAGGCTATGCACTTTTGAAAGAATTTTGGGGGAAAGGATTTGCGTCTGAATTAACAAAAACTGGCCTTGAGTATTATTTTAAGAACACAAATGCTGATCATATTTATGCCATAGCAGATCCTGCTAATGTTCCATCACATAATGTGTTGTTGAAAAATTCATTTGTAGCTGATGGAACAAAAATGGAAGACGATAAAGAATCATTGAAATTTATTTACAGAAAACGTTAATACTTCGCCACCACTCCTGTATAATTGTGCGGCGTTATTTTCTTCAACTCTTTCTTTACAGAACCATTTATTTTCAGGTTATCTATAAAATGATGAATTGATTTCTTATCAATATATGCATTGCCTCTTGTTAATTCTTTTAATGCTTCGTAAGGATTAGGATAATTCTCTCTTCTTAAAATGGTTTGTACAGCTTCAGCAACAACTGCCCAGTTATCTTCCAGTTGCTGGTGGATCATTCCATCATTAATAATAAGTTTACCAAGGCCCTTTTCTACAGAACGAAATGCGATCAATGTGTGAGCAAATGGCACGCCTATATTTCTGAGAACAGTTGAATCTGTAAGATCCCTTTGCAATCTGGAAACCGGGAGTTTGGAAGACAAATGTTCAAAGATGGCATTTGCCATTCCTAAATTTCCTTCTGCGTTTTCAAAATCGATCGGGTTTACTTTATGCGGCATGGCAGATGAACCCACTTCATTTTTATTTACTCTTTGTTTAAAATATTCCATAGAAACATACGTCCATATATCACGACAAAAATCAACAAGGATATTATTGATCCTTTTCATGCAATCGAAATGTGCAGCAAGATTATCATAGTGCTCGATCTGTGTAGTGTATTGCATGCGGGTAAGTCCTAAGGTTTTTTCAACAAACTCATTGCCGAGCTTTACCCAATCCATTTTTGGGAACGCAACATGATGTGCATTGAAATTGCCAGTAGCTCCGCCAAATTTTGCGCTGAAAGGAATATTGATAAGCTGCTCCACCTGGTTCTCTATTCGCTCTGCAAATACCATGAATTCCTTTCCCAATCTTGTTGGTGATGCTGGCTGCCCATGGGTATGTGCAAGCATTGGAATATCCTGCCATTCTTTTGCCAACAATTTTAATTGCGCATTTAAATTCAATAATGAAGGCAGGTACTCATACTCAACTGCATGTTTCCAAAAAAGCGGGATAGCCGTATTATTGATATCCTGCGATGTTAATCCAAAATGGATCCATTCTTTTTCTTCTTTAGCGTCGCTTTTTTCCAGGACGTTTTTTAAAAAATATTCTACTGCCTTTACATCATGATTGGTCGTGTATTCGATCTGTTTTATTTCCTGCGCATCTTCCGGGCCAAATTCTTCGGCGATCTTTCTAAGATGTTTTGCTGATTTTCCTGATAGTTTAAAAAATTTTTTATCGGCAAGGAAAAGAAAATATTCAATCTCGATCAACACACGATATTTTATCAAAGCGAATTCAGAGAAATACTGATCCAGGTGCTGCACTTGTTTACGGTAGCGACCGTCAATGGGAGAAATGGCTGAAAGATTAGTTAGTTCCATGCTTGTTTTTGTTTCCTTGTGGCTTATTGCTAATTGTCAATTAAATTTGCTGCAAAGATAAAAGACATTGACTGGAATAAAGAATGATACTAAAGCCCCCTTAGGAGAGGGAGGCAATAAGATAAAGGTTGGAATAGTTAGTTATCTCAATACAAGACCATTAATTTATGGATTAAAGCTTGAACCAATTGCTTCGCAAATTGAATTGGTAGAAGATAACCCTGCAAGATTAGCAGAAATGCTAAAAAATGATGAGATCGATCTTGGCCTGATCCCTGTTGCTGCCATTCATGAATTAAAAGAATCACATTTAGCCGGTGATTATTGTATTGGCACCGAAGGTGAGGCAGCATCTGTTTGTTTGTTCAGTGAAGTGCCATTAGAACAAATAGAAAAAGTTTATCTCGATTATCAAAGCAAGACCTCTGTTGAATTGTTGAAATGGATAATGCATGAATATTGGGGGATACATCCTGAGATAATAAATGCAACCGATGAAGATTACCGGAAAGAAATAAAAGGAACGACGGCAGGGTTAGTTATTGGTGATCGTGCATTTGAACAACGAAAACTTTCTACTTTTTTTTATGACCTTGGGGCAGAGTGGAAAAAAATAACCGGGCAACCATTTGTTTTTGCTGCTTGGATCAGCAATAAAAAATTGCCGGTTGAATTCATTAAAAAATTCAATGAAGCAAATGCGCTTGGCTTGACACATATCAATGAGATCGTAGCATCTCAATCTTTTGATCTTTATGATCTGAAAAAATATTATACACTCCATTTGAATTATTTGCTTGACGAAAGAAAGAAAAAAGCGATGGAATATTTTTTACAGGTGATCGGGGAAGAGGTAGGAGATTAAGATTGAGGCTGACACTGAGAATAAATCGCTTATTGAATACTTATACCTCATCTCAACCTTTTTCTTAAATTTTGATCCACTCTGAGGGAATCAGATCTTGGGTATCATTAGGGCCTTTGTTAAACCATTTTTTTGGTGCAATTACAATTTTTTCCGGGTTATTATTCAGCCAGGCTCCCCACCAGCTAAAACTACTGTTGGCAATGATATTATGATTGCATTGGCTCATCAGGTAAAGATCTTCAATATGATTTTTGGTTATAATGTTGGAGACAAAGACCGCATTATGTATTTGTAAATTTTCTTTTACCCAATTAATATTATCCGAAAAAAAATAGAATGTGGCATTCGGGACCCTAGATCTTATTAGTTCAATGGCCGAATTGTAATAACCAGTATCGAGTGTGCCATGATAATCTATAGTTATCGGATCTTTTTCGAAATCACCTCTCCTTATGTGAACGGAAACAGATCCCCCTTTTTTTAAAGAGGCAGAAAAGTCTTCGATGTTCTTCAAATACTCTTTCTTAAAAGTAAAATCGGATCTGATAATATCTTTTGCAGGTAAAAAATATTTTTCGCTTTGGAAATATCCTTTTAAGTAAACATTGCTGCCTAGCTCTAATACTTTTTTGTCAAAAGAAAATTCTTTTTCACGATAATAACTTCTCTTTTTTAATGGAGATAAATATTGAAATGCTTTTTCAAAATTGTGAACGGGGAGTAAGTTGTTGATCTCTTCTTTTGTCGCAAAGCCTATGTTAGCATTAAAAGATAAAAGGTCGAAAGTTCTAAGTTTGCTTTCACTGAAGGAAGACACATCGAGTTTTATAAAAGTATTATTTAAATGTGCAAGCGTTCTTCCTGCTGCATATTGAAACATCTGGTTTCCGAGTCCTCCTATGATATTACTGATGATCATTTTTTTCTTGCAAAAACATGAATCCCGTAACAGAGTAATTCAGATGAGCCTTTATCTTTTTTGGAAAGATTTTGCAGCAGTAAAAGATTCAGATGAATAATGATCTTTTGAAAAATATTTATTTTTTTGTCTGCATATTTTTCTGCGACGATTTTTATTCGCCGGGTTTCCTGGGCTACAAATTCAAAAAAATTTCCGTTTAGTTGCAAATCTTCTATTATAAAACCATTTTCGGGTAAATGCTTTTCATAGAAAAATTTACTTAACCCAGATGCAAAGTGATAAGGAGCAAAATGCGTTAAGCTGGCAAAGGGAGCAGTGGTCAGTAAATACCCTCCCGGTTTAACCAAGCGACTAAATTCTTTTATCGCACCTATTGGATCAGGAATGTGTTCAAGTACTTCCGTACACATGATCGCATCTACTGAATTATCAGGCAACGGAATGGAAAGAATATCGGATACGATATCAAGTTTTGAATTATCCCAGGTTCCTGTTTGCAAACCAATTTCACCATCTCCCGAATATTGGCCAAAATCTTGCGAAATGTATTTTAAATGATCGCAAAATTTTTTGAATTGCAATTCACCGGCTCCTGCATCAAGGATCGTTAAACCTTCAGGGATTCTTTTTAGAGTTTTTTCGATCCACATAACCCTTGCAGATTCATTTGTGGTTCCTACTGTAAACATGTTAATTACTGAATTGAATATAAATATCTCCAAAAAGGCTTTTATGAAATTTCTTTTCTTTTACGTGTAAAAGAAATTCCGGGAAAGAAAGCCATTGATCCAGGTTCATTGCAAAAGATTCGCCGACGCTATAATTATAAGAAGCGTCTGAGTCTATGACATCAAGGCGCTCGAGACAGGCATAAAGATTATCTGCCATTTCGGGTACGCAGTATTCAAAAGATAAAGCAGAAATTTTTTTGTTTAATCCTCTTAATACTTCCAATTCAAAACCCTCTACATCAATTTTGCAAAAATCAGGGATGCCATATTTCCCAATCAATTTATCGCAGGTAGAAACAGGAACCTGTATAGTCTCTTTCCATTCATTTCTTTTGAATCTCGATGAACCAGTTTTGGTAATAAACTCTTTTGAAAAGGACGAGATGGTCGATTCATCTGCAATATGGAATTCTAAAATTCCTTCGGAATTAGAAAGGCCGATATTTTCAATATGGATCTTATTTCCAAATTTTTCTTTGAGAATCTGTACACAATGCTGCTGTGGTTCAACAGCCACAACGTTTGCGCCTATTTCAAGAAATATATCGATCCTGTTGCCAACATTAGCGCCGATATCAAAAACAAGTCCTTGCGGTTTTACCCATCGTTGATAATGTGATATCATTGCTGCCCGTTTATCAACCTCTTTTTTTTTCTTATTGAATAAATTGAACATTTAATTTTTTTTAAACCAAAAACATCCACAGCCATAAGACTGTTCTTTTACCAATGAAGGGTCAGCATTTTGAATTAGCCCTCCAATGTCGGGAATCAAAGAAAACTCTTTTAGCGCAAAGGGGGAAAAATATTCAATGATCTGTTCAAAGCTATAAATCCGATGTGCATTGAATTCAATTTTTGCTTTTCCAACTGGTGTCACGAATAAAAGATCACCACCATCTTTCAAAACTCTTTTCAATTCATTTATAGATTTGATATCACCTTGCGGATCTATTTCATCGCCATATCTGCCAAGGCCGATATGCTCTATCGTGTGCATACATGATAAGGAAGGAATAGAATTGTCAGCAAAGCTGAGTTGTTTCAGATCAGCAAAGCCTGATTCAAGATTATTCAATTTCAGATCAGCAGGTCGGTAATCATAGAATTTTATAGGAACAAATGCTGAAATAATTGTGCTAAAGCTTAAAATGGAAGAAATGTCGACGTGATAGGCTGGTTTTGTTTGTGCAAGTATTCGTGCCGCCCACGCCGGATGATAAGTATAATGATGATCAAAAGGGGTTTTAGTGATCGTATCTTTTAAACAAGGATAAATGTCCCGGGTTTTTACCGAAAATCGTTTATCGTTTTTATTCCTGAAACGATTCAATTCAGCCAGGTATTTGAAAAAGCGGGCAATCTTTTTGGGGAACCTTATCAATATATCTTTTCCAATCTGTACTATGTAATTTTTTAGATACATCTCTTTGATTTAATACCATAATCTTGCTTTGACGCTTCGAAGATAATCGATCGTGATTTGTTTAACAGGCGTTCTTTTTTCTGTTGATGAAATATTAAAGACCTTTTTCCATCCGCTAAAAAAGCCTGTTAAATTAAACCCTGTTTCTTTTAAATATTGCAATGACCACATAAAGGCGGTTGAATAAAAATATTTTTTTGGCAGATATCTCCAGGCAACTTTGCTTTTATTTAACCACATCATTTGCAGCTTTTCTTTTTTGGGTTTTCTGCCAAGAGGCGACTCTTTGTGGAGCATAACAATTTTATCGCTGTATACGATCGAGTATCCCGCATCAAGAATCCTGTAGGCAAGATCATATTCTTCCATACCATAAAAAAAATCGGCGGGATATTCACCAAGTTTTTCTATCACATCTCTTTTTATGGCATGTGCTCCGCCTGCATAATAATATGTTTCAAAAAAAGAACTGTCTTTGTATTCATCGAAACGTTTATGCGGTAATCCATTCTTCTGCATTTCCAATGTGTCGTAATAAAGTATTTTAAAAGAGACTATCGCTTTTGGCTTTTCTGTGTTATTTGTTTCAAATTCTTTTACAAGGTTTACGAGGGAATCTTTGTTTTGAAGCACTGCATCATCGTCCAGCATGATAATGACAGGAGCCTTACCTTTTTTCAAAGCGAAATTTCTTCCTTTTGCTACTCCCAGATTTTCGGGAGCATCAAAATAACGGAAGGGCATGGATGGAGTTGAGTTTATATAATTTTTTACTGCTGTGTAATTATCTGTTGATGCATTGTTCACCACTATCACTTCTTCAAGAAGATCTGGTGCACCATCAAGTCCCTGGATGTTTTGCAGCAGTTCCAGCATATCAGCGGGACGATTGTATGTGATGATTATAAAACTAAGTGGCTTCAACTTTTGGGTTTTACTGATAAAAGTAATTCTCTGTAATCTTTATTAAATCTTTCTATATCGAAATTATTTTTTGCGTATTCAATATTATTTGCAGCGATCTTATTCACTTGATCCCGGTTGTTTTTTAACCAGGTAATTTTTTCTGTGGCCTCGTTTATTATCGATACTTCATTGTTCGTATTGCTAAAAAGAAAGCCGTTCTCATTATTTCTAATATGATAGGGAATGTCACCAACTGCTGTAGATAAAATAACACAGCCATAAGCCATGGCTTCCATAATAACCATTGGAAAGCCTTCTGTTGAAGAAGTAAGCATCAATATATGAGCCTTGGAATAAATATCATGTATCCTTTGCTGATCATTGATGTTTCCATGAAATTTTATAAATGGATATGTTGATTTGTTTATTGATTCGGACACATCACCCATGATCTCAAAGTCCACATTTTCTTTTTTATCGTATAATTGTTTTGACGTTCCGGCAACCAGCTCTACTCTTTTTTCTTCTGTGCCGCGACCAACGTATAAAACAGTAAATGCTTTATTGTCTTTAGCAAAAGGGTTTCCGGGCAACTCTATAGCATTTGAAATATGTATGATCTTTTCTAATAGGTTAGTTGGTATTTTATACCGGGCATATAGTTCCTTATGATCTTCAATTCTTTTTTGACTGATCATAATCGTTTTGGTAATAAAAGGTAAAAATGGTATCCTGATATAAGAAAAAGTGTTCAGGGAATGGATCAGTTCAATCTGTGAAATACTTTTTTTTATCCATGGACTAATTTTATAACCAAAATTACATTGTCCATTAAATACAATCGGTTTTTGTCGTTGGCTATTGATATAACCTGAAACAACCCCACGATAAAAAAGATTCAGGAAATAAAGCCACTTGTTATCAGTGAACTTTGATATATCTCTGATCTCACAACCTGTTTTTATAAAATCTTTTAAGAACCGATCATCAACAGATCTTTTTGTAAAGTAAATGAGGCAATCACTTCCGCCAACTGCTGCAGCTATCTGTGCATGTACTTTTTCGGCGCCACCAGTATGATAAAAAGGGAAAAAGAAAAACACCCTGTATTCTTTTTTCAGTGGACTTGCTAACGCTTTTATTCTTCCGATAAGTATAAAAGGAAATATTAAAATATCTTCTACAAACCTTTTTATGAGCAGCAAGTGATACATTATTTGCGAAACAGGTTTTTAATTTCTTTTGCCAGGCCTTTGATCATATCAGGAAATAAACTTGCAGCAACACAAAAGCTGAACCAATTGATTTTTGCTCCGCTTAAAAATTTGATCTTCATTGACGCATGCCTGAAAAAAACATTTTTCTTTTTAAGATAGATATTTGTTACGGAATCTTCATGTGAGCGGTACAATAATAGCGGCTCATTTATTTTTGCTATGCTTATGCCACGATTTAATACCCTTAGCCAAAGATCATAATCCTCAATATTTTTTTGTTTTTCATTATACTTTAACTCTTTAAGGATAGCTGTTCTCATCATTACAGAAGGATGAGCAATGCAATTTTCAAACAGCAATTGATCCTTGATTTGTTTGCTGGTTATTGTTTTCCTGTCCAATTCCCAGCTACCCGTTTTTTCTTCTTTGTCATTTATAAATTCAATTGTAGTAGCAACGACTCCTATATTCTCATTTTGATCAAGAAAGCTTTTTTGTTTGGCTAATCTTTCGGGCAGGCAAATGTCATCCGCATCCATACGGGCAATATATTTTCCATTTGCTATTTCAATACATCTGTTCAGGGTAAACACTAACCCTTTGTTAGTTGGGTTTTTAAGGTAAATAATTCTTGGATCACTAAATGCCCGGATTGCAAATTCAGTTTTATCCGTGCTGCCGTCATTGATAATGATAAATTCGAAATCGGTAAAAGTTTGATGCAGCACACTCACGATCGCTTTGGCAATATATTTTTCACAATTATAAGCCGGAAGAATAACACTGACCGCTGGGACATTCATGGCAGCAAAATAACCATAAAATCTTCAGGCATCAAACCCGGTTCGCAAGGGCTGTTTCCTTCCTGTTTCGCCATTCCATAAAAATGCCGGTGGCAAATACAATCAATAATATAATCGAAAAAATGGAAGTAATACTTTTCCCCTTATAATAACCTTGTGGTTTGAATTCAAATTTGATATCATGTTTGCCTGCAGGCACTGCTAGTCCACGCAACACATAATTTACTTTTACGATCGGCGCTTCTTTTCCATCAATGTATGCTTTCCATCCGCTTTTATAATAAACTTCACTAAAGACGGCAAATTGATTACTTGCTGCGTTAAATGTGTAAGTGACTATGTCGTTATCATTTTTTACTAACGTGATAGCCGCAGTGCTGTCTGCAACCGGTTCAAATGGAATAGAAGACTTAAAAATATCCTGGACCACTGCTGTGTCTGCAGGGTTATAATTGCCTAATGAATTCATCTCTGCATTAGCGTCTTTTACGTATTGAATGTTTTTAACAAGCCAGCAATTGCCCAATGCGCTGTCATTTTTTTGATATGCTTCTGTTTGCCCATCCCGGTTTTTTTGAATAAAATACTTTGTATTAAGCATATTAAACACATACGTGTTAGGTTGTTGCGCTGAAAGTTTATGCTCGATCAATTCCTGGTAGATGGCAATTTTAGCAGGATGATAACCGCCAACAGAATTATAGTAATAGGAAGTATAATTTTCAGAAAACGCATCCCCTGCTACATTGAAAACCCTGAACTGCGATTTGTCTGCTAATATCTCATTATCAGATTTTGTCTTTACAAAAGGCAATTCATTTTCTTGTTTGTCCTGATAGTTATCATAGTTTAGATATTTAACATCTATTGTAAGGCTGTCTATTAAAACAAAAATTAGTAACCCAATTCCTAAAACTAAATTGTTGATCGTTTTTCTTATTGCAAGAAAAACCAATAATAATGCAACAAAACCAAAACCAAGTGCCCTCAGTATATCACCCATCATCAATGATTTGCGGTCCTCTCTTAATCCGTCAAAGAAAGTGTTGAAGATTTGTAACCATTGTTGGGCTCCTTCGCCTCCGCTTTTTATTCGTTTCATAAGCTCATTGTCCGCTCCGCTCATGAAACTTGACATAAAATATATAATGAACAATAAAGCAAAAGTAGCAGCAACAGCGATCAGACTTTTTTTAAATTCAGGTAAAAGTGTTTTTTTATCGGCCGTATCAGCGATCTTAGTTAGACCCATAACGGCCAGCAAGGGGAGGAGCAGTTGCGGAATAACCATTATCATTGATGGGGCTCTGAATTTATTATAGAGCGGAAGATGATTATATAAAAATCCATTTAATGCTTCAAAATAACTGCCCCACGACATCATGATCGTAAAAACAATAGCAGTAAATATCCACCATTTGTGTTTTCCATCAAGTATAAACATGCCAAGTATTGCTAAAATGCAAATGATGGCTCCAACATAAGTAGGTCCTGAAACTCCTACCTCACCGGGTTTAGTCATCCCACCCCAATAGTAGCTCAAATATTGAGAAACCTGCTGCTGAGCTTCTTTTGGAAAAGTTCTTAAACTTTCCAGTGCTTTCGAATCTTCTTCTTTTATTTCCATTTTATAGCTTGCCCCACCATACATCCGGGGAACCATCATGATCAACGGTTCAGTGATCTCCATACTATAGCTTAATGCATAGTCTTTCGTCAGGCCATCTGAAGCATCATCATTTTTTACAGTTGAATCAACCAGTGTTCTGCCACCACCCCGAATAGTTTCTTTCTGGTATTCATAAGTTGAGAAAATACTTACAGCATTTGTAAGTACACCCGTCAGTGCTGCAATAATTGTAAATGCAGCGGCCATTCCAAAATGCCGCCATTCTTTATTTTTTATCCAGCGCACTGCGTAAAAGATCGTCATGATCGCCAGGGTAATAAAAAGATAATAATCTATCTGCGGATGATTTTGCATGATCAGTACCGAAGTGAACAGGGCGGTGAGGCCAGCGCCTAACCAATATTTCTTTTCATATATTAAAATAATAGAAGCAAGCAAAGAAGGCATATAGGCGATCGATAACATTTTGGTGTCATGACCAACAGAGGTGATGATGGGATTATAAGTGGCGTAAGCAAATGCCAGTGCACCAAGGATACCAAAAATTGTTCTTATTCGAAGAGTGACGCATAAAAAATAAAAACAAATACATGCAAGGAAAAAGAAATTTACTGGTTTGGGTAATCCAAGTGAGAATATTTGGTGAGCTATCCAGGGAATTTTATTATTGTTGGGATATCCAATTTGAAAGGTAGGCATACCGCTAAACATTCCATTTGTCCAAAGAGGATAAACACCATTATGGGTTTTTGCATATTCAACCGATTGCTGGATGGATCCTTTCCAATGAGTGATATCATGCTGCGCAACTACTTTTCCTTCCAATACAGGCTTGCAATAAACAAATGCAACAACAAGAAAGATCAACACTGCTATTCCATGAGGTATCAGTTTCTTAAACCATGAGCTCTTCATATATAAATGGGGGTTGTTATGGCTGACAAAATAATGCTATTTTACACGAAAAATCCGTGATGCGTTGGCTTTTATTTTTGTCGAAACTCGCTTTCATTTGCAACTTGCTTTTTATACCTGCTTTCATTTTACAAGTTAAAAATTTCATTGGTAATGCTGACCTTTCTTCTTACATCATAATTATCGGTTTTGTGTTTGCAATTCTCTTTAATCCTGTAACCAACCTGTGTTATCTTGTTTTATTTTTTAGCAATAAACAAAAGCTTTCTATTATACCCGGTTGGCTTATTGTTATTAATGTTTTATTTTTATTTTTTCAGGTAATTTTTCTTTTGTTAATGAATATCCATAATTACGAATCATGATAAATAATATTCTTAAGGATAAGCCAACAAAGCTTTTCCTCGGTATTATTGCCTTTTTTTGCTGCAATGCACTTATCGCTGAAACGATCGGAACAAAACTTTTTTCGCTTGAAAAACTTTTCGGCTTTACACCAACACCATTTACTCTTTTTGGAGAATCAGTTACAATAACGCTAACATGTGGTGTTTTGCTATGGCCTCTTGAATTTGTAATGACGGATATTGTAAATGAATATTACGGGCCAAAAGCTGTACGACGGATATCTTTTACTGCAATTGCACTTATCTCTTATGCATTCCTGATGTTTTATACTGCAATACATGTACCTGCTGCTGATTTTTGGATCTCAAGCGGGGCAGAAAGAAATCATATACCAAATATGCAAGATGCGTTTAATGGAATATTCGGACAGGGAATGAGAATTATTGTAGGTAGTCTCGTTGCATTCCTGGTAAGCCAGTTGGTAGATTCATATGTGTTTCATAAAATAAAAAGAGCAACTGGTGAAAAAAGGATCTGGCTAAGGGCAACCGGTTCTACATTGGTATCTCAGCTAATAGATAGTTATATAGTTTTATTTATCGCTTTTAGTGGAATTTTTTCATGGCAGCAAATACTTGCTATTGGTGTCGTCAACTATTTATACAAGGCAAGCATGGCGATCATCCTTACACCTGTGATCATTGTTGCAGAACAAAGGATCGAGAAATATGTGGGTCATGATGTAGCGAAAAAGATGAAGAGAGCAGCAATGGGGCAGGAGCAGGATGCATTTCCAAATATTCCTACAGCAGGATGATGAGATGCTGGATACTTGTTACTGGATAATGGATAGTGATAACTATTGAGCTAGAACTGATCTTTGATCATCTTCGCAACGATCTTATCTATAGGAAGTGTTAGCATTTCATCAGAAAAATCATTCCATTCGATTAATCGAAATGTTTCCGCTTCTCCCGTATTATTATATATCTCCATTTGTTGTTCATCAAAATCAAATGGTTTAATGCGTAACGGCACTTTCAATTCTTCTAATTGCTTTGCAAAATAATAGATGGAAATTATTTGATCATCAGGTTTGAATGCAGACATTTGAAAATAATCCGTTGTATATATATGATCTCCGATCTCTGCTTCAATACCTAATTCTTCCTTTAATTCTCTTTTTAAACAATCTCTTGTGCCTTCTCCAAATTCTAAACCACCACCGGGAAATTTAGTATATAAGCCGCCACGTATATATTCATCTGCAACTAGTATTTGCTTCTTATCATTTATAAGAATGCCATACACACGAAGATTAAAACGATGCATTAAGAAAAGATTATAGTGAAGATGAAGGAAGGAGATTTAAATTTCTATACTTCCGTTAAATACTCTTTCTGCAGGCCCACAGAGCCAGATGTTTCTGAATTTGCCATCATCTATCCGGTCAAATTCTACATTCAGTCTGCCACCAAGCGTTTTTACTTCTACCTCATTAAAACCATTTTCATTATGATAGCAAACTAATGCAGCAGCGGTAACGCCGGTTCCGCAACTGAGGGTTTCATTCTCAACACCACGTTCATATGTCCTTACAAAAATCTTATCAGGCTCATCAAGCTGCTCAACAAAATTTACATTGATACCTTCTTTTTCAAAGTCACGGCTATAGCGAATCTCCCGGCCTTTTTTAACTACGTCATAGTCGGTAAGATGCGGAATCAATTTTACGTAGTGAGGCGAACCCGTATCAACTAAAAAGTCACTATGATGATTGATAATATTATCAACATCATTCATTTTTAAATAAACAACACCATTGGTATCGATCCTTGCTTCATGTTCTCCATCAGTAGCAATAAACTTGTACAGTTCCTTTTGTATCCCTACGCTTTCAGCAAATTTTATAAGACAGCGACCTCCATTCCCGCACATTGTACCTTCCAGACCATCGGCATTATAATAAACCATTTCAAAATCATAGCCTGATCTTTCATTTAATAACATCAGGCCATCCGCGCCAATTCCAAAACGCCTGTCGCAGAGTTCTTTTATCATATCCTGACTAAGAACTACGTTATGACCATTACGATTGTCAATGATCACAAAATCATTTCCGGTGCCTTGATATTTGAAAAACTCTGTCCTCATATTATTTCTTATACATTTTGAGATACAATTTCTAATACTTTAATGATCAGTGCTTCAACTGCGGCCTTCCCATCTTTTGAAAACTCTTTTCTTACCCTGTTAGCTATAACGGCATTTAACGAAAGACAGTTGTGTCCAAGTAGCCTGCTTAGTCCGTAAATGGCCGATGTTTCCATTTCAAAGTTAGTGATCCTATGCTGACCAAATCGAAATTGAGTAAGCCGATTGATCAATTCCGGATTGCTGATTCCTAATCGAAGCACTCTTCCCTGGGGGCCATAAAATCCCGGGCAAGTAACAGTAATTCCCTGGTAAAAATCTTTTACAAAATGCTTAATTAACGAGGCACTGGCGCCGGCAATATAGGGATAGCCTATCTGGCTGTGCATCTGCGTACTGGTTACAAAGGAATGAAGCAATTGTTTTTCTTCATCATTTTGTTCATGCCGATAAAAATTCAGAAGATTATCGATGCCAAGACCGTGAGTGGAAGCAATAAAATTATCGACAGGGATCTCGGGTTGCAATGCTCCTGAAGTACCAATACGAATGAGATTTAAAGAGGTAAGCGTTGGTTTGATCTCTCTTGTCGTTAGATCAATATTAACTATAGCATCCAATTCATTAATAGCAATGTCAATATTATCAGTGCCTATGCCGGTAGAAAGAACAGTTAATTTTTTTTTACCAATAACTCCAGTATGTGTGATAAATTCCCGGTATTCGCTTTTGTATTCAATTTTGTCAAAATGTTTGCTTACTTCTTTTACACGATCCGGATCGCCGACGAGAAAAACGGTGTTACCGACCTCATGAGGAAGGAGGTTTAAATGGTATATAGCGCCTCTTGCATTTAGTATCATTTCCGATTCTGCGATCCTTGCCATGTCTGTTGGATTATAATCTTTTAAATAAACGGCTTATATTTGCTCCCGTTTAAGACAAATCTAAATATAATCCCGATAAATTATCGGGACTGAAAACGGAAAATAAATAGGGTCCTTTGGCCGAGTGGCTAGGCTCAGCTCTGCAAAAGCTGCTACGGCGGTTCGAATCCGCCAGGGACCTCTGAAAAGGTTACCAGAAATGGTAGCCTTTCTTTTTTTAACTTCTCACGCCGATAAGCAAATAAAAAGAGCTGCTACTTTCATAACAGCCCTGGTGTTCATATAGCAAGCAGGTAGTTAAAGCCAGAAAGAAGTTGATATGCCAGCCGGAATTCGTTTCCACCCCTTCTGGATGGTCTTTTTATAAATATTCTTTCCTGAAAATCTTAAAATATTATTAGGTTCAAAATGCAGGTAACCAATACCAGGGATCTCCACTTCAAAACCCAGTATGAGCATTTCTTTTATGGAACTTATAAAACAACTAAGATCGGAAGCTGTGATGTTACTCTCCACCTTCATGTTTTTGGAAATAAAATCTATCAGTTCAGAATCAGTTGTTTGATTTTGATCTGGCTGGAAATTGATCCATTTTCTTGAATGATCATTTTCTGCCGCAGGATTTTCTCCTACCACTTCAAATTTTCCAATTTGAGGAAGTTGTAAATAGTTATGTCTTTCGAGAAAAGCACGAAAGTGCTGTGCGATTTTCATAATAGCCGTTAGTTTACTAATCAGAAAAGATAAAAGGATGCGGAAAAATGTTTGGGTAACAGAAGATCTTAGAAAAAGGTAATGGGAAGTAACGCAGGGTGCCGAAGGTTTCTCAAGAGGGAAACAAGGTTATGAATAATTTTCCGTTAAAGCAATAGCTGATGCAAATTTTTTTGAATTAATTCTGCTCGACCACAGTTTTGCCTCTGGTGCTATAGCGTAGTTGTAATGAATCCCTGATACGTGCTGTATCAGCCGGGGTGGCAGGAAGCACAAAATATAAATTGTAAAGAACAGAATCTTTTGTGTCCATGTTCACATTCACCTTAATACTTTGGAGGTGAGCATACCTGCTAAATGCTCTTTGCCTGGCTGCTTTTTCTATTACAAAACGGTACATTCCCGATGTATCTATCGGTTTTGTTGTTGATGGAATTGAATCTGTCTTTTTAAGTAAAGTATCATTAGTAACCACAGGCTGAATGTCTTCTTTTATTACAATAGGTTCATTCTTGTTTTTTGTTTTTGTATAAACAATATATCCGCCAAAAACAGCAAGTGAAAGTCCGGCAATTACAATGAGCCAGGCCGCGATGCTTTTTGTTGCAGGCGTTTTTGGCTTTTTAGGAGAAAACATTTCTTCATAGTCAGTGAATGAGTTTTCTGTCGTGGAGGTCTTATCGCGGCCATCACCTGCATTGTCTTTGCTTTTCTCTTGCAAATAGTTGCCCTGGACAAATTCAATCGTACCAAACTTATTTTTTGAAAGTGTTCCAATGCCTTCAAATAAATATGGTTTTCCAATATTCAGGAACTGGCGGGCAAGTTCAAGATTGGAATCAAGATCGCTTGCAACTAAACTCTTCATTTTGCCCGTACTTTCTGCAATAAAGTTTACTAATTCGGCATCTTCCTTCACATAAGCATCATGCTGAAAAGTTATTTCACCTGAATCAGTAAGGATAAATCTTCCAAGACCGGCAAGACCGAGTTGTTTGTTATTAATAAGGAATTGAGCTAATAGTGGCGATATTTTCAAGGTATTTGATTTTAACAGCCTACAAGGTAATTATTTTACCTCGCTATGGCAAGTTGCTGCGATCGCTTTGTAATTTTGCATATGTTTTCAAAAGAAGAGCAGGATTTCATTAAATACTGGGAAGAGAACCGCAACAAGCAAAAAAAGTTTTTTAAACAAATAGCGATAGGGTTGCCATTTGGAGTTTTGTTTGCCGTAGCCATGTTTGTAAATTTTGCTTCTGGCTGGGATAAAAGGGTGGTATCTCTTACGAAAACTTATCCATCGTTCAAATCACTTGTCTTAGTTTTAATAATAGCCGTATTGGCCATTGTGGTCTTTATTTCGGTATTTTCAGTAAAAGTGAAATGGGAAAAACATGAGCAGAAGTACAAGGAACTATTGAGCCGCTCCAGATCTGAATCTAAACCTCAAACTTAATCTTACAACTTGACATACGAAGCCATATCAGTTTTTGATATTTTAAAAATAGGAGTAGGGCCTTCCAGTTCGCATACATTGGGGCCATGGCGTGCAGCACAAAGATTTGTACAAAGCATTATTGATAGAAATTTATTACAACAAGTGAACGCAGTTCGTGTGCTGTTGTATGGTTCGCTGGCAAAAACCGGGAAAGGACATGGTACAGATATAGCAATACAGTTAGGACTTTGCGGCGAAGATCCTGTAACATTTGATGTAACATCTATCGATAGCCGAATTGCTGATATTGCTGCTATGAAAGAATTGGTGCTTGGTGGTTTACACGAAGTCCAATTTGATCCAAGAGAAGATATAGAATTTCTGTTCAGTGAATCTTTGCCTTTCCATCCAAATGCCGTTACGTTTTTAGCAGATTGTAAAAACGGAGA
>Ga0066652_100000516_pt1 | contig 18600 bp, 17 predicted proteins | sample GraSoiAngelo_101_FD_71413 | JGI IMG/M metagenome (GOLD analysis project Ga0066652, IMG submission 71413) | Grasslands soil microbial communities from the Angelo Coastal Reserve, California, USA - 14_0903_02_30cm | ecosystem: Environmental > Terrestrial > Soil > Grasslands | place: USA... | reverse complement strand
TCGAGAACGTGCCGCGCATCCGCGACGTCGAGACGCTCGTCGATCTCATCAAGTCCATCGGCGCCGAGGCCGAGTGGACCGCCCGCAACGCGCTCACGATCCACGCGAAGCAGCTCCGTGCCACCGAGCTCGACCCGGCGCTCTGTCGGAAGATTCGCGCGTCCATCCTGCTTGCGGGGCCGTTGCTCGCCCGGTGCGGCGAGATCGAACTTCCGCCGCCGGGGGGCGATGTCATCGGACGGCGTCGCGTCGACACGCACTTCCTCGCCCTCCAGCAGCTCGGGGCGACCTTCACCCTCGACGACGCCTTCCTCCTGCGCGCCAAGCGACTCCGTGGCGCGGACGTCTTCCTCGACGAGCCCAGTGTCACGGCGACCGAGAACGCCCTCGCTGCTGCCGTCGCGGCGGACGGGACGACCGTCCTTCGCAACGCCGCCAGCGAGCCCCACGTTCAGGATCTCGCGAGGTTCCTCGTCGCCATGGGCGCGAGCATCGATGGGATCGGGACGAACACCGTGACGATCCATGGCGGCCGTCCGCTCCGCGGTTGCCGCTACGAGATCGGCCCCGATCACATCGAGGTCGGCTCGTTCATCGGGCTCGCCGCCGTGACGCGCTCCGAGATCACGATCGAGCGCGCCGGCGTGCAGCATCTCCGCTCCACGCTGATGGGATTCGAGCGACTCGGGGTAGCCTGCCGGATCGAGGGGGACGACCTCGTCGTCCCCGGCAAGCAGGAGATGGTCATCCGCAGCGACCTGGGAGGCGCGGTTCCGAAACTCGAGGATCAGCCCTGGCCGGCCTTTCCCGCGGATACGATGTCCATCGCGCTCGTCACCGCCACACAGTGCGAAGGCGTCATCGTCATTCACGAGAAGATGTTCGAGTCTCGACTCTTCTTCGTCGATAAGCTGATCGGGATGGGCGCCAAGATCGTGCTGTGCGATCCTCACCGCGCCGTCGTCGTCGGTCCGACGAAGCTCCACTCCGGTCGCGTGGAATCCCCCGACATTCGCGCCGGCATGGCGATGCTCCTCGCGGCACTCTGTGCCAAAGGCGAGAGCATCATCGACAACGTCGGCCAGATCGAGCGCGGCTACGAGCGAATCGACGAGCGCTTGCGAGCGCTCGGGGCCAAGCTGGAGCGCGTCGAGGATCGCCGCCTGAAGTGAGCCACGCTCCGGCACCGGCCGACATGGTTCCGGAGGCCGAAGTCGTCGACGCGTTCGAAGAGCTGGGCATCATCGCGTTCACGACCGGTCGAGCGACCGGAAGCTTCGGCCTGCACACCGACGAGCCGGTGCGCGACGTGATGGCGCGCTGGAACGCGCTGCGGACGCGGCTGGCTTGCGCCCGGCTCGCCACCGCGGCGCAGGTGCACGGCGATGCGATCCTGGAGCACGCGGCGGCATGGGAAGGCTGGCTGCGCGGTGAGGGCGCGGACGGCCACCTCTCCCCGGCGCGCGGTACGGCGATGGCCGTCACCGTCGCCGACTGCGTTCCCGTGTTCATCGCGCATCCATCCGGTGCGACCGCGATCCTTCACTCCGGATGGCGCGGCACTGCGGCGCGCATCACGGAGCGCGCCATTCGACGATTCCACGCGCTCGGTCTCGCCGCCGCTGAGCTGCGTGTCCACTGTGGTCCGGCCATCTGCGGGCGCTGCTACGAGGTGAGCGCGGATGTCGCGCGTCAGCTCACCGGCCGGGATCCAGGACGTGCGGTCACCGTCGATCTGCGCGAGCTCATCGCGCGTCACGCGCGAAAGCTCGGCGTCACGTCGGTCACCTCGAGCCCCTACTGCACTCGCTGCGACAACGACCGGTTCTTCTCGCACCGCGCGGGCGATCTCGGCCGACAGCTTGGCGTCATCCTCGCGCGCGTGTGACGCCCCGCGACGCCGGCGTCGCAACTTGACCCGGCGTTTCGCCGCTCTTACTTTAAATGTTGCGGCCGGACTTCGGGTCGGTCGCGAAATGTGGGGGAGGCTCCCCACATTTTTTTATTCTCTGACGTTGCCTAGAGACAACGTGAACGACGAGCTGGAACATGTTGTCGTCGAAGGGCTTGACGAGGTTGGTTACGATCTCGTCGAGCTGCGGAAGGGTGGATCGCGGTCGCGGCCGGTGCTCGAGGTGCGCATCGATCGTCGCGACGGTGAGAAGGTGACCGTCGATGACTGCGCACGGGCGTCCCGTGCGCTGGAAGCGCGGCTCGATTCGGGCTCGCTGGTCGCCGAACGATATGTGTTGCAGGTGTCGTCACCGGGCGAGCGTCCGCTGCGGACGTCGGCCGAGTGGCGTCGCTTCGTCGGGCGTTGGGCCAATGTGCTGGCGCCGGACTTCGGCGGCCGGTTCGAGGCGGTGATTGGTGAGGTGGACGAGCACGACGGCGAAACGGTCGTCACGCTTCGTCCGGAGCATGGTGAGGCGAAGCGGATTCCGCTCGCCGCGGTCAAGGAGGCCCGGCTGGCGTTTCGCTTCTAACAGGCAAGGGTGTACGGGCTGTCGATTCCGACGAGCCCATTTCCGCGAGGTCATGGATGGTCAGTTCCGCCGAGATGTTGGCCGCGTTCCGCGAGCTCTCGAACTCGAAGCAGCTCGATCGTACGGAACTCTACGGGCTGCTGCAGGACGGGTTCATGGCCGCGCTGGCGAAGAAGTACGGCCCCACCGTCCAGGCGGAGGTCGACATCGACGATTCGCGCGGTGAGATCCGTATCGTGCTTCTCAAAACCGTCGTCGAGACGGTCGAGGACTCGGCGCGCGAGATCTCCCTCGAGGAAGCGAAGATCTTCGACGAGGGGTTCGAGCCCGGCGACGTCATGGAGGAGCCGCTCGACTTCACCGTCTTCGGGCGCGCCGCGATCCAGGCCGCCAAGCAGCGCATCATCCAGCGCGTGCGCGAGGGCGAGCGCACCAAGATCCGTGACGAGTTCGCGTCCCGCGTCGGCGACCTGCTCTCGGGTGAGATCCAGCAGATCGAGCGCGGCAAGCTCGTCGTGATGCTCAACAAGTTCCGCGAGGCGGAGGCGATCATCCCCTACCGCGAGCAGAACCATCGCGAGCATTTCCATCAGGGCGAGCCGATCCGCGCCGTGCTGAAGCGGGTCGAGGAGACGCCCAAGGGCCCCCGGCTCATCCTGAGCCGCGCCGATGGTCTGTTCGTCAAGGCGCTGTTCAAGCTCGAGGTGCCTGAGATCCAGCAGAACATCGTCGAGATTCGGGCGACGGCGCGCGAAGTCGGCAGTCGCACCAAGATCGCCGTCTTCTCGCGCGACGACAGCATCGATCCAGTGGGTGCATGCGTCGGTCTCAAGGGGTCCCGCGTGCAGACCGTCGTCAACGAGCTCGGTGGCGAGCGCATCGACATCGTGCCGTGGTCGTCCGATCCCGAGCGGTTCGCCAAGCTCGCGCTCGCACCGGCCAAGGTGGCGAGAGTGTTCAGTGACGGTGTCAGCAAGACGATCCAGGCCGTCGTGGACGAGGATCAGCTTTCCCTCGCCATCGGACGCAACGGGCAGAACGTGCGCCTCGCGTCCGAGCTCACCGGCTGGAAGATCGATCTCTACTCGAGCCGCGAATGGCTGGAGAAGGGAGGGGCCGAGCAGCTCTTCGCGCCCCTTCCGGGCGAGGCCGAGAGCGACGCCGCCGCCGACGTGCCGCTCACCGAGCTCGCGGGGATGCACCCCGCGACCGTCGCGGTGTTGAACGAGGCGGGCTATCGCACGCTGAACGACATCATCGATCTCGAGCGCGAGGACTTTCTGCGCCTCGCCGGCATCGCGCCAGAGGAGGCCGATCGCATCATCTCGCTGCTCGACGAGCTCACGACGGAGGACACGTCTGCCGAAAGCGAGGTGCATTCGCCGAACAGTGGAGCCGCGGAGTAGCGATGGACGATGCGGCGCACAGTCGACTGCTGCGCCTGGTGGGGCTGGGGCTGCGCGCCCGTGGCGCCGTCGTCGGCGTCGATCGCGTTCGTGAAGGGGTGAAGAAGAACAAGGTGGCATTCGCGATCGTCGCGGCCGACGCATCGCGCAACAGTCTGGACAAGATCGTCCCGCTTCTGAATGCCAGGCGGGTTAGATTCATCGAGGTACCGAGCGCCGCCGAGCTTGGCGGAGTTGCGGGTCGGGAGTCCGCCGCCGTCGTCGGCATCGTTGATCGACAGCTCGCGAAGGGGATTCGTGAGTTGGTGGAGTCGGGCTCCGAGAGAGCCCCATAGGAGGGTGGTTTGAGCAAGCTTCGCGTACACGACATGGCTGGGGAGTTCGGGATCTCTGCCGACGAAGTGATGGGATTGCTTCGTCAGATGGACGTTCCCGTGCGCAGCCATTTGAGCCCGCTCACGGACGATCAGGTTGCGCGCGTGCGCGCGCGATGGGAGCGGGAGAAGCGCGTCCGTGCTGAGCGTCAAGCGGCACCGCCCGCGCCTGCCCGTCGTCGTCGCGGTGCTGCCACGGCGACCGTCACCGCCGAACCCGCTCCGACCGCTGCCGACGCGTCCGATGCCGCGGGTCAGTTCCGCCGGCGCCGTAAGGCTGCCGACGTCGCTGCCGCCGCCGCCGAGGTCGCGGCGGAGCAGGCCGCCGCCGACGCCGTCGCGCTGCAGGCCGCCGAGGCGGCTGCTGCCGAGCGCGCCGAGGCAGAGCGCGTGGAGGCGGAGCGACAGGAGATGGAGCGCGCCCGAGCAGCGGCTCAGGCGGCGGCCGCCGCGGCGGCGCAGGCCGAGGCGCAGGCGCGCGAGCAGGAGACGCCCGAGGAGCAGCACGCGACGCCGGAGAGCACGAGTACCGAACCGCAGCGGGCCGCACCGGTGCGGCCGGCGGGCGGGCCCTTGCCTCCCGCCGCGGGAGCGGATCGTCCGCGACCACGCCCGATCACGCCGGGCGCGCCGCGCCCTCGGCCGGTCACGGCTGGTTCGCCCTTCCCGCCTCGCCCCGTCGCATCCGCCTCGCCCGGCGGCTTCGGCGGCGCCACCCGCACACCCGAGCGCCGTCCCGGCCCGGGCGCCGGCGCACCGCAAGCTGGCGCTGGCGTCGGCGCGGGCGGTGCCAATCGCAATGCCCGGAAGAAGGGCAAGCGTGGTGCGGTCGATCAGGATGCGGTGGACGCGAACATCGCGAAGACGATGGCATCCATGCGCGGTGCGCCCGCCCGCGGCGGGCGCATCGATCGTCGCGGCATGCGTGAGGAAGCGGAAGCGATGCGCGCCGCGGAAGTCGAGCGCGAGAAGAAGCTCGTCCGCGTCAACGAGTTCATCACCGTCAGCGAGCTCGCGCAGATCCTCAAGGTCTCTCCGACCGAGATCGTCGGATTCGCATTCAAGAATCTCGGTTTGATGATCACGGTCAATCAGCGCTTGGACTTCGACCAGATCGAGCTGATCGCCGGCGAGTTCGGCTTCCAGGCCGTGCGCGAAGACGAGTATCAGGCCGAGGAGGTCGGCACGGCCGTCGCGGACGAGCCAGAGGACCTCGTGTCGCGTCCGCCCGTCGTCACGATCATGGGCCACGTCGACCACGGCAAGACGTCGCTGCTGGATTACATCCGGAAGGCGAACGTCGTCGCGGGCGAGGCGGGCGGGATCACGCAGCACATCGGTGCGTACCACGTCCAGCTGCCCGGCGGCAAGATGATCACCTTCCTCGACACACCGGGCCACGAGGCGTTCACCGCGATGCGCGCGCGAGGCGCGCAGGTCACCGACGAGGTGATCCTCGTCGTGGCGGCCGATGATGCCGTCATGCCCCAGACGATCGAGGCGATCTCGCACGCCAAGAACGCCGGCGTCCCGATGATCGTCGCGATCAACAAGATCGACCTGCCGCAGGCGAATCCGATGAAGGTGAAGCAGGATCTCCTCCAGCACGGCGTCGTGCTCGAGGAGTTCGGCGGCACCACCCTCAGCACCGAGATCTCGGCCAAGAAGGGCACGAACGTCGGCGAGCTGCTCGAGCAGGTCCTGCTCCAGGCGGAGCTGCTCGATCTCAAGTCCAACCCGAACAAGCGCGCGACCGGTACGGTCGTCGAGGCCCAGCTCGACCCGGGGAAGGGACCGGTCGCCACGGTGCTCGTACAGAGCGGCACGCTCCGCGTCGGCGACGACTTCATCGTCGGCATGTATTCAGGCCGCGTCCGCGCCATGCTCGACGAGCGTGGCAAGACGGTCAAGGCCGCTGGTCCCGCCATCCCGGTGCAGGTGCTCGGCATGACGGGCGTGCCGATGGCTGGCGATCAGATGCTGGTCGTCGAGGACGCGACGGCGGCACGCGAGGTCGCGCAGCGCCGCGAGCGGCTCGACCGCGAGGCCAAGAGTCGTCGCTCGACGCGTGGCGTCACGCTCGAGGATTTCATGGCGCAGTCGGCATCGGGCGACGTCCGCGCCCTGCGCATCCTGATCAAGGCGGACCAGGGGGGACCGGCCGAGGCGCTGGCCGACGCGCTCAGTCAGCTCGGCACCACCGAGGTGAAGGTCGAGGTCGTCCACCGCGGCGTCGGTGCCATCACCGAGAGCGACATCCTGCTCGCGCGCGCCTCGGGAGCGATCATCATCGGCTTCCACGTGCGCCCGGACAACAACGCACGCGCCGCCGCCGAGCGTGAGAACGTCGACATCAAGCTCTATCGCATCATCTACGAGGCGGTCGCCGATGTGCGCGCCGCGCTCGAGGGAATGTTGCGCCCCGAGGAGCGCGAGGTCGTGCTCGGCGAGGCCGAGGTGCTGGAGACGTTCAAGGTGCCGAAGATCGGCGTCATCGCGGGCTGTGCCGTGCGCACGGGTCTCATCCGGCGCGATGCTCGCGTCCGCATCATCCGCGACGCGATCGAGGTGTACGAGGGCAACATCGCTTCACTGCGCCGCTTCAAGGACGACGTGAAGGAAGTCCGCGAAGGCTTCGAGTGCGGCATCGGCATCGAGAACTTCAACGACCTCAAAGTGGGCGACCGCATCGAGTGCTATCGCACCGAGGAAGTGGCGCGGACGCTCGAATCGGCTCCGCAGGGCTGATCACGGTACCGTGCGGACCGGGCACGCGAATGCGCCCGGTTCGCCGCACCTCTGCTCCGGTGACCCGTGTCTCCTGAACATCATCGATCCGACCGCGTCGCCGCCGCGATGCGCGAGGAAATCGCGACCTTCCTCGCCAACGACGTGAAGGATCCGCGCATCATGGGCCTCGTGACCGTGACCGCGGTCGAGGTCACTCGCGACCTGCGCCACGCCAAGGTGTTCGTGAGCGTGCTGGGCTCCGAATCGCAGCGCGCCGCCACGTTCGACGGCCTCGCCGGCGTGGCCGCGCATCTTCGCGGTCGCGTCGGCCGCGCGCTTCGGCTCCGCGTTGCGCCAGAGATCGAGTTCCGCAACGACGACAGCGTTGCGCACGCCGCGAAGATCGAGCAGCTCCTCGCTCAGGTGCGTCGCGAGCGTCCCGCCGATGCCGGCGATCCGCCTCCTTCGTCCGAAGATGAGGCAGCCGACGACTGACGGCCTGCTGCTCGTCGACAAGCCGGCTGGAATGACGTCGCACGACGTCGTGCTCGCCGCGCGACGCGCGTTCGGAGAATCCCGCATCGGTCACGCCGGCACCCTCGATCCCTTCGCCACCGGACTGCTCGTGCTCCTGCTCGGGCGCGCCACGCGGTTGCTGCCCTATCTCGACGGTGTCCCGAAGGAGTACGAAGCCGAGATCGTGCTGGGACGTGAGACGGACACGGACGATCTCGAGGGAACCGTGGTGCGAACCGCGCCCCCTCCTGATGATGTCGCTGTCGCTGAGGCGATCGCGACGCTGACGGGCGCGCTCGAGCAGGTGCCGCCGATCTATTCCGCCAAACGAATCGGCGGACAGCGCGCGTACGACGCGGCCCGCGCAGGCGTCGCGCTGGAGCTCGCGCCCGTGCCCGTTGAGGTCTTCGCCTGGCGCAACGTGTCACGCGACGGCGATGTGCTCCACGCCGTCATCGAGTGCGGTGGGGGCACCTACGTGCGCGCGTTGGCTCGCGACATGGGCCGCCTCACCGGCAGTGCCGCTCACCTTGGCGCCCTCCGCCGCGTGCGCAGCGGTCCCTTTCGTGTCGGCGACGCGGTCACGCTCGACGACATTCGCGCGGGATCCGCCGCGATTCGTCCAGCGCTCGATGCGCTACCCACCATTCCGCACGTCACGGTGGAAGCGGTGGAGGCCGAGCGCGTCCTGCGCGGCATCGCCGTGCCTCGGAGCGGGGATGCGCCGCATGCCGCGCTCGTCGACGCGCGAAGCGGGACGCTGCTCGCCCTCGCCGAGGCGGCGGACGACCACTGGCAGCCACGTGTCGTGATGCGAAAGGTCGACTGACGATGCAGGTCATCGCCGCCGAGGAGAGCTCCGAGCTTCCGGCAGACGTGGAAGCGACCGTCGTGACGGTCGGCGCGTTCGATGGTGTGCACTGCGGCCACCAGGACGTGCTCGAACGTCTCACGGCTCGCGCGGCCGAATCGTCACGCGCCAGCCTGCTCGTCACCTTCGATCCGCATCCGCGCGAGGTGCTCGATCCCGGGTCCGCTCCCGCGCTCCTCACCACGCGCGAAGAGAAGCTGGCTCTCCTCGAGTCCTCGGGTCTCGACTTCGTGGCGATCGTGCAATTCACCGCGGAGCTCGCTCGGCGCTCGGCCACCGAGTTCGTCGACGACGTGCTCATCGAGCAATTCCGCATGGCCGAGCTGCTGGTCGGGCACGATCACGGCTTCGGCCGAGGGCGAGAAGGCGATCTCGCGCTGCTCCGCTCGTTGGGCGAGAGTCGCGGCTTTCGCGTCGATCCCGTGCCGCCGGTGCTGACGGCGACGGGCGATGCCATCAGCAGCACGATGGTTCGGCGCGCGATCGCCGCCCACGACCTCGATCGCGCCCGCATGCTCCTGGGGCGACCATACTCCGTCGGCGGTCAGGTGGTGGCGGGCGCGGCACGTGGACGGCTCCTCGGCTTTCCGACGCTCAACGTCGAACCCGATTCGCCCCGGAAGCTGCTGCCACCCGACGGCGTGTACGCCGTCCAAGTCGTTGGATCACGCGGACGCTTCGACGGTATGATGAACCTCGGCGGACGCCCGACCTTCGATGACGAGGGTCGAAAGCTCGAGGCGCATCTATTCGACGCCGAGGGTGACTTCTACGGTGACCGCGTCGACATCGCATTCGTCGCATGGCTTCGCGACACGGTGCGCTTCCCGACTCCCGAGGCGCTGGTGGCTCAGCTGCATCGGGACGCCGAGGCGGCACGCCGCGCGTTGACGGCTCTCGTCGAGCCCGATAACCTTAAAGGTTCCACGCACGTTCCTCCTTCCACTCCGTAGTCGCATGTCCAACCTGAAGTGGCGCCTGGCGTTGATCGGCGTCCTCGTGCTCGCCTCCGCGTGGGCGCTGTTCCCGCGCAACGTGAAGGTCCGCCAACGCCGCGCCGACGGCACCTTCTTCGACACCACCAACTATCGTGTGCCGCTCCGCAAGGGGTTGGATCTGTCGGGCGGAATGCATCTGGCGCTCGAGGTCGACGATACCAAGGGGGTCGTCGCGAACAAGAGCGAAGCGATCGATCGCGCGCTGAAGGTCGTGCGCACGCGCATCGAGGGCATGGGCGTGTCGGAGACCGTCATTCAGAAGGCCGGGAACGACCGCATCATCGTCGAGATTCCGGGGATCGACGACCGAGAGCGTGCCACGAACATGGTTCAGGATCAGGCCTTCCTGGAATTCCAGATCACGGACAAGACCAACGGCTTCGAGAAGGCCCTGCCGCGGCTCGATGGGCTGGCGAAGCAGAAGGGATTTGGCGGTGCGACGATCGCGTCCGCATCCCCTGGCGCGCCGAGCGCGAGCACGGGACTCAACGGACTCCTGACGACCGGCAAGGACTCGACGAAGAAGGCGACGGGAGCCAAGGCGGACAGCGCCAAGTCCGACAGCACGAAGTCGGACACGGCGGCACTCGCCACCACCGGTGGTCCCATCTCCAAGCTCATCATGGCCGGCTCGATGCCTGGCCAGTTCGCATTCGAACGCTCGCAGTACGACGCGCTCAAGCTCTTCTTCGAGTCGCCGGACGTGCAGCAGGCGCTGCCACCGGGCAAGGTCGTCCGATTCGGCAACGATTCGACCGTTATCGCGGGCAAGCCCTATCGCTTTCTTTACTTGCTCGACGAGCGCCCGATCATCACGGGCGAGTACATCACCGACGCGAAACCCAATCAGAGCCCGCTCGAGGGCACCGTCGTCGAGTTCACGCTGAATAACGAAGGCGGGCGACGCTTCCAGCGTGAGACCGCGAAGCACGTCCACGACTACATGGCGATTGTCCTCGACAAGGTCGTCATGGGCGCGCCGCCGATCATCAACAGCGCGATCGGCACTCGCGGACAGATCGCGATGGGCCAGGGACGCGACCTCCAGGCCGCGCAGGATCTCGCGCTCGTACTCAAGGCCGGAGCGCTGCCGGTGCCGCTCCGTGTCGCGGACATGCGCACGATCGGCCCCGGCCTCGGTCGCGACTCGATCAGCAAGGCGCTCGTCGCGGGAGCGATCGCCATCGTCCTCGTCGTCGGCATCATGCTGGTCTACTATCGCTTCTCGGGCCTGCTCGCCGTCGGGGCGCTCGCGCTCTACGTGCTCTACACCCTCGCGGCGCTCGCTGGCTTCGATGCGGTGCTGACGCTGCCCGGGCTGGCCGGATTCATCCTCTCCATCGGCATCGCCGTGGACGCGAACGTGCTGATCTTCGAGCGCATCCGCGAGGAGCTCGACCGCGGCAAGACCGTTCGCACCTCGATCGATGAGGGCTTCCGTCACGCGATGAGCGCCATCGTCGACTCGAACGTGACGACGATTCTCACCGCCATGGTGCTCTATCAGTTCGGCTCCGGCCCGGTAAAGGGCTTCGCCGTTACGCTCATCGCGGGCATCGTCGCGTCGATGCTCACGTCGATCTTCGTCGTGAAGACGTTCTATCTCCTGTGGCTGAACCGCTCGCGCGGCGCCCAGACGCTGAGCATCTAAAGGCCATCCATGCTGCGCATCCTTCACGGCACCAAGATCGACTTCATCAAGTCCTGGCGTATCGCGCTGGGCGTCACGGCGGCGTTCATCGCCGTCGGACTGATCGCCCTCGTCCTGCACGGGGGCCTCAACCGGAGCGTCGAGTTCACGGGCGGCACGCTCATGCAGCTCGAGTTCACGCAGCCGCCCAACGTCGCCGACATCCGGGGCGCCGTGGACGCGGCGGGCTATCCGAATTCGGAGATCCAGCAGTTCGGCACGGCGCGGGAGTACACCGTCCGCGCCGCCGGACATGCCACCGCGTCGAGCGCCCAGGTGCAGAGCGCCGCGACTGAGATCAAGGCGGCGCTCCAGCGGAAGTTCGGCGCGAACAATGTCCGCGTCAGTCGCCAGGAGATCGTCAGTTCGCGCGTCGGCGACGAGTTCAGTCGGAACGCGATGATCGCGATCCTCATCTCGCTCGGCATCACGCTGGTCTATCTGGCCTTTCGCTTCGAGTGGCGGTTCGGTGTCGCCGCCGTCATCGCGACGGCGCACGACCTGCTCAGCACCCTCGCCTTCCTGGCGATCATGCGTCTGGAGGTCTCGCTCACCGTCGTCGCGGCGCTCCTCACCGTGATCGGATACTCCATGAACGACACGATCATCATCTTCGATCGCGTCCGCGAGAACCTCAAGAAGGCGCGTCCGGAGCCGCTCTACGACGTGCTGAACAGGTCGATCAACGAGACGCTGCCACGCTCGATCCTCACGCACGTCACCGTGGCAGCGGCGACGCTCTCGCTGCTGCTCTTCGCCGGTGAGGTCATTCGGCCGTTCTCGTGGATCATGCTGTTCGGTATCGTCACGGGCACGTTCAGTTCGATCTACATCGCCGCGCCGGTCCTTCTGTGGGTGGAGCAGCGCTGGCCGCGCTCGCACGGCGGCAAGCAAGGGCCGGGCGCGCGTAGCGCCAGCGCGCCCCCGCCGCGCCCTTCAAGCCCGCGTACTCCCGTCGGTGCGCGCTAGCACGCATCTCGACGCCGCGACCGTTGCGAACCGCCGCCTCGTGCGGCGGTTCGCATATGCGTGATGGAGTTCGTCGACAGTCACGTCCACTTGGCCGACCCCGCGTTCGACGACGACCGCGACACGGTGATCGAACGTGCGCGGCAGACCGGTGCCACGCAGCTCGTCTGCATCGGTGAATCGCTCGATGCCGCGCGCCGCTGTCGCGAACTCGCTCGGCGGTTTCCGGGGGTCTGCTATCACACGGCTGGTGTGCATCCGCACGACGCAGCGGACTTCGACGCGACCAGGGACCTCGAAGCGATTCGTGCCGAGGTGGAGCAGGGTGCGGTGGCGATCGGAGAGTGCGGTCTGGACTATCACTACGATCACTCGCCGCGCGAGCGGCAGCGTGCGGCGTTCGGCGGCCAGCTCGCGTTGGCCGCCGAGCTCCGGCGACCCGTCGTCGTGCATACCCGCGAGGCGGAAGACGACACGCGCGCCATGGTGGAGGATGCCGGCCGCAGCGGGGTCGTCGGCGTGCTGCACTGCTATACGGGGTCGCTCGCGCTGGCCGAGGCTGCGCTCTCGGTGGGCTGGTTCGTCTCGTTCAGTGGCATCGTGACTTTCAAGCGCTGGGACGCCGATGATCTCGTTTGCGCCGTCCCCGACGATCGTTTGCTCGTCGAGTCCGATGCCCCCTACCTTGCCCCCGTCCCGCACCGTGGGAAGCGCAATGAGCCGGCCTGGGTCGCGCTGACGGTGGCACGTGTTGCCGGAGCACGCGGTGTCGACGCCGCGGCGATCGGTGTTCGCACCGCGAGCAACGCGCGCCGCCTCTTCGGGTTGGCGTAGCCGCGCCCGGGAGGTACTATCCGCGCGGCGCCGCCGTGCGCCGATGTCACCTCCGCTCCACTGGAGACGTCACGTGCCGATCAGGACCACGCATTCGGACAAGGCGCCCGCGGCCATCGGGCCGTACTCGCAGGCGGTCGTCGCCAACGGATTCCTGTTCACCGCAGGCCAGATTGCGCTCGATCCCGCCTCGATGCAGGTCGTCGAGGGAGACGTCGTCGCCCAGACGGAGCAGGTGCTCCGAAATTTGGGCGCCGTGCTCGCGTCGGCCGGCGTGTCCTGGAGCGACGTCGTGAAGACCACCGTATTTCTCACCGACATGCGCGACTTCCCGCGCATGAACGAGGTCTACGCTCGGGCGGTGGGAGATGCACGCCCCGCGCGATCCACCGTGCAGGTCTCCGGCCTGCCGCGCGGCGTGCTCGTCGAGATCGATCTGATCGCGGCGCTCCCCTCCTCGTCGTAGACCACACCCTTCACTCCTCACATGTCGACGAACAAGTCGCGCGCCGAGCTCTTTCGCCTCACGAGCTTCGCGCGCTGCGCCGGTTGAGCCGCCAAGCTGGGTCCGGGTGACCTGGCCGAGGCGCTGAGCGGCGTACCCACGTACGCCGACCGCCGAGTCCTCGTGGGTCGTGAGACCTTCGACGACGCGGGGGTCTTCGTGCTGCGCGACGACCTCGCACTCGTCCAGACGGTCGATTTCTTCGCCCCCATCGTCGACGACCCGTACACCTTCGGACAGATCGCGGCGGCGAATGCGCTGTCGGACGTCTTCGCCATGGGCGGTGAACCGCTCACCGCACTGGCCATCGTCGGCTTTCCCGCCGGCAAGTTGCCACCGTCGGTGCTCACCGAGATTCTCCGCGGCGGCCAGGACAAGGTGCGCGAAGCAGGGGCCGTGTTGATCGGCGGTCACTCCATCATCGATGAAGAGCTCAAGTTTGGTCTGAGTGTGACGGGTCAGGCGCATCCTGCGCGCCTGCTGACGAACGCCACCGCACGCGCCGGCGACCGCCTCGTCCTCACCAAGCCCCTCGGCACGGGTCTATCGGCGACGGCCGCGAAAGAGGGACGGTTGTCCGGCGAGGCGTTGGACGCGCTGCACACCACGATGAGCGCCCTCAACGGGCCCGCGAGTCGGGCCGCGCTCGCGCTCGGAGTCACCTGCGTCACGGATGTCACCGGCTTCGGGCTCCTCGGCCACGCGCTCAACATCGCGCGCGGCAGTGGCGTGACGCTCAGGATCGACGGCGCGAAGCTGCCCGAGCTGATGGGCGCGCGGGATTTGTGGCGCAGTGGAGTGCGCACCGGCGGCGCAGAGCGCAACGTGGCGTATCTCGCGCGGCTCGTCGACGTCTCCGGCGCCGACGCCGCCGATTGGGCGCTCGCGGTCGATCCGCAGACGTCTGGCGGGCTCCTCCTGGCCGTGCCGCCCGGCGTGCTGACGAACTATCTTTCCGCCGTCCCGGGGGCCGTCGACATCGGTGTGGTCGAGGACGCCGGGAACCAGCAAATCATCTTGGGGTGATCGTGGGAGTGGATGGGGCCTGGTGGCTTCCGTCGTCTTCAAAACGACTGTGACCTGACCACGTCGGGTCTGGTGGGTTCGATTCCCATGCACTCCCGCCACCAAGGACCTGACCGCGTGCGACGACCCCTGACTTCCGGCTGCACACGCACCGTGCCTCGCTCGCGGCACGCCGTCGCGCTCGCCTGTCTTGCTGCGATGGTCCTCGTGGCGGCGGCTCCCGTCGCCGCGCAACGCGCCGACAGCGCGCGGGCGGGCGTCCGTCGCAGCGCCGCCGACTCGACTCGCGCCGCGCAGATCGTCAAGCCACCGCTCTCGCCAAGGCGCGCGTTCCTCTATTCGCTGGCGCTGCCTGGCTACTCGCAGTCGGTGCTCAGTCGGCCCACCGCGGGCGCGCTCTTCGTGCTCACGGAGTCGATCGCGCTCGTGATGCTGCGTGAATCCGCCGCGGAATTGCACGAGGCGCGCCGCTTCCGCACCGACTCGCTCGTCGTGATCGGGTACGAACCGGCGGGCACGCCGATCACGCAGGTGTCCGCCTTCAACGACAAGCTGATCAACGTTCGTCGCGGTCACATGGAGGATTGGATCGCCTTCCTGATCGCGAATCATCTCTTCGCCGCCGCGGACGCGTACGTCGCCGCGCACCTCTGGGACCTGCCGACGCAGATCTCGGTCGAGTCGCGGCCCGGTGGCGCGGTGCTCGCCGCGAGGATCAGCCGGTGAGCGACGCGGTGCTCAGCGCGCCCGGGAATCAGGCGCGGACGGCCGTCGAACGATCCGCTGCGCCGATCGGCGTGTTCGATTCCGGACTCGGGGGCCTGACCGTCGCGCATGCGATCATGCGCCAGTTGCCGGCGGAGAGTCTGATTTACTTCGGCGACACGGCACGTGTGCCCTACGGACCGAAATCGCCGGACACGGTGCGCCGCTACAGTCGCGAGATCAGCGCCTTCCTCATCGAGCAAGGCGTGAAGGCCATCGTCGTCGCGTGCAATACCGCGACCGCCCATGCGCTTCCGAACCTGCAGGACGAGCTCGACGTCCCCGTGATCGGCGTCGTCGAGCCGGGCGCTCGAGCCGCGGTGCGTGCGACCCGCACGGGTCACATCGGCGTCATTGGCACCGCGGGGACGATTCGTTCACAGGCGTACGTGCGCGCCATCCGCGCCGAGAATCCCGACGTGCGCGTGACGGCGCTCGCCTGCCCGCTGTTCGTGCCGCTCGTCGAAGAGGGTTGGACCAACCACGAGGCGACGCGTCTCGTGGGGGAAGAGTATCTCGCGCCGTTCGTGCAGGATCCGATCGACACGCTCGTCCTGGGCTGCACGCATTATCCGCTGCTCAAGCCGGTCATCGGTGAGATTGTCGGACGATCGGTTCGCCTCATCGACAGCGCCGAGGAGACGGCGGCGGATGCGCGGCGGATGCTCGCGGCCAACGATCTCACGGCTGCCGATGGTGAAGGCGAGTATCGGTTCATCGCGTCCGACGATCCACAGCAGTTCCTGACGCTAGGGCGTCGCTTCCTCGGCTCGGCGATCGAGCGCGTGGAGGTCAGGACCTTCGGTTGAGCCGAGCCACGTTCTGAGTGCGATCCGCTCCGGCGTGACGGCCAGGAAGGTGGGCGCATCGAGCCAACTTCCCGCGTTCGCGTACACGTTCCCCGACGGCATGCGCTCCAGCGCCGACACGTGCGAATGACCATACACGAGCAGCTCGAGCGTCGGATCGGCGGCCAGGCTCGCCTCTGCCACGGCGCGCAGCCCTCGTCCGAAATCCTTCGGCTGGTACGTCCGGCTCGCGTGCGAGCTTCCCATCGCCAACCGCGACGCGAGGTCAGGATGCAGCATGCCGAAGGCGCGGATCGCGAGGCCGTTGCGGAGGACGCGCCGCAAGGCGCGATAGCCCCGGTCTTCCTTCGCGCGAAGCCCGTCACCGTGCTCCACGCGCGCGCGCCAACCTCCGAGCGTGCCCGTCCACGGGCCGGTCTGGAAATCGACGCCCGCGTCTCGAAGCACGTCGCCCCCCCAACAGTCATGATTGCCGGCCAACATCGTGACGGGAACATCGGCGTCACGCAGATCCATCAACGCCGCGAGCACCCGGACGCCCGAGCGATGCACGACGCTCTTCCACTCGAACCAGAACTCGAACAGGTCGCCGTTGATCAGCAGCGACGACGCGCGTCCGGGCAGGGCGCGCAGGAAGGAGAGGAGCAGGCGCTCCGTCTCCGAGGACGCGTGACCCAGGTGTACGTCGGAGATGACATAGCAGGGCGGGGCGAGCACGCAGTCAGTCTATCCCCCATGCATCCCCAGCACAAACCGTCGCCGCGTCGCGAGACTGGTCGCGCGCCGGCTCGTCGCACCGGCGGCCTCACATGCCGCTGACGCTCGCCACCGAGGTGCGCGTCCGCTATGCCGAGACCGACCGCATGGGGATCGTCTACTATGCGAACTACCTGGTGTGGTGCGAGGTCGGCCGCGTCGAGTTCATGCGCGCGCTCGGCGGAAGCTATGCCGATCTCGAGGCACAGGGGTACGGCCTCGCCGTCGCCGAAGCGACGGTGCGGTACCTCGCTCCCGCGCGGTTCGACGATCCCGTTCGCATCGAGACCACTCTCGTCGGCGTCCGCTCTCGTGCCGTCACCTTCGACTACGTGATCTCGCATGCCGAGACAGGCACCCGATTCGCCACGGCGCACACCGCGCTCGTCTCCATCGATTCGAGCGGTCGACCCACCGCGCTGCCGCCGGCGTTCCGTGCGCTGCTCGATGGGGCACGCTAGCGTCGCACTGTTCCTCACGACTGCCCTCACCGTGGGGTGCAGGACCGCATCCCTCGCGACCACGAGTGTAGACGTCGCCTCCCGGGCCCGGCTCATTCGCATCGACGACACTCGGCGCGTCGACTCGGCATTCCTCGACTCGGCGCTGCAGTCGAACGATAGCGCGCTGCGGCGTGCAGCGGCGCTCACCGTCGGCCGCGTCGGCGCGCGCGCGCAGGCGCCGACGCTGCGCACGCTGACGAGGGACACCAATGCGCGGGTGGCCGCCGCGGCGTTCTACTCGCTCGGACTTCTGAGGGACACCAGCGCGGTGTCACTCGCAGTGACGGCGTTGCGCGGCGCCGGCGAGATTGCAGCGGAGGCCGCATGGATGCTCGGAGAGGTCGGCGAAGCAGGGCGCGCTCCTCTGATCGCCGCAGCCCTCGACTCGACGCTCGACGTCCGCAGTCGTGGTGCGGCCCTTCTGGCGTTGGCGAGACTGCGTCCACTGCCGGTCACACCGCTGATTCCGCTCCTCGGCGCGAGGGACACCGCCATCGTCTGGCGCGCGGCGTATACGCTGGCGCGGGCGCGCAGCCCCGGCGCCGTTCGAGCCCTGATCGGCGCGAGCGGCTCGCCGTCCGCGCTGGCGCGAGACCACGCAGCGCGTGGTTTGGCTCGTTCGCTCAGCGGCGACTCACTCGGCGGGCCGGCACTTGCCGCACTTCGGCGACTCGCCGCCGACTCCGACCCGCGCGTGCGCGTCACGGCGGTGCGTGTGGTCGGCGCGTACGGCGCTCCCGCCGCCTCAGTGATCGCCGGTGCGCTGCGAGATACCGACGCCGGAGTGCGCGTCACGGCGGCCTCGATGGCGCAGGTTGCGCTCGACTCGACCACGAGTGCGTGGGATGCAGCCTGGCGATCGGACACGAGCTTCGCCCTGCGTCGCGCTTTGGCGGAGGCGGGAGCGCGGCGGGGCATGCTGCGCGACGCCTGGCGCGCGTGGCGCACGGACAGCTCCTGGCAACGCCGTGCCGCCGCGGCGAGTCTCGACGGGCTCGGTCCAGCGACTGCGGCACTCGATCGCCTCGAGACCTGGCTCCGGGATCCGGACGGTCGCGTTCGCGCCGCCGCAACCGAGGCGATCACCACGATCGCCGACAGCGCGAGCGTGACGGAATCCGCGCGTCGGCTCCTTCGAACTGCACTGACCGACCCCGACTTCGTGACGCGCGCGACGGCGATGGGAGCTCTCGCGAAAGGCGCTTCGAGCGAGGATCTCATGGCCGCGCTGCAGAGTTACGGGATCGCGCGGCACGACGTCGACCTCGAAGCTCGCCTCGCGTTCTGGACGCTTGCGGACTCGGCGCTCCGACGAAACGCCGTCGCGCCGTCCGAGAGCGTCGTGCGTGCGCTTGCCGAACT
>Ga0066652_100000513_pt1 | contig 18623 bp, 14 predicted proteins | sample GraSoiAngelo_101_FD_71413 | JGI IMG/M metagenome (GOLD analysis project Ga0066652, IMG submission 71413) | Grasslands soil microbial communities from the Angelo Coastal Reserve, California, USA - 14_0903_02_30cm | ecosystem: Environmental > Terrestrial > Soil > Grasslands | place: USA... | reverse complement strand
AAACCGCGTTCTTGCTGGTGGACGACGCTGACCCGACCTGTTTTCTCCTCGCGCGATTGGACGACTACCCGTACTCGCCCGAGGAGACGGAACTCTTTATCTACCTGTTCTGGCACACCGGCGGCGACGCCTGGGAACGTAGCCGACAGGCTCTCGAAACATTTGCGCGCCGAGTCGGCGCGCAGCACGTGCGGTTTTTCTCGCGACGCCCCGCATTTCTGCGCGTCGCGCCGCGTACCGGCTTTCGGATGCACGCGGTCGAATACGTGAAGGAGATCAGCCATGTGGGGTGACGGCGGAGCAGGCAAAGAAGCCAAACGCGCTCGCGCGGAAGAGGAAGCGCGCCAGGGCCGAATAAAAGCGGGCACCAGACGCGTGCGCGAAAGTTTCGGCAAACAGTTTGACGACAACTACTACTCGAAACTTCTGAAGGACTATACGGGCGCGTACGACACGGACATCCAGACGCAGTACAAGGATGCCTATCAAGCGATGCAGGCCTCACTCCTGCGCTCGGGGCTCTTCGATTCATCTGAAGCCGCGCGGCGCGAGAAGATGGCTACTGCCGCGCTCGACAAGGCGAAAGCGGGCGTCACACAGCAAGGCCTCGCTGCACAGAATCAGCGCAAGCAGGACGTGGCGTACTCCGAGAACTCGGTCCTGAGCCAGCTCGCGAACACCGCTGACTCTGATGCTGCATTCGCAAACGCGAGCGCGCGGATTCGGGACAACACCGCGCCGCTCGTGACCCCGATGCTCGGGCAGGTATTCACGGACCTTTCGGCGGGACTTGCGACGCAGGCCGACCTCGAACGGCAAGGTCAGGCTCGATACAACGTGTTCGGCCGCATTCCAGGCTGGAGTAGCGGGCGCTACACCAGCAACGTCGGAGGACGCTAATCATGCTACCGCTCCTGTGGGCATACATGGCACTGATGGCGGCCAGCACCGCCGCCAGCGGAATGTCGCAGCGGAAGGTCAACAAGTCGCGCGCGCACGCGATGGCCGAAGACCGCGCGCGGCGCACGCTTCAACAGAAGCAGTCTGAGGCGTCCGCTGAAAGCACGCTCAAGGAGTACTCCGGCTCGCGACAAAAAGAGGATGCACGCAGCGGCGAGCTGGCGAACGCATACAAATCGGAGTCTCAAGCACCAACCACGAGCGACGCCGGCACGCGTTTTTTGGAGAACTCAATACCGCATGGCTCGACGGAAACCGTGAACGCGATCAGCGACGCGCGCTCACAGGCTCATGCGGCCTCAGACGCGCGCACCGCGAAGTTTGCGAAGCTCGGCGCGTATGGTGATGTGAATGCCGCGAATGCCCTGCTCGCCGCGCGCAACCAGCAGGACATCGGCCTGTCGCAGAATATGTACCAGGGCTGGCAGAGCAACGTGTTGCCCGCCGTTCTGGCGAAGGCGAATACGGATGGCCGGCAGTGGTCAACGGCGGCCGATGTCATGAAGCTCGCCGCCTCCATCATGGGACCGTTCGCGCTGAGTGGCGGCAATGCCGCAGCCAACTCAACCGAAGGCGTGCTCGACAAAATGTCAGGCGTGCCGAAGGAGTTCGCCGGCAAGGACCTCTTCGGTATGGGAGAGAAGTTTGGCGAAGGACTCCCGTTCAACAGTCCGCAGGCCATCGGCGAAGTAATCCCCACCGCTGGACTCATCGGCAGCGGTACCGGCGGCCTTGCCGGCGGCATCGGCAACACCTTCGCGCAGAACCCGAAACAGATGGAGGCGTTGCGCAAGATGTGGGCGCGCGGCATGGGCGCGCTGACGCCTGAAGAGCTGGCATTAATCGGCAGGCAGTTCTAGGGGAACGCACATGGCCCAGGTACCCAACTACTACTACAACTCGCCAGCGCTCGCCGACATCGGCCGCAATCTCGCGTCGGCTCTTCAGCCGGTGGACCCGGACAAGCTGCGCGAGCGCGAACAGAACCAGTTCGAGTTCGACTACCTGAAGACCAAGGCCGGGAACGAGGCCACGGATCGCGAGGGTGCGGAAAAGTCGCGCGTGGCACTCGGAGATATGTACGGCCTGAGAGACCATCCAATTTTAGGCGCAGACGGGAAGATCGATAAGGCGGCGACAGAGCGTAAGGCGTATGAGCTGGCCGATATAGCGATGACGTACGGCCCGAAGGACGTGCGTGCCGATGTTGACGCGGCGCTGTTCGAGGCAAGCCCGTCGTTCCGACGAAAGCAGATTGTTCAAAAGGCCGTCGCCGCTGCTGCGGCTCAGCGCGTCGCCATGATGCAGGGCGGCCTTATGGATCGGGTGTACGCGCAGGGCGGCGTAGACAGCGCGCTGCAAGCGCAGAAGGATGCCGAAGCGATGGCGCGCTTGCAGCTCGGGATCGCCGGCAAGCTCAAGGAGTTGCAGATAACCGGCGACGCTGCCGCCAAAGCGGCCGGCCTCAAGCCGATCACCATTACGCCCGCGCTCGTCGATGAGATCGGAGCGCAGATCAGAAAACACGAGAAAACAACTGGTCACGAGCTGACCGACGTGGAGAGATTGAGTTTCGTTGGCGAAGCCACGGCACGCCTGCAAACGTTGCGCGATCCGGTGATGGCCGTAAACCAAATATGGAGCGGCCATTTCGGCAGTCTGGGCGGGACCGACACGCCGACAAGGGAGGAGCCGGACCTCAATAGCTGGATCAACTGGATGTTGAAGATGTTGGAGGACAACCCGGAAGATTCGCGGATGTATCAGGACCACACTGTCCTTGATCCGCAAGCGCCGGCCCCGCCAGCGGCCACCGGATTGGGCGGAGCTGTCACCACGCCCCCGGTTACTGGCGCCCCAGGTGAGAGGGACATGGAGTTGCTGACCCGCGCACGTGCGGAAGTGGAAACGGAGAACCTGAGGAACAAAGTCAAGCCGCAGCCCGGCGGCGCGAAGCCAGCCGGCAAGCCCGTGTTGACACCGGCGCAGAAGCGCGCGGCGCTCGAAGCCATTCTCGGTAAGTAGCAATGGCAACCGCAACGAATCTCGCAATCGCCAAGGCCCGCGCTGCGGGGCTCAGCGATGAGGATATTGCCAACTACCTTGCTGAGAAGGCGGAACCAGGCGTCATCGCGGCGCGCGAAGCCGGCCTCGACGACAAGGACATAGTTGACTATCTACTGACGCGCCAGTCACTCGGCCCCGCGTACGGTGGCCCCAGCAGTCGCGCATTGAACCGCAGCGGTGTCGTCACGCCGGGCAACATCAATGTACACAATCGGCCGGTGGTGAAAAACGCAGACGGCTCGATCAGCACCGTTCGCTCCATGTCCTTCGGAACCGACCAGGGCGAGGTGCTGGTCCCAACGGTTAGCGATGACGGCCGGGTGATGTCGAACGAGGAGGCAATCGACCAGTACAAGCGCACCGGGAAACATCTTGGCATCTTCCGCACGCCAGAGCAGGCCACCACGTTCGCGCAGCAACTGCATGAAGATCAGGCCGCAGAGTACGCGCCGCGTGTCTCGGCTCCGATGCCGCTGCCATCTACGTCCAATCGACCGATGTACAGTCGCGGCATGTTGGTGCGCGGCGCGCCAACGGCACAGAAGCCGGCGGCTGAACGCCCGCTCGCCAACGCATTCGAGAATCGGGCGCGTGGCCTGCCGCTCTCCCCTTACGCGGCGCCGCGTGATGAGGGCTCCTTCGGTTATGCCATCGATGACCGCTCTCGCGAGCTGATAGCCGACCCGGTGGTGCGTGGTGCTCGACAGACCGCGCAGGCCAGCAACGTCTTCACCGGCGGCACCGCCCTCGAATCGACAGAGAGCGCCGCGCACGACATCGCGACGCGCGAACGCCAGATGCGGGGCATGCCGACCGCCGATTTCATGGACGCGGCAAAGAACCGCTCGGACGCGGCAATCGCCTCGATCCTTACACCCGAACAGCAACAGCGGCTGTGGGAGCGTCGTCAGTACTTCGATGACCTTGCGAACGGCGTCATTCCGAGACAATACCTGCCCGCACCGCAGTTGCCGGACGAGGAGCAGCAGCGCATCGAGGAAATGAGCAAGGTGTTTGGCGCCCGTTACGGCATTCCGCAGGGCGCGCCCGCGCAGAAGGAATACAACCCGCCGGGCGACCCGATGGGGGCGCCGCCGATCATCGGCCTGACGCCAGAGCAACAGACCGCCGCGACCGCCAAAGTTATCTGGGCCTATCTACAGGACCCACGCGCGACGATAAACGTCTCGCTCGAATCACTCGCCGGCTCCGCCACTGGCATTGCGGGCGGCGCGGGCGGCGGCTTTCTCGGCGGCTCGGCGGCCGGGCCTTTAGGCTCAGTCACGGGCGCGATGCTTGGCGCTGGCGGCGGATCGTTCCTCGTTGAATACGGCAACGATGTCCTCGATCAGATGCGTCAGGAAGGTTACGACCTCACCAACGAGCAGGCCGTGCTCAGGGCACTGCAAAACCCCGAGTTCATGGCGCGCGTCAAAGACCACGCGCTCAAGCGCGGCGCGGCCGTGGCGAGCTTCGACGCCCTTGCTGCTGGCGTCGGTGGCCGCGTCGCGGGCGTGTTCGAGCGTACTGTCGCGCAAACAGAGCGCACGCTGGGCGGCGCGCTCGTCAAGGCACCTATTCGCGAAGCCGTTGCGAAGGCAGTCGGCGAAGGCGCGGAGATTGCGACGCAGGGCGGCCTCGGCATGGCCGGCGAAGTGGCCGGATCACTGGCCGCTGGCGACCAGACGGACCCCGAGGCTGTCGCGCTCGAAGGCCTCGGCGAAGCCGGCTCCGGCGGCGCGGAGATTCTGTCGGGCCGATACAACGCGCAGCGCGCAGAAGCCGCTTACAACAATTCGCCCCAAGGCCGTGCAGACGCAGCAAAGGAAAACGCGCTCGCCTCGGCTGCGTCGATGCTGAACATGATTCGGAATTCACAGGGGCAGGCAGGTACAATGCCAGCGCCCGCTCTCACGGGTAGTCGGGCCTCTGAGCCGGCTGGCGGGACAGGTACAGCTCCGATACCGCCGGCTGCTCAGGGGACCGCGACAGCACCGCCTGTCACGACCGAGCGCCGCGCCGCGGCTCTCCAGAAGCTCCTTCAGAAAGGCACGATTTACCAGGCGCCGGATGGCGACTACGAAGTCGTCTCCGTTCTCCAGCACTCCGACCCGAACCAACACGGCTTTGCCCTGCGAGGCCCAGACGGGCAAGTGGGTCTGTGGACTGCCACTCAGTTCGCCGAGCACATCGCGCAAGGCGTCCCGGAAGATACCCAAGCCAGCGGCGTGAAGCAGCTCGCCGCGCTGTCCAGCAAGTTGCGAGAGCCAGACACGGCCGGCCCGCAAAAGAGAAAGGTCCAGCAGCTCGCCGCATTCTCCAGCCTATTGCGCGAGCCCACGCTGGACGACCCGTCAACCAGAGACGCCAAGCAGCTCAGCTCAGCGCTGACTCAGTTGAAAAAGCCGGACACGGCCAACGCGACCGCAGCCGATAAAATTCAGAAGTTTGAGAAGCTAACAGCTCAGTTCAAACCGGCAGATGCCAGACAGCTCGCACAACTGTCTAGCTCGCTGCGCAAACCGACAGCCGCCCCGCCCGCCACTCCTGCGTCAACAGAGCCCGCGCCGACAACTGCATCCCCAGCAGCAGCGGTTTCAACGGCGCAGGAACCACCGGCGGGCGGGGCTGCCACCGCACAGGAAAAGAAGGGCTCCGGGAAACTGGAGGCGTTGGTCGCCCTCATCGAATCGAGTCACCGCAACCTTGGCAAGCTGATCGTTCAGCGCGCACAGAAGCGACTCGGCCCGAAGCAGAAGGCGCGCCTCGATGAAGCGATTAGCGGCACGAAGCAGCAAATCGTTGACTTCCAAAAGAAGTATCAAGAGCTGACCGGCAACCAGTACTCGCGCCCAGGCGAAGAGCCAAAGGCCGCCGGCAACGTAGTCAACTTCCCGGCCGGCAAACGCGCGGAGTCGCCAGCGGCAACCGAACCGCACGCCCCAGGTCACGACAACGTGATCGACCTTGAAGAACGCCTCAGCGATCAGTTGATCGAGTCGTCTTACAGGCAGTCCGTCCTTGAGGGATTGGACGAAATCGAGCGCTTGTATACGCAGTACGAAACGGAGCGAAAGGACCTACCGGAAGACCAGGGCGGCAACGACCCGCATACGGAAAGGCGCCTCAAGGAGTTGTCGGACAATTTGAGCAAGGCCGTCAAAGCAGTACTCGCGAGCAATTCACCGAAGGTCAGCAACGAACTCACCATGGCGGTCGGCCATCTCAAGCAAGAGCTGCAAACCGCCGTCAAGTTGGTGCGCTTCAACAAAGAGCGCATCACGCTCCCGAGTTTCGATCCGAAGCGCGTGCTGCATGACCCGAACGACCACGCATACAATCTGGAGCAGGCGCGACTCCTGAAAAAGCACGGGTTCGACGTACACCCGGACCATCTCAAGGAGCACCCCGCCGCGTCATTCAAGCTGCCGCCGTGGCCAGTCCCAGACAAGAAAAACAAGCCCGCTGAGTGGGTCATCGCGCAGGTTGAGACTGACCGCGACGCTGCCGAAAAGGGCTACGCGGAATATCAGCGCCTCGCTGCTGAACAGCCAGCCATAGCGGAGGCGCACGAAAGCGATGTCAGCGAAGCGCTTGATGCCGTGAAGAGTGCGGGCACCTTCAACGAATACGCCACCGCAGTCGCTGACCTACGCAGGGCGCTCGATAAAGCCATCGAAGCGGCAAATGAGCCCAAGGCAGAAGCCACCGAGAAACCCGCAGAGACGCCGACCACTACGCCGGTGGCCGCAACCAAAAAGGGCATGTTCACCGGCTCGCACCCGATCCTCACCGACAAGCGCGAGACGGTGATTACGGCCGGCGGCATGGAAGTTGAAACCGCTGTGGAAGTAGTCGAGGCGGCCGACCTCATCACGTCTGACGACCAGCGATACCCGAAGGCGCTGCAACCGCGCACGTCGAAGCGCGCAGAGCAAGTCAGCAAGATCGCAAGCCACCTTGACCCCAAACAGCTCGGCTTAAGTCGCCACGCCGAACACGGCGCGCCGATCATCGGCATGGACGACAACTACGTGGAGTCTGGCAACGGTCGCATGATGGCGATTCGCCAGATGTACGCGCGTGATCCAGAGGCCGCGCAGAGATACCGCAATTACGTCGAGCAAATATCCGGCGTTGACACGTCAAGGATGAAACAGCCCGTACTCGTGCGTCGGCGCATGACTGAAATGACCGACGAGCAGCGCGCGAAATGGACGAAGGAGGCTAACAAGACAGCGCTCATGCAGATGTCGGCCTCCGAGAAGGCCGCCATCGATCAGGAGAAGCTGACGCCGGCCGTGATGGCTGAACTCCCTGAGAACATGGACGAGCCGCTTAAATTGGTTGAAGGCAAGGGCCTGGAGTTTGTGGAGAAGTTCGTCGCGCAGTTCACGCCCGCCGAACGCAGCGAACTCATCGACGCGGATGGCAAGGTCAGCAGCATCGCCCTCACCCGCGCGAAGGCCGCGCTGTTACAGAAGGCGTACGGCGGCACGCCTGCCGGCGATGCGGCTATTCGGCGTGCGGCTGAGTCCACGGATACCGACGCTCAGACGCTGGTGAATACCCTCATGCACTTTGCGCCGGCTTTCGCGCAGCTCAAGGACGACATAGCCGCAGGCCGCGTGCAGGAACAGGCCGATATTGGCGCGCAGATCGCGGAGGCCGTCGAAGCGGTGCGCAGCGCAGGCTCCCCCGGCGCTGTCACGCGATGGCTCAACACCAAGGGTTTGCTGGGGGAGAAGGACCCGACTGTCAAGCAGCTCATCCAGACCTTCTACACTTTCGACGGCCGAGGAGACGCCAAACGGCTACGTTCTGCCGCTGCCATCGGCGACACGCTGGCCGGATACCTGAAGATAGCGCGCCAGCACACGCCCGCTGGCACTGGCGGCAGCCTCTTTGGCGACGAGGAAGCCGCCGTGCTGAATCCAGCCGCCGAGCTGGTTAAACTGAACACCGTCAGGAAGGAACAGGAGCAGGCACGTGAACGACAAGAAGCCACCCAGAAAGCCGGACAAGGCGGCCTCTTCACCGCAGGCGGAAAACCATCTGCGGCCGCATCTACTGGGACAAGCGATGAGAGCGGCGGGGAAAAAACACAACCAACCGGACCTGACGAGGGCGGGGACGGAAGCGATGCTCAAACATCCGCTGAAGACGAAGAAGTAACTGGCCTCGATGAAGACGTAGGCACCAAGGCCGCCGACACGGGTGATGAGGAATTCGGTGTCGAGTCCGCGATGGACTCCGCCGACGAAGAGGCGGACACCGAGACCGACACGGAAGCCGCTGCCAACACCGATGAGAGCAAGCGCTTCGAGCGCCAGGACGAGAAGGTCCCCCTGCCCTCCACGGCTCGCGAGAACCTGATGAACTTTCTGGGCATCGACCCAGCGGAGTTCCGCCGGTTTGGCGGCAAAAAGCAGTGGGACACGGCGGTCGCAGCGCTCAAGAGGATGTTTGGCTTCGCCGACATCATCAAGCACCCGAGGGCGTTGTATGGCCCTGCGATTGACCATTTGCTCGATGGGTTCGTGAGCTTGCAGCACCTCGCGAGTGCGCTCGGCGCCGGAACCCGCATCGCGTCCCTCGGCGGACGCGTCACGCTGCACATGCGCGCGAAGCCCGGCAACACCAAGGGATATTTCCGCTACAAGGCGCAGGACGGCGAGCCGGATAACACCATCGCAGTTGGCGAACGCCAGGACGTGTACTCGCACGAGCTGGCGCACGCCATCGACTACGACATGATGGAACGCGGCGGCGGCAATCGTCCCGGCGCCCTGTCGCGCATGATCCGCGAGCGCGCAAATACCGGCACGCTCCCGAAGAACCTCCTTCAAGCGTTCGCCGATGTGATGTCTGCCATCTACGACGACGCTGCCGCAATCGCAGCGCTGATCGTCAAGGCCGAGCACCAGTTGCTCAAGGCCAAGACGCCCTCCGACAAGGCGCGACTCCAGAAGCGGCTCGACAACCTGCGCACCGGCCTGTGGCGCGGCGCGGGCGCGCGGACTGAGTTCTTCAAACGCGCCGCGAAGGGCCCGCTGAAGAAGTACCTCACGAAGCCAACCGAGCTGTTCGCTCGCGTGTTCGAGGCGTACGTCGCCGCGAAAATCGAAGGCCAGCAGGCGATGGGGCTGCACAAGTTTATCGGCGCGACGGATGCTATCTACCGCGATGATTCCGATGCGTGGATCAAACGCACGTATCCGCATGGCGCGGAGCGTCAGCGCATCTTTTCGACGCTCGATAGCCTGGTCGTGCAGATCATGCGCGACGACATCTACAACGTCGGCACGCAGTCACCGGGCATCGTGAACTCGCATCTCAACCTGGGGTTACTAGACCCCGTGGCAGAGGCCAAGGCCAACGGTACGCCGATCACGCCGGACATCGTGAAGGCGCACAACCTGACGAACAAAGCGGCACAGACCTTCCTCGAGGACGAGGCGGCGCGCAACGATACGATGGCGAAAAATTTCATGCAGTTGTTGGATGACCTCATGGCTGGCCGGGCGACCGCGCTCTCGAAACTGAACGCCGCGATGAGGGAGTGGGCGCAAACGCCTGATTCAATTTTTGCGTTTCTGGAGACACGGTTCCCGAACATCCGCGTTCTACGCACCATTCGCAACGAACTGTCTGACGCGCACATCGCAGGCCGAGACAAAAAGTTGGGCTTCTATCGCGAGTGGCAGCGCACCGAACATTCGATCACCAACGACCTGGAGGATCGAATGAAGGCGGTCGGCGTCGTGCGCAACATGCCGAAGGAGGATGCGGAACATTTCTGGGACGTGGCGCATGGCCTTGCGCAGCCGAAGAACGCCGCCGTCAAGAGACAGGTCGATCAGTTCCTCTACGAGCTGCGGCGGCTGTGGAACCTGCGCGATAAAACCGGCGAGAACATCGGTTTCGTGGATGAGGCGTACGTCAATCGCGTGTTGCTCAAAGACGTGGCGGACAATTCGACATTCCACGCTGACCTGTTGCGACTGCGCGTGCAGGAGAAGAACGACCTCATCGTCAAGTTGCAGTCGCAGCGTCTGAACGCCACCGACCCGGCAGAGATCGCGCGTCTGAAGGCCGCCATCAATCGCGCGCTGAGCATCGATCCGATTGCGGCCACGCGCGCCCAAGTCGCGAAGATGAAGGGGTTGACGTGGGGCGAGCCTGTCTACCTTGGCGCGGTCAATGAGGACTCCGCAAAGGAGCGTGTCTTTGGTCCTGCGGCTGACGAGATTCTGAAGGACTACTACGTCAAGGACCCGGCGACCTTGCTCCAGATGTACGGCTCCGCAGCAGCGCGCGGCATTGCCATGCGGCGCCGTTACGGCTTGCATCCGAAAGAGGTGTTTCAGGGCTGGCTCGATGAGACCGCGCTCGCGCTTCCTACGGTCTACGCAGACCTTCTCAAAAACGCGATGGAGGTGTCGATGGGCTTCCGCAAGGACGACCACGGCAATGTGTCGCGCATGGTGAACGGCGCGGCAAATGTGACCACCGCCGCGATGTTGGGACGCGCGGTGTTCCCGAACCTCTCCGAGCCGCTGAACATCTTGTCGAGAGGCGTGAGCGTCCCGGTCACATTCGGCGCGCTCATGCGAGCAACGGTGCCGTTCATGACGAGCGCCAGCACTCGCCGTCGCTTCAGAACGGCGGATCGCTTCGGCCGCCTCTCAGGCACCCTGGTCGATGCGGTGAGTTCCATGACGGCCATGGCTCAGCACATCGGCGAAGACACCCTCGGCAACGGCATCCTCGCCCGCTTCTCGGTACGCGCGTACTGGTTCAATTTCATGTCAACCCTCACGGCGAAGCAGCAGAAGGTTATGAACCGTGTCGCGTTCGAGCTGTTCTACCAAGTCGCGGAGGAAATCCGTAAAGGTGGCTCAGATGTGGAGCTGTATCGGCAATGGTTCCGCGAGCACGGTGTCCCGGACCCGGATTCATTCTCGGAGTTTCTGCGCAAGAGCGACAGCATCGACAACATCGACCTCATCGACACACTGGGGGGTCACGGTCTCACGCTCGCCAATGCGAGTGCACAGCTCGTCCACACAAACATCCAGCACCCCACGCCATCGACGAAACACATCAAGGCGAACAAAGGCATCCTCGGTGTGATTTTCCGGCTATCAAGCTGGATCACGACGAACTTCACCAACTGGGCGACATACATCAAGAACCGCGCCGCGTCCGCGATGAGCGGCAAGTACGGTGGCGAAGAGCTGTTGTGGAGGCATCGCCTCACAGGCAACCGCGAGGGACAGAAGCTCACGGCGCACGAGCGCGCCTTCGGTCGTGTCGGCGGCATCGACCTCACAACCGGGCAGCGTCTCGGCGCGATGGCGGCAACGGCCGGGACAGCGCTCACGACGATGTATGCCTCGCAGGCGTTGTGGGTGGTCGCGCGCATGATGAGCACTAACAAAGATGAGTGGAAGGATCGCGGCAATGACTTTTTCGAGCGCTTCACCAACCGCAAGACGCAGTTACAAATAGCTCAGTACTGGGGCGTCATGGGCTGGCTGATGAACACCGCCGTCGATGCCGTGGAAGGCACGCGCTACAACCGCAGTTTCGCTGGCTCGCTCGCGGGACCGGCCTACGGCGGCTGGGAGCAGGACGCCGAGCGTCTGATGCAGGGCGCCATTTCAGCTATCGATCAGGCACGAGGACTCAAGGACGTTACCCAGGCCACCAAGAACAACGCCGCGCAAGCGAGCTGGCACATCGGCGCACAGCTCGTGAACATCGGCCTCCTGAATACGCTGCCTACTCGAAAGACGTGGGCCAAAACGGCGGGATTCCTGTGGTCTGTGTTTGGCACGAGCCCATGGGCTGCGCATACGTTCGCCGACATGCTGACTGGCAAGAAGGACAAGGAGCTGCGCGAGGACAAAAAAGCAGGCGACACCGGCGCGGCGGACGAGCTGGACGAACGAGCCGATGCAAAAAATTGAGCGACGATCTAATGGACGAGAATCAATAGCCGGAGAAATTTATGAGAGACATCGAACTAATTCACGTCCCGGCAGTTGGCCCGCCGGCAGACCCGGTGGACAACGCCTACGTGCGCGCGTCTGCCGCTGGCGTGCTGAGCACTACGGCGGCCGTCGATCCGGCATTCGCCGACACCAAGGAATATGGCAGGCCATCCATCGGCGGCGACTTTGGTATCGGCCGCGCTGCGATCTTGGGAGCCGACGCTGACGGTGGCGCTGCGGACCTTGCCGTTGACACCACGATCATCGTGACGGCGCCAGTAGTGCCGACTGCGCCGATTGCGTGGCCCGGTCGCGCGGCTAACAACACGAGCGTCCTGAATCTGTTCCCGTGGCGCAAGACGCCGAAGGAAGGGCTGGATCAGAACAACCCGAACCCGCCGCCCGCGATGGCTGATCCGGCGTTGCCGCCACTGCCGACTGGCGTCACGTACAACAGCGCGCTCGCCGGCAACACCGGCAACGCGACTTTCAGCGGGCCAGCAACGCGCAACGCGATTGTTGCGGTCGAGTTCAGCCTGGACGGCGGGCCCACGCAACAGCTCATGGTCATGATCGCAAGCGGTGACACCGGCTCACAGATCGCGGCCAAGGTGCGCGCAGTGGTCGATGCGTTTGTCGGGCTCGATGCTTCAGGCACCGGCGGCACCGTCACCGTGATCGGTATCGGCGGGATGCTGACCGCGTTCAACGTCACGATTTCTTGAAGGAGTAGAAAATGATCGACCAACCCACCCCACCGTTTCGCGCTGGCGATGTCGCGTACACGGCGCGTGCGCCCGGTGGCTACGCCTCGGCCGCTGCTGTGCCTGCTGACCCGGCGTACGGCGGCACCGATGCGGCCTTTGCCGTGCCATCACTCGGCGGCGAGTTTCAACCTGGGTCGGGCGCGGCCTCTCCCACCGGCTCGCCGATCAGCAAGGGCGCGGACGCCGATGGCGGCGCTGGCGACATTGCCGCAGCTCCTCGACTCGATGTGCCGACGCCAGTCGTGCCGCCCGCGATTCCGGCGCTTGCCGTCACCGTGGTCGGCTTCGACCTGATCTTCAGCGGCAAGGCAGCCGCTGCGAAGACCGGCGCCGTGCAGTACACGATCAACGGCGATTCCGTGCCGCGCACTGTCGCTGCGATTGTGATCCCGATTGGAACGAGCGCTGGGACTGCGGCTGCGATTGTCGCTGCGCGCATCAACAGCTCGCAGCATCTGTCTGCGGCCGTCACGAGCAATCAAGTGCGCGTTGGGACCAAGGCGCCCAACGTGCTGAACACCCTCGGGTGCACCATCACGTAAGGAGAAGCCATGCTTACCGTCACTCTGCTTTTGGTCGTCGGCGCGCTCGTCGCGGCGATTGCCTCAGCGATGAACAAATGCCCGCTGTGGGTCGCCGTGATCCTGCTGTGCGTCGCTCACGCGCTCACTGTGCTGCCACTCAAATAGCGTGCCGCTTGTTCCACGCCGCGACCGCAGCTCTGGCTGCCTCGCGGCGTGTCATTTCTGGAGGGTCGGTCTCTTCGGCTCCATCGACTACGCAACTGCACCGGCCCTCAAGATGCGCGAGTGATCCGGTGAACTGACGCATGTGGCACTCGCTGTGGTAGCGCAGGAACTTTTTCTCGTTCTCGCCGCCGCAGTATGGAACGAGGTAGGTGTCACCCGCGACCAACTGCTCGCCGCACCAGTCGCACGTTTTCATTTCAGGAATTAAACCGCTTTGCGCGCGCCACATTGGCCGCTTGGCGCATGAGTGCCGCAAGCTCATCGCGCGTCACGTCAGGCACCATGACGGTCTCGCCATCCTTTGAGAACGTGATTTTTAGATCCACGAGCGGCGGGTCGAAACTCCCGGAAATTTCAACCTCCAGGTCCTGCGCGCGCAGATGCGTGGGAAACTTGGCGTGGAGCTTCATTTCTTCTGTTCCACGTGTAACAGGTCCAGGCGCGGATCAATCTGCGCGCGCAGACGTTTCTGAATGGACTTGGTAAGGGCTGGCCGGCAACCGCACGAGTGCGTCCAGCTCGGTCTAACAAGATCATTGCCGGCGCGGACTACGCGTTTGCCGCAATCGCAGCGGCATTGCCAACGCGCGCCACGGTCGGACGGCGCGGCGCCCAAGACAACCAGATAGCCGAATCGCTGGCCGTTCAGATTGGCTCGGACGCCACGCATGGAGCTACTGCGACTCCTCTCCGGTTTGCAGCATGTGCAGGATCGCCATGGCGCGCTCGTGCGGGAGCACGGCATTCAGCGTGAAGGACACATGACCGGGCGGGCCCTCTGCCGCCGACTTGATCGTGTACTCAGGGGGATTAACGCCATCGGCGAGTATCCATGACCGCGCTCCTGTGTCGTGTCCGTTCGGCTTGGTGTACTTGCGCTTTTCTTTCCCGGCCCTTCGCCTCGCTCTGTACGCGGCGTTGTATGCCCGCTGCTTTTCTCTGTCTCTGCCGCCCGGCGTTTTGCTGCTTTTACTTTTCGGGCGCGCCCATTTGCCGCGCATGTCTTCCTTGGGCTTGGCTGCGGCTTTCGCTTTCTTCTTCGCGGCCTTGTTGCCAGATGGGAAGCGCTTGCTGTCGGAGCGCGGGCGGATCAGCTCGGGCTGTGGGTTAAATCGGCCCTTCGGCTCCATGAGCCGCGAAATCGGAATGTCGAGCACCTGGGCGATGTAGCCGGCGGCCTCCTCGTTCGGGATCGGCAGGTCGGCGAGTACCCACCGGCGCGCGGTGCCGGTGTTTCGTGGAGCTTCATTCGCGCCAGCAGTTCCCCACAATTCGCGGGCAAGATCGGTGTGCTTCCAGTCTCTTTCCGGCAGTAGCTCTTGAAGCGATGCGGCGATCTTCTCCGCAACCTTAGGGTCTCCGTCGCGTGGGTTTGGCCATTGGAACCCAGCAGGGGACGGTTTCGGCGCAGGCGGTTTCGGTCTCTTTGCGTTCATGAGACCTTCGACCATTTTCATATTTCAGCTCCTTGCGTGGGTACTATTAATGCCTCTGTGGTGAGGCTGTCTCGGCAGCTCGTGCGTGTCGTTTCGTGGCGGCGACTTTCTTTTGAGCATCGTTGACTATCTGAGCGACTTTCGGATCGTAGTACTCAAGTCGTGATCGAAACAGGGCGAGCCGGTGGTACCGCGCTTGAGTTGCTTTGTGCCCTTGCTTGCTCCAGTAACCACGCGGGCCGCGACACCATTTACACAGCATCGGCCCGCCCTTCGATCCCGTTCCCTCGGATAACTCCTCGCCGCAACCTGCTACTTCACAGATCATTTTCATCGACGACAACTCCTGTACAAGTGATGATTGATCGCCCCCAACGGTACGATATTCCGCCCGGTCGTTCAACCGATGTCACCTATCCAGTCTCGTATCTGTCAATAGGATACGCCATTCTATTAGAAGGGAATATCTGACTCGGCGGACTCTTGGCCATTCCCAAAGGGAGCTTGGCCGCTGTGGTGAGGACGGGGGTTCGGTTTTCCACGAATGGGTTTTGGTGCGCAATATTGGGCCGCGTGCTCGTCGGTCATTTCCTGTGCACGAAGCGCCAACAGCTCGCCTTGGCCGGTCGGCTTAACCCAGGCGGAAATCCAGTACCAACCTACTCCTATCAAGTAGATACGACCTTTGAACTGCGGTGAATTGGCCGATGTCGGGGCGTTGTTCTTGGCGATGTACCCACCGCTCCTCTCCTCGCCGTTCCACACATTCGGGTTGATCTTGGACGCGCTCATGGGTTCTCCATGCGGGCATGATTGATGACTCTTAAGGCCCGTAGATAGCGGATCAGCGCCTGCCGTTTGGCCGGCGTTACGGCGACCGCGTGCAATAAGCCGGCATCGTAGGCGGCAGCGATTTCGCTCCATGTGGCTTGGGCGATTCGCCTACGTCGAGACGCGACATAGTGGCCTGCGAACTCTGAGTACTCTGTGTCCATGGGTCTCCTAAAACACCTGGAGGCGGCTGTCTTCGTTCGGCTGCACGGTGATGGTCTGCGTGCTCGCCTCATCGCCTCGGCCGCGCCGGCGCCAGTTCCACGCCTTCACGGTCATGCGGACCTTGATGTAGGTAGGCAGCTTCGAGGTGATCCGCTGCATGTCCTTGGTGAACGCCGCCCGCAAGATGTACTCGACCGTGGTGCGCGACAGGTTCTCGCCGGTGTACAGGTCGCGGAAAAAGTCGCCCGCCGTTTCCTCATCCTTGCGCGAGAAGTACTCATAGAGTCCCGTGCCGACGCCCGATGACAGCGGCCGGTTGTCCTTCGGGTAATGCAGCAACGTGGCGGCGCGCTCGAACAGCGAAATGTTGTCCTTCGCGTAGGCAATGATTTCGGTGTTGGAGAGCTTCTTGGGGTTCTTGTGCATCGAGCCCTTCTCCAACTGCTTCACCCAGGGCACGGCCGCCGCCACGGCCTTCACGACGTGCTGCGGGTATTCGTGGAAGTGCAGGCACAGCGCATCGGAGCTGGTGCGTACCGCGCCGGTGTCGATGGTTGAGAATGCCGCCGCGCTGATCCCGTAGACCACCATGGTCTTTATGGCGATGCCGGCCTCGATGACGGCGAGCAAGCGATGCTGCCCATCTAGTACCTGCTCGTCCTCGGCGATCACGATGGCCTGACCGTTCACCTGCCAGTTGCCGTTTTTGATTTCGCCCGCGAGGAATTCCACGTGCCGTTTGCGCACCGGCCGATTGCGCAGGTTACAGCGCAACCAGTTAGTCGCATCGGCCGGCGTGATGGTCACGACCTCGGCCACAATGCCCTCGCAGCCGTGGATTTTGGCCGCGTGGTTCAACTGGATGATGTTGCTCACAGTCAGCTCCTATTTGCTTCTCTACGGGTTTGGATTACCTTCCGCGCCATGTCGCCATGCGCCGCAACAAATGACTCGCCTCGATCTACATCCCCTGCCCGCGCCTTTGGTTTGCTGCCCGCAACTGCTCGCGCACGTTGAGCGGCAGCTAGCGCGACGCGGTATCGCTCTGCACAGGATCGATGACTCCACTTGTGCCCTATGGCCGGACCCCACCAGAACGGGAACACGTCGGCCGCCGCGATACCCGGCCGCCGGCAAACCGCGCACACCTGCTGCTTGAGGGGCGCGCAGTCGAGCAGCCGGCTACGCCTCCTGACCATCGAACAGGGCCCCGCCCACGATTTCCCCGGTCTCCGGGTCCACCTCAAAGTCCCGGTCGGCGCCTCCTGACGCCTGTACGGGCTCTGTCGGCTGTGGGGCGGGGGTAGTAGAGGCGATGCTGTCCAGCGCCGTCCTACGGCGCCGTGGCTTCTCCTGCGGCGCCTCCGGCGGCGACTCCTCGGGCTCCTCCTCGACAACCTGGCCCTCGATCACCCGGCCGCCCTTCGACAGTTCCTCGTGCAGCTCGGAGAGCCGGAAGGCGTTGTTGGCGGTGGTGCTCAAAGGCAACAGCTTCGCGAGACGACGCAGCGCGGTCTTCTTGGCCATCTCCTCGTAGTTGTCGCTCCACGCCGGGCCGTTGGCCTGCTGCGAGCGGCCGCGAATCGCATCGACCTGCGCCTTGGTCATCACCACGCGGGCCGCGATGCCGCCGTCGCGGTACTTGGCGAGCGCGTAGACCATGACCATGGGCCCCCGGTCCTGCCAGTTCACCATCGACTCGAAGTGCGAGTTATCGCCGAGTACGTACAACGTCTTGTCGTTGGCGCAGACGATCTCCGCCTCGACAAAACCGATGTCACCTTGGCGGGCGAGCTTGATGAGGCCGCGATAGCCGGGGACGAGCGTCACCTTGCCTTTGAACGGCACAAAGTACGCCTCGCCCAACTGCGCATCCGGGAGTAACCCCAACTGTGCGCTCGACACGACGGCGGCGAACAGCGAGCCACGGTCGTACTTGAGTAGATCGGGGTTCTGCTGGAGCGCGGTCATGGCCACGCGCAGGAATTTTTCCACCGTCACATGCGGCGGCAGTGCGCTTTTTAGCTGCGCCTGCATGGTCGGCAGGTAGAGCTGCGAGCGGATCAGGTCAATCGGTTTTTCGGCGGGCTTTTGTGCTACGACGGAGTTCATGGTGCTCCTCCAGTGGAGTCGGTGCGAGTTCCGCGAGCGTCGCGCGCGGCGGTAGTTTGAGATACACGTCAATGATCTTGAGAACGGTGTTCAGCGAGTCGGACCAGCACGCCGCGTAACCTTCGCGCCGGGCGGCCTCGAGAAAATTGCACTGGGTTTCGGTCGGCCGGCGCAGCGGGGTTTTCAGCTCGATCACGAGGCCGTGATAGGCGCCACGTGGAACCAGCATCACGACATCAGCGACACCGGCGCGCGCGCCGAGTGCGTGGAACATGCCGGCGGTATGGTTCTCCCGGCGCAGCAGTTCGAGCGGCACGTGAAAGCAAAGAGACCCAATTTGCGGGTGACATACGTCCACGTACTGCACGACGGCCTTCTGCATCGCCCGCTCGTGGTAGGTCTGCGTCGCAGACTCAGGACCAAGGCCGAGGTTCACGTACAGGGAGTGCTGTCGGTCGATGAGTTCGATAGCGCCCGAGCCATCGACCCACTTGCGAGCGGCCTTCGGCAGCCAGCGCAAGCCGGGTTGTTTGCGCG
>Ga0066652_100000511_pt1 | contig 18640 bp, 15 predicted proteins | sample GraSoiAngelo_101_FD_71413 | JGI IMG/M metagenome (GOLD analysis project Ga0066652, IMG submission 71413) | Grasslands soil microbial communities from the Angelo Coastal Reserve, California, USA - 14_0903_02_30cm | ecosystem: Environmental > Terrestrial > Soil > Grasslands | place: USA... | reverse complement strand
GTCGAATCTCCGAATTTGACCCGCGAACTCGGTGAACAGAGTCGCGATCGGGTACGCAAAAGATTCTCAGCAGATCGCGTTGTCCCTCAATATGAGGCGTTGTACCGCCGCATAATTACCGAGCGATAAGCACGATCTTAAAACAATAATTGTCTCCCAAACGAATCACCGACTGTGAGATTCGTTATCGCGTTGGTCGATTCATTCCCGCCCGGTGAAACGCGCGACGTCCGTGCCAGCTCCTATAGATACTTCCGGTCGCCAACGAAATTTTTCCAGAATTGGATTGGATTTTTCTTCAACGGCATCGGCGATGATTTCACCGAGCACGGGCGCAAATTTGAATCCATGCCCGCAATCGCCTGCGGCAATCACTAATCCTTGGCGTTCCGGATCCTGCGCGATCCAGAAATTTCCATCATGCGTTTCGCAATACATGCACACGCGCGTATAGACGATTTGCGCATCGGCCAGGTCCGGCAACGCCCACGATAAAAAATTGCGCAGGTTCGCTTCATCCTTCGCAGTGACGATGCGTTGAGAAGATTCGGGAGACATCTCGCGGCCCGGGCCGTGGTTTGCGATCTTCACGATACCATCACGATTAAGCGGGAATCCGTAATAACCCGTCGTCGTAATGTCTGCGCCAAACACGGGAAACCGTTCATGTGTGAACAGTTCAGGTTGCCGGGGTTTCAAGTGAAATACCGGCTGGCCACTGGAGCGGAAGAATTTTTTCGTGAAAGGCAGCAGATACGGTGTCCACGCGCCGACCGTCATCACAACGCGATCGCCCGCGATGCGCGTCATCCCGAGCGGAGTCGAGGGACCCCGAGAAGTTACCTTTAAGCTTTCGCCTCGGGATTCTTCGACTTCGCTCAGAATGACGGTTGTGATGCGGCCGTTCACATCATCTAGCGCCTCGAATTTATGCCGCTCCAGCAGCTCAACGCCTAACGACTTTGCTCGTTTGATCAACGCCGCGACTGAGCGCCCGCTTTCCGCATAGCCTGCTTCAACCTCAAGGACGCCATCTCGAAATAATTCTGGATTCCAGGCTGGAAATCGCCTCCACACTTGCGCTGAATTCATGCGCTCTACCTTGAGCCCGCGCTTTTGCAGCATTTTGAAACTTTCGTACTCGAAATCGCCAGGCTCCATCTCCCGACGGCGCACGAACATCACGCCGACCTCGTGATACAATTCAATTCCGAATTCTTCGTTCCATTTGCGCCACAGTTTGATCGAGCGCTCCGCGAGCTCGGTGTAGTCATTATCCGCTCCATAAGCCGCGCGAACAGCTTTGCTGATGTCGGTAGATGCAGCCAACGGATGCGGCAACGGCCCCGGATCAATGAGAATTACTTGATGGCCGCGTTTCTTTAATTCGATGGCGGCGGTAACTCCATTAACTCCCGCGCCAACAATGACGACTTTCGACATGTTAGAACACGGCACGTTGTAGCGCCATTTGTGTCAAGCTCCGATCTTGTGATTTGTAGGGCGACCGTTCAGGTCGCCGGCGAAGGCAGGCGGAGCGCCTGCCCTACAAAAACGCTCGGTCGCACTACGTGGTCATTCGCAGCGCACGTTCCCGTTCGAGCAAGGTCGGATGCGAATAATAAAAGCTGCTGTAGAGCGGGTGGGGAGTGAGATTGCTCAGGTTTTTCTCGCTCAATTTCCGCAATGCTTGAATTAGCGATTGCGTCTCACCCATCGCCCCACGGGCGAAAGCATCCGCCTCAAATTCAAAACGACGTGACCAGCTGTGAATGAACGGCGAAGCCCAGAAAGTGATCGTTCCCGCCACCAGCGAAAACAGCAGTATCGCAGGAACCACATTTATGGCGGCAAACCCTCCCTGATATGCGAAACCGAACGCGTGATAAAACCACTGCTGACGCGCAAGCCACGCGATCACGGCGAATGCGAGAAAAACACCAGCGACGGAAACGCTGAGCATCTTAATTACGTGGCGCTTCTTGCAATGGCCAACTTCATGTGCGAGCACGGACTCGAGTTCCGCATGGGTGAGCTGTCCGATCAATGTGTCGAAGAGGACGATCTTTCGAAAACTTCCGAGCCCGGTAAAGAACGCATTGGAGTGGCGCGAGCGTTTGCTGCCATCCATCACTTCGATTCTACGCGCGGGAAAATCGGTTCGTTGCGCCAATGCAATCAGGCGTTCGCGTAACTCCCCTTCCGGCAGCGGGGTGAACTTGTTGAAAAGCGGCATGATGATCGCGGGCGCGATTAGCATCAAAAGCAATTGAAAGGTGATAACAACCACCGTCGCCCAGAGCCACCAGCTAGCGCCGGTCCATTCGATCATTGTCAATACCAGCACTAGCAACGGATAACCGAGCAGCACTGCGAGCAGCAATCCTTTGATACGATCGACGATCCAGGTCTTTAATGTGGTAGTGTTGAAGCCGAATCGCTCTTCGACTCTGAATTGCGCGTACCAATCGAACGGTAATGCGGGCACGCTCACCGCAATGCCCACGACGAAAAGAAATCCGGCCATTGCCCAGACCGAACTGCCAAAGTTCGCGCTGAATTTTTCAAACGCCCATGGCAATACGCCGCTAAAAAGCACTGCCATGAGTATTGCCGCATCGAACTCGTTGACGATGTCTCCAAAGTGGCTTTTGGCCAGCGTGTAATCAATCGAACGGCGATACTTCGGCTCGTCAATTATCCCGTGAAATACAGTCGGCACTTCATTCGCGTGTGCACAGACATGACTTCGGTTCAATCGGCTGAGCCACAATTCAGCAAAGACGCGCCCAAGAATCAGAAGCAAAGCAATGACGGCGAACGGCTGCATCCAAAGCCATTCTAGTATGTCATTCTGAGCGAAGCGAAAAATGGAGCGAGTGGGATGAGCGACATGGACGGCAAAGCCGCACAGGGTAGCGGCGAGTGAGTCGGGAGACGAACGAGTTCAATCTCAGTTCGTGATCAGAACCGGAGCTAAACCGAAATATTCAGAGATGTTTCGCATCGCTCAACATGATAGAGGATTCACGAGATCGCGAAGAGCTTCCGATAGTAGCGGTACCAATCGCTCTGAAAGCGTTCGGCAAGATCGTACTTTCTTTTCAAGTCTAGAAAATGTTTGAACTGCGGGTAGCATGCCAGGACCTGCTCTGGCTTTGCGAGTTTATGGTAGGTCAGATAATAGCTTCCGCCCCGGGTTATCGCCAAATCAATCAAGCCGCGAAAGGCGCGAGCGGACGTTTCAATTCCGTCCGATGTATGAAACGTGAGCAGATTGAAGATGATGCATGCGTAAGGCTCCTTGGCCCAAGCGAGGAAGCTCTCATCGTCTTTTTCGATTAAGCGGACCGTACCGTAGATGACGACTGTGCGGTTCGAGCGCAACAGCTCTGCCGCCTGTGCCAGAAACTTGGGAAGGTCGGGGCGAGGCACGTAAATTTCAGTAATGATGAGGCTCGATTCCTGACCTCCGATCTGTTCGCGGATCTTTTGCGCATAATTAGGCAGATAGGCGCTTAGTTGGTTCGTGTCGGACCAATAGGTCTGTCCGTTTGTCGACAAGTAGTAATCGCTGTAACGCTTGAACGCTTTCCCGCGATCCGTGTAAGCCAACCGCAATAACTCCAGCCAGTCGTCGTCGCGTAACTCTTTCTTAGCGACAATCGGTTCGTGCACATCGATTGGTTCGTAACAAGAGAAGACGCCGACCTGGAGAAAGTCCCGCGATTTTTCATCGACTGAAAACTGAAAATCTCCGTAAAGAAACGATTGCGCTATTCGCTCTTCAAAGCGCGCGGGCAGATCATTCGCGCGAATTATTTCGACGACACGTCGCAGTTTCTGCCGGGGAACGAGGCGAAGCGTTACGCTGTCGATGAACCCAAACAACCCGTAACCGCCGATGGCAAGTCGGAACAATTCATTGTTTTCGGCGCGCGAACAATGAATCGATTTTCCATCGGCGTTAACCAGGGTGAACGATTCAACGTTGGAAATAAGCGGCTTCATCGCCAACCCACGCCCATGCACGTTCGAGGAAAGACTCCCACCAAGCGTAAATGTGTCCGCGCCGGTTTGTTTTTGCGCGATACCCCATTGTTTTTCGGCATTCGCCTGGGCGTCCAGATAAGAGCGAATCAATTTCGGCCATTGGATGCCGGCTTCCGCTTCGATCAAACCCTGCTCCCGATCGAAAGAAATCACGCGATCGAGTGAACGCGTATCGATGCAAATGCTGTCCGTCGCGAATTGCTGGGCACCCATCGAATGTCGGCAGCCAGAAACGGAGATGGGCAAGCCTTTTCGTGACGCCGAACGCACAATCTCTGTGAGTTCGTCTCGGGTACGTGGCGTCAGGAGCTCGCGAACGCGGGTGCGATTAAGTTGCGAATGTACGTCATTTACCCAAATCTCATGTTCTGCTGATAGGCGCGGCGCCAGCGCGAACAGCGCCGCCGTGCGTATGAATTCACGCCGAGTAAGCACGCGAAAGTATTATCAATCAGATGAACTCTCAGCGAGGCAAATTACCTCGCCTCTTGCAATGGACTCGTTGTCCAATCCAGATCCTAGTGTGCGCAGATCATGGTCATCGAAAAATCGGATTATGTGCCAGGGTCTTACAAGACCAACAAGTTCATCTCGCGTACTGCCCCAAAGGAATGGTTCTCCTCGTCGATGCAGCCACCAATCAACCAATTTACTTTGCGAATCGAAACGAATCCGTGCGTCGCTCTGCTTTTCCATGAACGTAAATACGAACTGACTTCCGGACGCACACAGACTTTTCGATGTTTTCATCAATGACGAAACGACATCCGGGGTCAGATACATTAAGAGACCTTCGGCGATCCAGACCGCGCGCTGAGTCGGATCAAAACTGCTCTTGATCAGCGCCTCGCTATCGAAGGGAGTGGTGCTCAAATCCATCGCGACAAAGTGTAATCGATCGGCGCCGATCTTGGCGAGCGCACGTCGTTTGTGACGCTGCGTTGCAGGATGATCTATTTCCCAAAACTGCGCGCCGGGGAATTCCTGATGCAATTCGAAACTGAGCGGATCGAAACCAGCGCCAACTATAACGACTTGTGTAGCTCCATTAATAAGTGCTGAACGCACAAGCCGGGCGATACATTTCTTTCGCAAGGCATAATGCAGCAAGATTCCTGGGATCGTGATACGCTCGATCCACTTCGCGATCGGCCGGAACCAGGCCTGTCGTACGATCTTTAACAACAAGCGCGCCCGCGCTGAATGTGTGTCGAGCATCTGACCGCACAAGTCTGCTGACGTTCTCGACACAAGGTCGGAGTATTGTGGGCTGCGACGAAGAAGAACCAGGCTCGCAGCAATCAGTAGCGCCGTGCGGCTAGCTTGCTCGTTTTGCACGCAGGACGCGGGACCGGTTCCTATTCGCGAGTGCTGACAACGTCATTCGTATCCACCGCAGCTTTCGCTTGGGCGGCACGAAATTCCCGGACGTGATTCAACTCATCTCGCGGACCCGTAGCATTTGCCGTTTGCGCGGCCAGCTTCGCGTAATAGCGGCTCGCGTTTTTCTTGTCTCCGTTTTTCTCGGCGGCTTGCGCCGCTCCGTACAATCCTCTGAACCGTCCCGGATAAATTTTGAGCGCCACTTCAAATTCATGCTGTGCTTCCTTCGATTGGCCTGTTTCGAGCAGCAGATTACCGAGTTGTTCGCGAATCGGAACAAACGCACCAGGCGAAACGGGATGTTTGCCCAAAATGTCTTCTGCGTCCGCCGCGCGACGTAGCATCTCAATCGCTTCGCTCTTTTTGCCTTCGCCTGCTGCGACCCATGCCGAGGCCGCTTGCATCTGCAAATCAAGATGGGTCTTAAAATAGTCGAACCTCGGCTCCTTCGTCGCGTCACGCAGTTGCTGCATTCGGGCGATCGCTTTCCGCGCACCTTCAAGATCGCCTGTATGCGCGCATCCCAGCGCGTGACCGTATTCGATCAGGGCCTCCATGAATGGAAACGAGGACCAGTGTGGGATGTTTGGAATGGCCAAGGTCGCGGCCGTCGCCCAATCATTCCGCTCGAACGCGTAACGTGTAGGAATGGCCGCCAAAGCGTAAGCCGCACTGAATTCGAGCTCCGGATTTGTCTTTCGCACTTTGGCTGCAAGGTCGACAATCTTCTTGGCCTCGGCGTCCTGGGCCTCCTGCAAATAAGAATAGGCCATGTAATCGAGCGCGTGTAGCTCTTCGGCTTCGGTGGCATCGCGATGCCTCATGGCCGCATAAGCGCGCGAAGCTTCGGCCGAAGCTTTATTTGCAGCGACAGATTCATCCCACATCCCCAACCGTGTAAAGATGTGCGACGGCATGTGGAGCGCGTGAGGCACCCATGGCGCGATAGAAGCATAACTCTGCGCAGCGGTGAGCCCGCGTTGGGCCAGTGCGGGATAGTCGTAGCAATGGATCAGGTAATGAACGACACCCGGATGATTTGGGTTTTGTTTCCAAAGCTTTTCGAAGATGGCCGCTGCCTCGAGCTGTTTCGACAAGCTCGTGTCGTTAGGTGTCGCGTAGCCTACAGCCAGGACCGCGAAACCGTAGAACGTCTGGGTTTCGAAATCGTCCGGATACTTGTCGCGGAGCTGACGCATCGCGTTTTCGTAAGCCATGACGCGGTCGCGCGGTCCGACTGGGCCATGACACGATTGTCCAACAGGACCTCCGTTCGAACTATCCGGCGTATTGTAATAAAGATTGAGTGCCGTGATGAATCCTCGTTCTCGATCGGTTCCAGCGTTCATGGCCATTGCTTTTTCAATGGCTGCCTTGCCCGCACTCATCTCGTCAAGAGTGGGTGGTGTCCAAATCGGATGCCACCACGTCATGGCAATTCCCCACTGAGCCATGGCGCACTTGGGATCGCTCTCGGCCACCGATGTGAAAACGCGCCGGGCCTCTTCGTAGAAAAATGAATGCAGCAATGCCACGCCACGGGAGAATTCAGATTGGACAGAAGGCGCGCATGTTATTGGGAAATTAACTTTCCCGGCGGCGCGCAAATCGCCGGGCTCGGGAGCGGTTGCGCATTCGACATGACGTCCAACAAGACAACTGGTTAGGCCGATGAGAAGAAGCACACTGCGGGAGAAGGAACGCATGATTTTCGAGGGTACGACCCCTGTGGCTACGCCGCAAACTCGAAAATAATCTTGCCGCTACGTTGCCCGAGCGCTGCATGCGCAACGGCTATCTTCGCTTCGCTCAATGGATAAGCTTTCTCGACTTTCGTTTGTAGCAGACCGCGTTTCGCCATCTCGAACAAATGTTGAAACGCTTCCATTCGCTGGGCCGGCGTCGCATTATCGTACCATTTGTTAATCCAAATGCCGCGGAACCGAAGATCTTTGAAAATGAGCAGGCCATTCGGGATTTTCAGCGGCTGCAAACTCATCGCTCCATAAGTCACCAGGGTGGATCCCGGGGCGAGACAATTTGCCAGACGCAATGCGCTCTCGCCGCCGACGGCATTCAATCCCAGGCGAATCGGCGGACCGGCAATTGCGTCTTCCACCGCGTGACGAAGATTTTCGCTATCGATCAAAACGACATCGCCGCCTTCGGCCCGCAGTTCATCGATTAATTCTGAGCGCCGGACGATATTCACGGTCTTGTAACCAAGCTCGCGCGCAATTTGGATGACCGCGCGGCCTGCGGCTGAATTTGCCGCGTTTTGAATCAGCCAATTGCCGCGAGCAAGATCGACATAATCGTGCAGCAAACGCCACGCCGTCATCGGATTGATTTTCAACATTGCTGCATGCACTGGCTTGATTCCCTCAGGGACGACAACCAGTTCATCGGCGTTCACCGCAACAGCCTCGCGCCATGTGCCAACGTTGTGCGGTAAGATGACCAGGCTACCATTCGTTAGGCCTTTTATCTTAGTGCCGACGTCTACAATCACTCCCGCGCCTTCGAAACCGGGCGTCGCCGGCAGCTCAGCCCGCACCGGATATTTTCCTTCGATTTGATTTAGGTCGGCCGGATTGATTGGCGCTGCGCGCATTTTCACGATCACTTCGCCAGCGGCGGGGGTCGGCCATGGGCGTGATTCAACGTGTAATACGTCCGCCGGATTTCCGTGCGTTTCGTACACGGCTGCGTTTATAGTTTTCATGATGTCCTCGCCCCAGCATCCTCACGCCTCCGCAGACAATCTGCAAACGCGCCGTAGGCCTGGCGGCATGACTTCCTCTGCCTGGCAAACCGGTGCCCGGGTCGCACTCTTCGGGATGATCGTGAATTCGGTTTTAGCGGTCGCAAAGATTGTCGGTGGCGTTTTTGGTCACGCTTATGTTCTCATAGCCGATGGCATCGAGTCCGGGCTCGATGTCGCGGGCTCGTTTGTCATCTGGAGCGGGCTGAAAGTTGCGGCCCGTCCGCCTGATGCTTCCCATCCCTACGGACACGGGAAAGCCGAGCCAATTGCGGCAGTGATTGTCGCCACCGGAGTCCTGGCTGCCGCAGTAGGTCTCGCCATTCAAAGTGTACGCGAAATTTTCCTGCCGCATCATGCGCCAGCGCCGTACACGCTCGTGATATTGATCGTGGTGATCGTGATAAAAGAAGGTTTGTTTCGTTATGCCAACCGGATCGGCCGAGACGTCGAAAGCACAGCCGTGCAAACGGACGCCTGGCATCATCGCAGCGACGCGCTGACTTCTGCCGCCGCATTCATCGGAATTTCAGTAGCTTTGATCGGTGGCAAGCGCTGGCAAAGCGCGGACGACTGGGCTGCCATTTTCGCCTGCGCGGTCATTGCGGCGAATGGTATCAGGCTGATGCGGCCTGCGTTCTACGAAATCATGGATACCGCACCCCGGAAAATCGTTAAGTCCATTTGCTCAGTTGCCAGCACGGTTCCCGGTGTCATCGAAGTTGAAAAATGCCGTGCTCGCAAGATGGGTCTGGACTTTTATGTCGATCTCCACGTCGGAGTGGACGGCAAAATTTCTGTGCACGACGGCCACGAAATCGCCCATCGAGTAAAAAACGCAATCCAGCAAAGCGACTCGCGCATAGCAGACGTGCTCGTTCATATCGAGCCGGCACAGTGAGGATGCTGTGACTCGATTTGGCAAAATAACAAACAGGCCGTCTCTACCGACGTACGGCAAACGCGCTCACTTCTTTAGCGAGCCTTTCTAAAACTACGTCGCCTGGTTTGGGCGCATATCGCAGCGCGATGTAGGTCTCCGAAATTTGACGAATGCGCTCCGATTCGTTAGGCAACAGAAGCGCGGCGCGCTTCGAGAAATCTGAAGGGCCTTCCCATGGATCGCGCCGGACACCCAGGCGAGCGGCCCTTTGGCAGAAGCGTTCGTACAACGCTTTGACCCTGTCCGCGCGTGCGTGCGCGCGCAATTGCATCCAACCGAAATAGATGACGAGTATTGCCGTTGCGACAATCAGAATTTCGATAATGAGAATGATCGGTCCGCGGTTCGCGAGCCCGATGGAATCCAGCAGCACTTCCTGTACATCTGCGTCGAAAGCCAGCAGTCGAGTGTCCCATTGGTAACTCAGCGTCTCCAGGGCGAGGCGAACGTTGGTAAACAATTCAGACCGGGCCAACTGTGTCACGAACGCGTTTCGGCGAGCTTCCATTTGCCCGGAGGCCATGCGCCTTTCCAAAAACGAGTTCAGATCGAGACTCGCGCGCCCGGGCGCAACTGCGGCGGTTGGGTCCACTCGCGTCCACCCGCTGTCAGGAAACCAGAGCTCGCACCACGCGTGTGTATCTGCCTGCCGCACCAGAAAGAAGCGGCCCAGGTCGTTATACTCACCACCCAGATATCCCACGACGACCCGAGCGGGGATTCCTGCCAATCGCATTAAGGTCGCGAAACTGGTGGCGTAGTGTTCGCAAAAACCAACCCGTCGATGAAGGAGAAATTGCTCGAGGTCGTTCTTCCGATATTCGCCTGGCGTCAACGAATAGCGAAAACCTTGTATCTGGAAAAACTGGAGCGCGTTGTTTACGATGGCGCGCGGATTGGAATTCTGTGCTGTCCAGGATCGTGCCAGTTCGCGCACCGCCGGACTAATCGATGACGGAAGCTGGAGTGCTTCTCGACGTTCAGCCGGCGTCAATTCATTTGCGGCAGCCGCCGGAGATGAAACAACCTCGTATCGGCAGGCCTTTCGAATTGCCTGAGTGCCCCAGAGATAATCGCCCCGGGCGAGGATCGCACCTGGCGGAATCTCAAACGGCCAGTCGAGCGCAAACATCCAATGCGCATCATGCGGCGCGAGAGTAATCCGCTGTTTGATTGCATTGCCGCTGGGAGATTGCCTCGTTGAATGAGAGATCGACGTCACCTCGGATGGCGCCCGCCATTCCATGCCATCGCATCGCCACATGACCACCCCACGCCAATACATCGGGCCAGGAGGACGAGTTTTGCTGCCGGGAAACTGGGCGCGGAAGGCGATGGCCGTTGAATTTGCGAGCGCTGCGATGCTGCCCGGGGAGAGTTGATCGGAAAAGCCGGAGTTCGCCGAACGAATTAGACGAAATTGAAACCGCAAGCCGGTATTGATTCGTGGAAACAAAATAAACGAGAGCGCGACGAGCGGGACCGCTTGGACAAGGAGTAAGCCGGTGGTGCGCAGAGGAGGCCAGAAAGCGCCATGCGAAAATCCCCGCTGAAACTGGATCAACGCCGCAACCAGCAAAGCGAATGCGGTCAGGAGGCAAAGTGCAATCCCGAAATCCTGGGAAAGGAAAAATCCACAAAGACAAAGAACCCATCCCATTAAAACCATGACTTGGAACTCGCGGGTCGTATGCGCTTCCAGGATCTTGAGCGACATGAGCAGGACAAGAACCGATACAGCCGGCTCAAGGCCTTTCAGGGAACCATAACTGACAAAGATGCCAATGAGTCCCGCGAGTGCCAGCAGCAACTTCAAAATTGCAGGGCGAAGCCGGTACCCTCTTGGCTCCATCCAGAATTTCAGGGCGAGGGCCAGCAGAAAAACACATGGCACCCAGCTCACGAGAGAACCGAACATGGGAGGCACCGTGAAGAGCAAGGCGGATGCAAGCCAAAGCAGTGGTCGCCGCGGAATACTCCTATCCCTCTTGCTCCTGCTCATGCTCCTGCTCCCGAGACGATAGGGTCGCCACTCCGTAGCAGACGAACCTGAAACAAACTGAGCGCCCGCAAGCACTGATGAAAATGCAATTGCCCAACAGCTGGCGGAATTTCAGTGCCCGGAAGACGAAGACCATAAGGACGCTGCGCGCGTTCCGCTTCGATCACCCAAAGTGCCAGCTGCGACAGTTTCTCTTCCACATCAGCAGAGTGGAGCGCAGAAAAATCAAGATACACGACGCCTTCCACTTCGGTTGCGAATTGCTTCGTCATCAGCGGCTGTCCGCGGGCGACAGCTTTCCAATCGATGTGACGCTGAGATTCGCCGGGAACGTACGCACGGACCCCTGAAAAATCATCGCCTTCTCCAAACTCCGTTAATGCCCGATTGTCACCCCGGCGCTCGAAGCTTGCTGGAAGTTGAACGTCGCCGGCCGGCTTGGGATACACAAAGTAGCTTTGAGAAGACGTAAACCTCTTCAAAACCCGAATGAACCCGAGCGGATAAGCACTCGTTAGGCACAATGTGTCTACCTTATGTTCGCCTCGTTGCTGCACGGCAAATCGCAGTGTTATACGAGCGGCCTTGTCGGCCGGAATGTAGTCGATGCGTTGTCGTTCTCTGTTCGAGCCCGACAGGGCCAGCTCAATTCCATGACTGGTTGCGCGCGAGTCGTTCATGATTTCCACCGGCAGCGAGACCTCCTGGCCTACAAATGCCGGCTGCACGGATTCGAGTGTTACCGTTACACCTGTGAGATTGATCAGAGTGTGCGGTATCGAAACAAGAAATACGGCCGCTAACGCGAAAAAGAGCAAATAAACTGCCGCGTTATTTTGGCTCGACGCAGCGTACCACATTGCGCCCAGCACGAACACCAGCCCCGCAAAGCCCGCGGTGGGATAAACGAGTGGAGGTTTTCTCGCTTTCACGGAACCGGCACGCTGTGAAGCAGATTATCAGCAAGCGTGCGTCCGCTCTGGCCGGGTTGTTCGATATCGTGCCCCAGCCGGTGCCCCATGACTGCGATCCCCACAGCTTGAATGTCTTCGGGAAGAACCATGTCGCGTCCGTGCATCAGCGCCCACGCCTGAGAGGCGTGCAACAGCGCCAGACCAGCGCGCGGCGACAAACCCGTGCTGTGACGTTGCCGTGAAGCGTCGAGCAAATCCTGCAGATAATCGAGCAGAGCAGGGGACGCGTGGATCTTTCGCACTTTGTCTTGAATCTCGATCAATGTTCGGGGCTTAATCACCGGCTTCAATTCCTTGAGCATGTCCCGGCGATCCATGCCCAGGAGCATGGCGCGTTCGTTGGCGCGATCAGGGACACCCAGTTCGATCCGCATCAGAAACCGGTCAAGCTGAGATTCAGGCAACGGAAAAGTGCCAACCGCGTGTTGCGGATTCTGTGTGGCGATCACAAAAAACGGCTCGGGCAATTCATAAGTCACGCCGTCGATGGAAACGCGATGTTCTTCCATGGCTTCAAGCAGGGCGCTCTGCGTTTTCGCAGTCGAGCGATTGACCTCGTCAATCAGCACCATCTGCGAGAAAAGCGGACCGCGATGAAACACGAAGCGTTGCTTGCCCTGATCGAAGATGGAATTGCCAAGGATATCTGCCGGCAGTAAATCGCTGGTAAATTGGATCCGCTGAAAAGCGAGTGCCAGCGACCGCGCCAACGCCTGCGAGAGTGTTGTCTTTCCAACACCTGGGATGTCTTCGATCAAGAGATGACCGCGGGCGAGCAAACAGGAGACGGCGAGTTTTACCGCCTGATTCTTGCCTACGATAACTTCACAAATCTGCTTCGTGAAAGCATCAACGTGGTCGGTCACCCTGAAATGATCTGCGGGAACGCTGCAATTCGCAAATGCGGCGTCCTAACGGGACTTAGATTGAGATGGAGCAGGGAAGGGATGGGCGTCGCGATAACATTTTGTAACCAGACCGAGCATCAACGCCGCGAGAACAAACACGACGACTCGTTTTTCCGCGGGCGTGAGACGCCATCTTTGGCTCGCTTTAGCCAATTTTGAGCGCCAATACCTCTTCAATTCTTAGATTGTTCTTCCTGTCCGGCGAGCCATTTCCACTCCGTGCAGTCGCTGAGTCATAAAAACGGACCTTTACAAAATCTTATACCCCCCGCGTGGCTATGCCCATGCGTTTATTTATGAGCCATATGAAAACTATTAATTCCCTCGCTTACGGATCTCGCACTGCCCGTCTCACACTATTCGCGGGTGTGTTTCTGCTGCCGTTATCGCTGCTTTTCCCCCAAGGAACGCAGCCTGGTGCGGCAACCGACTACACAAGCGTAGATATCACTAATACCATAACCGCCGGGCCGGTTATCAATGTTAAACAGATCACCAGCTCATCGACAGCCCCAACTGGTGGAGCTGGCAGAGAGTTTCACCCTAACCGTTTCCCGAGACTTCGCCCGCCAATCCAGGAATCTCCTGTGGAGCCCGATCAGATAACAGCCACTCCTCTTGCAGAGCTTCCTGATGCCGCACACGCGTTTTTCCGAGGGTTCACCGGCTTGACGCACCGCGACCAGCGTCTCGCGAACGGCGGTAATCAATTTTCACACGAGCCGCCAGACGAGGGGCTCGCCGTAGGTAACGGCTTTGTTTTGCAAGCAGTTAATTCAGCCCTAAATATTTACGACACCAATGGCGTTGTTCAGATCGGTCGGCCATTGGCCCTCACGGAACTCTTCGGATTGCCGCCCGAAATCAATCGCACCACCGGAGAAATTAACACCTCCGTCGGCGACCCGATTTGTTTGTTCGACCCTGAAACGCAGCGTTGGTTCGTCGTTGCATGGGCGCAGCTCAACACGACGGCTGGTGTACCGCTGCGCAAAAGCCGCCTCTTCCTCGCTGTCAGTCAGACGTCCGATCCGCGGGAAAGTTATTCGGTTTACATTTTTAATACCACCCGTGCAGACGATCCGGATCAACAGGGTCCCAGAGTTCCGGACTTTCCGCATTTTGCTGTCGACCGTTACGGCCTCTACATCAGCACAAATGAGTTCAAGATCGACGCAAATGGCAACCTCGACGGGTTTATTGGCGTTGCGATTACAGCCATTTCAAAGAATGCGTTGATTACAGGCAATGGCGGCAGGCCTCCTCGGCGCGTGCAGCGTTTCGCCTTGCCGTTTACGACCGGCTTTGAATTCACTATTTGGCCCGCTTACATCCCGCCCGGGCAAAGTCCAGTTCTGACCAACCATGGCACGCAGTATTTCGTCAGCTCTGAGTCTGTAAGGTTTAACGAAAACCAGGCTGCGGTATGGGCCCTCGTTAATACAAGCTCGCTAGACACTCCGAATCCCAATCTGCGGTTGAAGCAAGTAATAGTACAGACGCGCCAATACCATTTCCCCCGTCTGACTGTCACTCAACCCGATGGCTTCCATCCTCTCGGCGCGTCGATGAATTTGCCAGTTCCCTCATTGGACCCGGGCGACTTCCGCATTCTCTCCGCTGAGTTCGTAGGAGGTCATCTGTGGGCGACCCTTAATTCTCAAATGAACGATGGCAGTGGCAATCCAATTGAGACAGCCGTCTATTTTGCTTTTACCCCGCAGATCACAAATGGAACATTGACCGCTTCGGTGTTTACACAAGGAGCTGTTGGAAGTCCAGGAGTGCACCTGCTGAATCCGGCCATTGCGCTCAATACCGATGAGAACGGCGCTATGGTATTTACGTTAGTCGGACCGGACAACTACCCAAGCTCTGCATTTGTTTCAATTAGAAGCATTACTGTGAGTCCGATCCACATTGGCCGCGAAGGTAACGAGCCCGAAGACGGCTTCACGGGCTACCCGCCTTTTAGCAATGGAGTCGCGCGGTGGGGCGATTACTCTGCTGCAGCGGTCGATAACATCGATAATACCATCTGGATGGGCACTGAGTACATCCCGGACATTGCACGAACACAATTCGCAAACTGGGCCACTTACCTCACGCGTTGGTCACCGTAACTAATCTACTTGTAGCAAATACTGGAGCGCGATCGCGTACCGCTTGATTGCCAGTGGCTGGTTTGGTTGTTGTGATCTGAGCGCGCCGTCACCCAGGTATTTTAGGCCATTGATCTCGCCGGCTCTCAAACAAACAATTAGTTTAGGCGACGGGAACTTAAAAGGCGAGATAGCTCTAGGTGACTTCAATGAGGACGGTATTCAGGACGTGGCATACCCTGTGACCGCGGATGCATCGGGCACTCATAGTACAACGGTTCTCATTTTCTTCGGCGATGGAACCGGAAATTTGGTAGCAGGCCCATCGGTAACGGTTGGACAAGAACCTCACAGCGTTATTGCCGCCGATTTTGACAAAGATGGCCACCTGGATCTGGCTGTTACCAATCGAACCAATGGCACGGTCTCAATCCTTCTGGGAGATGGGATAGGAAACTTTACTCTTTCCGTAACACTCTCCGTAATCTCGCCGGAATTAAATCCCTAAACCGCCTGCCAGTCTTCTCGGCGACGAACAGGTTTAGCTCGAGCTCGTCCGGGTTTAACTCGTTCGCAGAACACTCCGAAGATTAATCACCGCAGAAATTTCGGTACGCTCGACAGCCGTTGATTGTTGATCCGCAGATCAAACTTTCGAAAGACACGTTTCATTGTCGGCGCGCGTGGCAACAGTGTCACCTCATAGCTCGCCTGAGGCGAATCAGTCTTGGTTGCGCTGATCTGGAAAGTGTGTTCGACGTCCTCGAGGTTCAATGACCCGGGCAGCCGAAGCGCGCTCGTGTGTCTGGCAAGGTGACGGCAGCGTTACTTTTGCGATCCAACGCGCCGGGACAAGCTACTGTCAGTGTCGTTAACGTGAAAGATAACAACATTCGATATATGAAAACATTTCCACAAACTAGAAATTTATTGAAGTACTCGTCTTCCCAGCGCGTGTTTGCTCTCGTGGCAGTCATCGGTCTTGCGTTGTCACCGATTACGCAAGCCGTTACCCCGGCACCCGACGGAGGCTATCCTAACCTCAATACGGCTGAAGGGGATTTTGCGCTCCAGCATTTGACCACAGGGGTGGAAAACACCGCGCTTGGTCATGGTGCACTTTTCAGCAACACGACTGCGTCCCAAAACACCGCTGTTGGGCGCGCCGCGCTTCTTCTCAACACCACTGGCTTTCAGAACGTAGCCGTCGGCTTTGCGACGCTCTTAAGCAACAATATCGGATTCCACAATACAGCAATTGGAATAGGCGCATTGGTTAGCAATACGACCGGTAACCACAACACGGCCGCCGGCGATCTCTCACTTAGTGCTAATACGACCGGCAGCTTTAATACTGTTCAGGGCGCCCATGCATTGACTACGAATATAATAGGCAGTCTTAACACCGCACTTGGCGTCGCTGCCGGCGAAAATCTCACTGGTAGTAACAATATCGATATCAGCAGCGGAGGCGTTGCTGCCGAGGCCAACACCATCCGCATCGGGAACGAATTACCGTTCACAGATCGGGAAGGCTTAATGCACCCCGCCCATAGTATAACATTTATCGCCGGCATTAGCGGCGCGACCGTTAGCGGCACGGCAGTCGTTGTGAACAATCAAGGTCAACTTGGCGTGTCGCCATCCTCGGCGCGTTTCAAGGATGAGATCAAGCCGATGGATAATGCTAGTGAGTCCATTCTGGCCCTTAAACCCGTCACATTTCGATATAAAAAGGACATTGACTCAGCAGGCACTCCTCAGTTTGGCCTTGTCGCCGAAGATGTGGAACGGATAAATCCGGATTTAGTGGTCCGCGATAAGAATGGAGAGGCCTATACCGTACGTTACGACGCGGTGAACGCGATGCTGCTCAACGAATTTCTGAAAGAACATCGCAAGGTACACGAGTTGGAGGTAAATGCTGCAAGCCAGCAAAAGCAAATTGAAGCGCTTACTGCCGGCCTGCAGAAAGTGAGCGCCCAGGTTGAAGCGACAAGATCCAAGCCAGAGATCGCGATGGACAATCAGTAAAGCCAAGCCAGACCACCATGGAATGGGACTGCTACTTTCCAAGTGGCGTGGAAACTTCGGTGCCGGCTGGCGGTGTGAATTCGAACATTGACGCAGGAACCGCCTCGCGCGTCTGATTCGAATATTCGGTCACGATTCGATCGCCATTTGGTAACAACATTTCGGTACGCTCAACCCGCCGTTGATCGTTGATCCGCAGATCAAGCTTTTGAAACACGCGTTTCATCGAGGGCGCGCGCGGCAACAGTGTCAGCTCATAGCTCGCCTGAGGCGAATCAGTCTTTGTCGCGCTGATCTGGAAAGTGTGTTCGACGTCCTCGAGGTTCAGGGAAGAATTGATCGCTGCGACCGTCGAGTCGAGCGGCGATCCTTTTCCCAGTGGGTAACGCTCCGCCGACTTAAAATTTGGGTAATAAATCCAGAGCTCACGTCCATCGCTTACGGTCAGGCTGGGGGAGCTGCCTTTGACTTCGCGACGGAATTTGTTAGGCGGCTGGAACCAAACTTTTCCCGAACTCAGGATCGGCTTTTTCATCAGCCGAATCATTCGTTGTTCCTGAAAATCGGCCTGCGTAGTCCGGTTCTGGCGAATTGCTGCCAGAAGATTCTTGAGGTCAGCCTCTGACAACGGCGCGCTGTCCGCAATGCATGTCAGTGTCAGGTACAGGACAATCAAAAGTAAAACGGTACGCATGTGCTGACCTTATGTGATCAGCTGAAATTCTCAAAACAGGGCAGCGGGAGCGTGTTCGTGTGTCCGGCGAGGTTACGGCAGCGTTACTTTTGCGATCCAGCGCGTCGACCCAAATAGTTGTCCATATTGCTGCATCAAAATCGTCATCTCATTAGTGAAAGGAATGCAGTAAACATGAAAACTACCAACTCGCTGCGCATTCGCGCTTCTCGTTTCTTCAGTGATCGATACGCCTACAGAGAACGGCCAGATTATCTGATCGAGCTCGTCGCCTTTGGAATAATCGTCATCACCGTGACGTTGTCGCTTGCTAGCGCAATGGCAACGACATTGAAATGAACGCAACCCGTCTATCTGATCGAGGGCAAACCGGTGAGCTAGATCGAGCGGACCTGGAACAGCCAACCCCAAAGCGGACCGTTGGCCGAGCTGCTGCGATGACAGCGCCGCAACGCGGTCGAGTTGACACACGGTTCTACGCAGCAACCACAGGAATATGGCTTCTTTGGAAATAATCTCACTGGGTTACAAGCGCGCGGTCGTTGCGTCACCGCAGCGTTGCGAGGCTACGTTCTACCCCGAAAGAGATAGAACCAAAGTCCAATGTGGGAATCTGTCAGGAAGAGTGTCAAACCTTAGATCAAAGGCGTTTATGAAAAACAGAAAAAATTACATTGCAAGGTCTACCGCGACGCTTACGCAAAGCGGACTGTTGGCCGCGTTGCTGCAAGCCCAGCGTCGCAAGGTAACGCAGCGTCGCGGACAGCGCGAGCAGGTTCGTGG
>Ga0066652_100000509_pt1 | contig 18646 bp, 19 predicted proteins | sample GraSoiAngelo_101_FD_71413 | JGI IMG/M metagenome (GOLD analysis project Ga0066652, IMG submission 71413) | Grasslands soil microbial communities from the Angelo Coastal Reserve, California, USA - 14_0903_02_30cm | ecosystem: Environmental > Terrestrial > Soil > Grasslands | place: USA... | reverse complement strand
TTCATCACTAACAACAGGCAACTGGAAAAATTATTCCCTAACACGGGGGTACCTTATCATGTATGGATAGATGAAGCAGGTGTGGTGAAATATACCGCGATAAGCAGGTATACCACGGTGCAAAATATAGAAGCTTATCTAAACCGTGAAATGCCGCCAATTCCCGATAAAATTCAAAATGTATACGTTACCAGCTTTTTTGATCAGCGCTGGGAGTCTTCACTTCGATATTATACCCACCTATCTGAGTGGATCGGACGAATATCTCTGGAAACTCCTGATAAAAAGGATGGCGTGATTTATAAAACCTGGGCTTGTAAAACACCGGAAAACCTGTATCAAATCGCATTTAATCATCTGGATAAGGACAAACAGGTATTTGACCGCCCCGGTAGAACGCTGGTTCAATTTGATAATAAATCCGATGTGGACTGCTTTACTAAAAAAAGATATAATTATCAAATGATGGTTCCGGAATATGTCAAAACGAATATATACGAATTGCTGAGAGAAGACCTGGACCGCATTTTTCAATGCCAGGCAAAGGTTGAAAAAAGAGAAGTAAAATGCTACGTCTTAACAAGAATAGGACCCCTGGAAAAGATCATAAGCAAAGGGGGACCGGCTAAAAAGACTTTCCATCATCATATGTTAACTACCACTGACAATGACAGTCTGAGATATTATTTAAACCTTCCGTTCGCCGGTTTTTCTGAGCGGCTTAAAACACTCATAGAGAACATTGGTAAGGCACCTTATATAGACTCAGTCAACTATACGGGAAACGTAGATATTGTAATGAAGGCAGAAACCACGGACTACCCTTCCATTGAAAAACTGCGAACTGAACTAAAAAGATACGGCCTTCTATTAGAGGAAAAAATGTGCATGCTTGATGTACTGGTAATAAAGAGGAAATCAATCTGATCTTTACGTCTTAACGTCTTTTATTTTTAAAACTGGATATTATGTTGTCTAATAAAATACAAATACCTCAGGGTAGCCATCATTGGATAAGGATCGTCCGTTTGCTATCTTTTTTACTTATACTTTCTATAGTTACCGGAAAAGTTTGTGGTCAGAAAACCGCCGCATTAACACCGCTGCATAGAGGCGACCGTGTACCTGACTTTATGTTCACTGAAGTTTATAACTATTCCAGGGATACTATCCGGCTTTCCGATTTCAGGGGCAAATTGGTGATTCTTGATTTTTGGGGACCGGCGTGTTACTCTTGTATTAAAACATTTCCATTCGTAGATTCCCTTCAAAAGAAGTTTAAGGATCAGATTCAGATAATACTTGTGGGCGTACAAACCAAAGATTCAACAGACCGGTTTTTCCGGTTAAGAAAAAGAGTAACAAAACCTTCCGTACCGTTTATTACCAAGGAAAAAAAACTGTTCAAATTAATGTCCGTCCAGGGAGTGCCTTTTCATGTATGGATAGACGAAAAAGGGATAATCAAGTACATGGCCGAAAGTCATAGTACTACGGCGCGAAATATCGAGGCTTATTTAAAACATAAAAACCCGCCAATTCCCGATAGAATTCCCAATGTATATATTCCCAGTTTTTTTGATAAGCGCTGGCAGTCCTCACTTCGGTATTATACTTACTTGTCCGAGTGGAATGGGCAGATACACATAGAAACTCCCGATAACAATGATGGTGTGATTTTTAAAGGTCTCGCTGCCCAGACACCGGAAAACCTGTATCAAATCGCATTTAATCATTTAGATAAGGACAAACGCGTATTTGACCGTCCAGGAAGAACCCTGGTTCAATTCGACAATAAAGCCGATGTCGGCAGCTTTACAAAAAAAAGATATAATTATCAAATGATGATCCCCGAAAATGTCAAAACGGATATATACGAATTATTGAGAGAGGACCTCGATCGTATTTTTCAATGTGAAGCAAGGATCGAAAAAAAAGAAGTAAAATGCTTCGTTTTAACGCGAACCGGACCGCTGGACAAGATTATCAGCAAAGGTGGACCGATTAAAAAGACTTTTCGTTATCAATCGATAACCACAACTGATAATGACAGCCTGAGATATTATCTAAACCTTCCTTTCGCCGGTTTTTCTGAACGCCTTAAGAGCCTCTTGGAGGACAATGTTAAAGTGCCCTACATAGACTCAGTCAATTATGATGGAAACGTAGATATTGTAATGAAAGCAGAGACTCTTGACTATCCTTCCATTGAAAAACTGCAAACTGAATTAAAGAGATATGGCCTTCTGTTAGAGGAAAAAATGTGTATGCTGGATGTACTGGTAATAAAAAAGAAATGAAAAAGAGGTTGTTTGAAGCGTAAAGATCAAATTGATACCTAGTATGGAAGACACTTGAACAACCTCTTTCTATTGCGAGCAGATAGCATTATTCTGTGTACCTTATTAGAACATTATCGTTTTCCGTTGGCACTGTGCTTTCTACTTCTACGTCCGGGTCCTCGGAACCATACAAGCAGATAGGCGTATCAGTGTCATGGCAATCCTGCAGATTGATCATATCACCTTTTGTTTCTTGTGTTGAAGAATTGAGCCTTGGACCCGAAATCGTATTCGTGGTGGGCTCTACAGGATACCACCAATAGTCTTCCGTCGTTTTTGGCGCCTGGTTGTGGTCAGCTTTAAAGGAAGCCAGGCCAAGGGCCAGCAATATTGCCAGTACCGGCAAGATATTTTTTTTCATACAAACTAGTTTTCTTGAAGAAATATGCCTACTCGTTTACAGGTTTTCGGCTTCGCCTGTTTATTGCAATAAAAAGTTTATTAAAGAGGGAAATATTTAGATAAAGACCAATTGCCACAATAGCCAGAACTATAAAGAAACTATTTACTACCAGGTGCTGCCGCCAGGAAAGCTGCCGGATGATGCCACCACAGCCGCAGGGTAGATGCGGCGCATATAGGATCATAGCGGTGATGTATCCTGTAAAAGCGAGCATCAATAGAAGACTCCCGATGAAGCCTGCTAAACGAAGGGCTGGGATCAGCAAAAGAAGAGAAACCATCAGTTCGAAAACAGGAATTAACCAAACCAGGAGAGAAGCCTGGTCATGAATCCAGGGTGATTTCGACAACACAATACGGAAAGATATCGGATCAACAAGCTTGGATACAGCAGTATAAACAAATAAAAGGATGAACAAAGCTGAAGAAGCTATAATAAATTTTGATTGCTGAATCTTCATGGAGGTTAATTGCAGACAAAGATGGCGGTGTAAAAAAGCGGATACCAAAAAAATCTATTATGCTTTCGGACGATTTTTTAAGTGAACTCTTTTATTTTGGTTTTCTCAACAAAGAGCCGGGCGTGGTCCCGTAGTAGTTCCTAAAAGCATTAATAAAGCGGGTTAGGCGGTAACCTGTCAATGCAGCCACTTCTTTTACCTGCATTCCTTGCTCAAGCAACTCTTTTGCCTTTATCATTCTCTGCTGTTGCAAATATTCATAGGGACCCATGTTGAAGATCTTTTTGAACAGGACCTTAAACCGTGTTTGACCCAATAATACTTTTTTGGCTAATTCGGGAACCTGGAAATGGTTTTTAATGTCTGCGCTAATTAGATCCTGCGCATTCCTGATTGCAGCCATTTCAAAATCATCCGGATCGTTGTCCACCGGATTTGTGTTGCTTGCCTGTACGAGCAAATTGAATAAAAGATCGCGAACACGGCTGTCAAAATAATGGGTCCTCAAATCCTTTTCATATGGGCATTTCAAGACTTTATTGACGATGTTGTGGGTTTCGATATCGACGTGAATAGGTGAATGTAATTTAATTGGGCCGGGAACAAATTCTTTACGATCAAAGAGTAGTTTGAGAGCAGGAAACAGATCGAAAAGTTCCTGTATGAGCGGAAGCGAAAAGAACGCTTCAAAACAAATATGCAGCTTAGCTGAATAATTTAGAGATGTAAAATTGTTGAACGGGGTTTTAAAAAGAAGGAACTGATTTTTCCTTTGGATCAAAAACGAACCGTCTAATTTTTGTCTAACCAGGCCTGACAAAACTATGCGGGTATAAAGACCGGACTCGGTAACAGTTCCGGCAAGATCAATTTGCTGCTGGAGGCTGAAAATGCTATAGTCCATATGGTAGTTTGTGCCTTCATATCGTTGAACGCAAACAGTTCCGAAATCCGCTTCAGCAGTATAAACAGAGGCGCCCGGAAATCGGATAATAGGAAACTGCTTTGGCAATTCCTGTTTCCAATCGACATGCGATCGGGATATAATTTCAATGATTGACATACCGGATATAAGACTAATTTATCAACAAAATGGAGTAAAACGGATAAAATCGAGAGTCTTAGGCAATCGAAATTGATATATAGCAATCAAATAAACCCGATGAAAAAAACTTTTGGTGGCGTTTATTCACCCAAAGTTTCATGTGTTTTTTTTCGATTTCAGCTATTTTCCACAATATTAAAGACCAAATTTGGGTTTTCGTAGACAAGAAATGATCGCCTTTTGGATGACTTGATCTGAATTATACATTGGTTGCCGCTAGCGTATTTGTGAAGTCTTTTAATGTCCTGAAGAAAGCCAGTTAATACTTGCCGCTCCGGATGCGGCTAATAGTCTCTTTGGATATGCCAAGGAAGGATGCGATGTATTTATCAGGAACGCGAAGCATAATACGTGGAAAATAACGAACCATCATATAGTAACGTTCTGCAGCTTTTTTCTTTCTAAGAAAGTATAGCCGCTGCTCGCTTAAGACATAGTACTTCGATATCAATACTCTCGCGATAATATTTAGTTCACGAAAGTTCTTGTACATGTACTGTAATTCATCATAGCGTAAGCTATATACCTCGCAATCTTCTATTGCCTGGATATACTCATAACCTGGTTTTTGCTTAAAAAAGCTTATTACGGAAACAATAAGATCCCCTTCCTTCATAAATTTTGAACATATCTCCTGGCCATTTTCCAGGTAATAAGCTCTAAGTAATCCCCTTTTTATGAAGTATACGCGATGTGATATCTCACCAGCCTTTAAAAGAAAGTCTTTTTTTGAAAACTGGTGTTGTTGCACAGTCCTAAAAAGGTACTGTTGCAGTAGTGGTGTAACAGGATGTATGTTATTTAAAAGGGATAATAACTCCTTCATAGTTATTTGCCCAAAACTAAAGCAGAGTAAAAGGTAAATGTTACAGATTCAGACGAAACAGTTGTTATTTCAGACGAAAAAGGGCCGGAAAATGATATCTTAACTCGGAAGAGGAGCAGACTACAGTCATTTTTAACGAAGAGATAAAAAGTGGCTTTTATTTCCTCTCGATTCGTTCTTCGATCAACCTGTTATACTTTTCCAGCAATTCGAGGTATTTGTTTTTCCAGTGATCGGCGATGTGAACGGCTTCTTCGATGGTTTTCGGTTTACCATACGCAGTTTCAGGATCTTCCATCACATATTTAGGCATGTCAGGAAACTCTTCAGTGAAATCGTGCTTGATTGCCTTACCATAAGCTATCAGGATATGATAACTGAGATTGGGATTTTCGATGTGCTTATAGTATGCAGAACGAGTATAGCCGGCTTTCTTAGCAGCTTCCTCTTTATTGAGTCCTGATGCTTCAACAGCAGCGGCTAATAACTGCCCCCGGTTTAATTTGGTTCTCTTGACGGCCACCGAGGGTAAAAAAACTAAGAACTATGCGTAAAAAAAGGGACATAAATTATGCAAATAAAGGCACAAAATGTATAATATTGTGTAGTTATTTATATAGCTGGTTGCCCATTATCCCAGCAAAAGGAGTTTAATGTCGCGAACCCGGCTATTAATACCGGTGACGAATCTCAGGTGAATCAACGAGGCCAATAAATACATGGGCCATATGTCTGCGGCGGTATTTCCTGTTTTTACATTTTAAATCATGTCGATAAGGCTTAAAAGTTTCAATCACCATTAGAACTATTTCAAATCTCAAAATAATACGCTTGAATTTCCTTTTTCATACTATCATACTATTTGATAAAATACCTGTCTACTATAATATCTATAGCAGGGCAAACGGATACTTCGCGGAAATACTGGACAACCCATCTAAAGTGGAAAAGGCTACAGATTTTGATGTCAGATTAGAATTTGGAAATTGGGTAAGTTCAGAAAATATTGACAATGCCATTTTGCAGGTATTGGGAGAAGAAATTTACTTTGCCAGACCTTGAACATAGTGTTGAAAAAATTGAGTATCCACACGATGACATTTATTCTGAATACCTGGCCTTTAAAGTCGCGGAGGCTTCTGCCTCGCAGAGTGTACCATCTTTGCGATGGATGCCTGCAGTATCTATAGCATTGAAGAATTTACCAGCAGACCGACGCAAACTAGCTGATATGAATACTCGAGCATGTTTTAGATTGCGTCTGCAATAATTATCTATTCCGATTTAGTTTCTGTTGTCTTGCGATGACGTGTTCGCGCGAGAGGTTACTGTCCAACGGGACTTAACACCTGGATTTCAAAGTCGCAAAGATGGCGTAACAAAGAACCAAGATCCAAATAAATCCTAAGCAATAAATCAAAAACTGGACTCGGAGGCTCCAGTTGAATATTTTATTTTTTAATTTCTTTGGTCTTGTTTCTTGGAATTTGGTTCTTTGTTTTAAACACCAAGTTTCCTATTCGTATACGAAGAATAATCCGTCAGTATCGCTTCGTACTCTTGATGCATCAACGGAGACGTTAACAGGAAATCGGCTGTAGCCCGGCTGCAGGCTACGGGAATATTCCAGGTAGCGGCTACGCGTAATAGCGCTTTGATATCGGGATCATGGGGCTGCGCTTCCATCGGATCCCAGAAGAAGATCAGTACATCGATCCGGCCTTCGGCAATGCTGGCGCCGATCTGCTGGTCACCACCAAGAGGTCCGCTGAGGAATTTGGTAACGGGCTGATCAATGGCCTTCTCCAGCATGCTGCCTGTTGTGCCTGTAGCATATAATTTATGATTCGATAATGTTGTTCGGTTATAAAAAGCCCATTCGATGAGCTCGTTCTTTTTATGATCATGTGCCACGAGGGCCACATGTTTGCGTGCAGCTAATTTTCTTGTTTGCATAAACAGGTATTAAAATAAGAGGCTGTCCTAAAGGTAGGTTTTCAAGCGTTGCGTCGTAGCGCCGTGGCGTGAGAATAACTCTAGTACCTTTTGGACAGCCTCTATTAATAAAATATTCCCTGTTTATTTTAATTCAGCCGTTACATTGATCTTTGGCTCTTTCGATACTTTACCTCCGTCAACCGGGGCGCCGCCAATGCCATAGTCTGAAAGTTTGACAGAAAAATCAGCATTTGCCGTGATCGTGCCGCCATTAACAGTAATAGTAGCCGGGGTTGATAATTTTTTCTCAACTCCTTTTATTGAGAGTATGCCGTCGGTTTTCACCTGGTAGGTCCCGTCCTTTGTGAAATCGACCGCAGAAAGATCCGTGATATTGCCTTTGTAAGTAAAGGTGGAATATTTATCGGATTCCATCCAGCTGCCTCCATTAAAATGGTCCTGCATCATCGGATTTGAAAAAGCAAAGTTTTTAACGGCCGCCTCAAAAGCGATGGCGCCGGTGGATGTATTTAGGGAAGCGATAACAGTTTTGTTTTCCGCCTTTGGCAAATTATCGATCGAGGTGCTGGCGTCAAACTTCACTGTCGCTGAGGTGGTGATCTTTTTCTGGGCGAATAATCCGCCGGTCAATGCAAGAAATGAGGCAAAAAGAATTGTTTTTTTCATTTGTTTAGGTTTTGAATGGGTGTTTTATTTACTTGATTTCATTGTAAGATTTTGTGCTGCTTCTTCGCTCCCGCTCTGTTTCCCGCTCTAGTTGTTTAAAGTCGATCTTTTAAAACTGATAGCCGTAGTCTCAAGTATCTGGCTAAAGATCCCCCCGCTGCAGGAACCCTTGATTGATATGCTATCTCCTGCTTTCACACTTTTAGCCTCAACAAGGTGCTGCGACTGGAAAGCGAAAATGGCATACGATGCCGTTGCAGGGTCCACAAATTTTATGTTCACCGTGGTGTCTGCTGATTCTACATCGGACACCTTTCCATTCAGCACAATGATCTTGTCCGTATATTTTTCGTTGGCCGCTTTCAGGTCCTTATTAAACTCAGCAATAAAATCCTGCGCACTGATAGTAAAATCGGCTTTTGTCGTCTTGGTATCTGAAAATTTTTCCGTTGCATAATACCAGTAAACTCCTGCCAGGATAACTACAATAACCAGTATTCCTATCAGTATCTTCTTCAGCCAGGGTCTTCTTTTTTTTACAGGCATTGTAGCTGGGTTATGGTTTGTACAACAAAAACAAATATACAATGTTCAAACATTGATTTACGTGTTCGATTGTTAAATTAAGGATAACGAAAAAAAACCGTTCCGGTTTAGCGGAACGGTCAAAACTTACTAACCATTGTTTTATATCTGTAAGACTGTATTAAACAGCCTGCATTTCCTTTATTTTCTCCCTGATCTTCAACTCAATCTCTTTAGCCAGTTCGGGATTATCTATCAATAACTGTTTCACTGAATCGCGGCCCTGTCCCAGTTTGTCTGTATTGTAGCTGAACCAGCTACCGCTTTTCTGAACAATTCCCAGCTCTACTCCCATGTCAATGATCTCACCGGTCTTGGAAATTCCTTCGCCAAAAATAACATCAAACTCGGCTGCACGGAAGGGTGGGGCGACCTTGTTCTTGACGACTTTTACTTTGACACGGTTGCCTATAGCTTCATCACCGTCCTTTATCTGAGAGCTGCGCCGGATATCGAGCCGCACGGAAGCATAGAATTTCAGGGCATTACCACCGGTAGTGGTTTCAGGATTGCCGAACATCACCCCGATCTTTTCCCTGAGCTGGTTGATGAATATGCAGATCGTATTTGTTTTTGAAATGGTTGCCGTGAGTTTGCGCAATGCCTGGCTCATCAGCCTTGCATGAAGACCCATTTTGCTATCACCCATTTCACCTTCTAATTCGCTCTTGGGAACCAACGCAGCTACCGAGTCGATGACTACTACATCCAAAGCGCCGGAAAGGATCAGTCGGTCCGCAATTTCCAGGGCCTGCTCACCATAATCAGGTTGGGAGATCAGGAGATTGTCAACATCTACTCCTAATTTCTGGGCATAAGAACTGTCAAATGCATGCTCGGCATCTATAAAGGCGCACATACCGCCTTTTTTCTGGGCCTCGGCAATTACATGTGTAGCCAGTGTGGTTTTACCGGATGATTCCGGTCCGTAAATCTCAACTACTCTTCCACGTGGCAGCCCCCCGATACCCAGGGCTACATCGAGCCCGATGGAACCGGTGGATACAACGTCCTGCAGGGTTTCCGCTTTTTCATTCATCATCATCACACTTCCTTTCCCGAAATCTTTTTCGATTTTGTCCATTGTAAGCTTTAGCGCTTTCAACTTTTCACTATTGTTTGACATATCGGTGGTTTTTTCTGTTTTTGCCATACTTCAAAATTAGGATTTACGAGTTGCGAATTATATAAACTTATTAACGGTTAGATAGTATCCTGGTGGAAATTTATTTCACGCCATCCCGCCATTTGACGGGACAAAGACGCCACGCATATCCAGCCATAGGCCATTCGTTGCGTCGTCGCGTGAAAGTAAAACTGGGATATTCACCAACAATTCAAAGCTAAACTATTTAGTAATATAATACTAATAATTTTGATGCTTTTTCCTACATCTTTTTTGTTTTTTACACGAAGAACGCAGCGATAACTAACGACAGAATTCCGGCGAATAGCCCGCCATAGATTTCTTTTTTACTGTGATCTGAGCAGATAAAACGGGCTGTGCAGACCAAACCCGCAATTAGGAAAGCAAATGAAAGATATATTCCAAAATTGGTCGACTCGCGAACAGCCAGCATGATGAGAAAGCTTACCATTAGTCCCATCGCCATGGCATGCATGCTGATCTTTATATAAATGTTTGCGAGAAAGCCAATGACAGAAGCCAGGAAAATTGCCAGGGCCAGCACAATTAATTCTTTTGGCACCGCCCTTGGATACCCCGAAATGTTTCTCCAGACATTCCAGATCCAGAAATACCAGAGCTGGCAGGCTACATAAGGAATGATGCGGTCCTTTCGAGTCACGAGATAAAAGGAGCTGATAAAATTCAAGCCTCTTAATAAAAGAATGGTTACAACCGGAAACAAGACGTACGGTACGATCGCTTGTAAAAGAACCACCGTTTTTTCCCAGGCAGAAAACCCATTGAAGATGGTCGGATGAATATAAAGTAGGAATAATATAATATAAATAGGTACACAGACCGGATGAAACAGGTATGAAATAATTTTCGCAATTACCTGTATTGGTTGCGAACGTTCTTCCAATTCATGTAACTGGCTGGTATTATCAACAATAAGCCTTGTGGACATCTTTTAGCATTTTTAATAACTACCTGTTATCCAATTTTCGCTTTTCGGGCTTTCAACGAGGAAGAGCTAAGACACTAAGGCTCACGAAGATCACTTAGTGCTACATCCTGCTTTTGTGCCTTTACGGTTCCCTGTATTAAAAATTGGGACAATACCGCAAAGTAAAGGATTATAAAAAAGCGAACCGATTTTGTATATTTAGCCCGTATAGAACGCCAATATTCCGATACTATGAAGAAATTCACCAGGGCCTTTCGGCTTCCCCGAATGCCCACACTATTGCTGCTCGTTTTGCTGTCCGCCGGCTGCCAAACTCTATTTGCCCAGTCCAAATACGTCAAAAAATATCGTCCGCTCGCAGATTCGCTTTCACAGGTATATGGAGTTCCCACTTCGATCATCTTAGGTGTTGCTATATTGGAATCAGGTTCCGGTACAAGCCGCAATTGTAAACTACTACACAATCATTTTGGAATGGTTGGGAAAAATAACCTGCTAAAGACACAACACATTAAGACTCGCTATAAACAATATCCCGATTCACTGGCCTCCTATGTTGATTTTTGCAGGCTGATGACAAAAAAGAAATTCTATAAACACCTCAAGGATAATAAAGACTATACCTTATGGGTAGAAGCTATCAGCGCTTCCGGTTATTCCGAAATACCGGTTTACTGGAGTGAAAAAGTATTGGAAACTATCCGGAAGAATAAGTTGGCAGTCCCTCGTAAAATGGATGCTAAAGCTCTTTCCTCAAACGGGCCACGGGTATATTGAGCTGCTCCCTGTATTTAGCTACCGTACGACGGGCGATATTATAACCTTTCTCCTGCAACAATTCTGTAAGCCGTTCATCACTCAAAGGACGTTTCTTGCTTTCTGCCTCTATCAGGTCGCTCAGGATCTTTTTTACTTCCCGCGTCGAAACCTCTTCTCCGCTGTCAGTGCTTAGTGATTCACTGAAAAAGAATTTTAGACGATAGGTCCCGAATTCTGTTTGTACAAATTTGCTATTGGCGACCCTGCTCACGGTAGAAATATCCAACCCCGTTTTTTCCGCGATATCTTTCAGGATCATCGGCTTTAAGGTAGTTTCATCACCAGTAAGGAAAAAATCATGCTGGTGATTCATGATCGAGGTCATCGTGCTCAGCAGGGTATGCTGGCGCTGTTTGATAGCATCAATGAACCATTTAGCCGCATCTATTTTCTGTTTGATAAAAAGAACGGCTTCCTTCTGTCGTTTATCTTTTTTTGCTCCGCGGTCATATTCTTTCATCATGTCGCGGTACCCTTCGCTGATACGGAGTTCGGGTGCATTGCGTGAGTTGAGCGTCAATTCCAGTTTGCCCGCATTATTAAAGATGAAGAAATCAGGCACCACATAACTCTCTGCCTTATTCATTCCACCTACAGTACCTCCGGGTTTTGGATTCAGCCGGATGATCTGCTGCATCACCTGTTTCAGTTGGTCCTCATCTATTCCCAGGCCGCGCTGGATCTTTTCGTAATGCTTTTTGGTGAACTCGTCGAAGTATTTCTTTAATGCAAGAATGGCTGTATCTACATCCTTACCCTCATTCTTTTGCCGTTGCAATTGCAATAACAAACATTCCTGCAGGTCTCTTGCAGCCACTCCGGGAGGATCAAAATGCTGGATCCTTTGAATGATCGTTTCCACTTCTTCTTCGGTAGAAATTATGTTCTGGCGAAAAGCAAGATCATCAACGATCGCAGAGGTTTCCCTGCGCAGGTAACCATCCTCATCAATACTTCCCACTATCTGCTCTGCTATCTTATGCTGTTTTTCATCCAGCTTAAGCATGCCCAACTGATCGAGCATAGTTTGATAAAAACTGGTCTCTGTTTTAAAAGGAAGTTGTTTTTTATCGTCCTCCTCAGGATAATTATCGTCCCGAAGCTTGTAATCCGCAACATCATCATCTCCATCTCTCACGTATTCACTTACATCCACATCATCGTAGTCATCCTGGCTGCCGTCCTTCTCGTCATATTCAGTCTCGGCGTTCTCGCTAAATTCGTCTTTGAGCTCCTCGGCCGAGTCCTCGTGCTTTTCTTCGTCCAGTTCAAGGGCCGGGTTTTCTTCCAGCTCCTCTTTTATACGTTCTTCGAGATTGGCAGTAGGCACCTGCAACAATTTCATCAACTGAATTTGCTGCGGCGACAATTTTTGTAGTAACTTCTGCTGTAATGTTTGGCTAAGGGCCATAGTTAATTTTGAAATGGTGCTTTGAGGCTGGAAATTTTTCAAAAATCCGGCCAATTAGCAAAAATCGAGCCGTAAAACTACAAAACAAAAGCAATACGCATGTCGGAACGACCCATACTATTTGTTGTTGTGTTGATATTATTTTTTAACGGGGAAATTTTTTCACAGTCAAAACCCCACAAAATCAACTATCCGGCAATAAATCACCCCTCGGTAGCTCCGGGAATTGTGTACAACTTCTGGTCTAAAGACCTTCAAAAAATTTCTGCAGAAATTTTTGAAAAAAATCAGTATAAACCCTCGCCAGCTCTGCCGCTGTATATACTGCCCGGGTCGTTTTATTCCGGTCATCTCAGCTTTTTTTGCCGGCAGGAAATTCAATTAGAAAAAGCCATTTCCATTCCATTGCGATTCAGGCTTGGCTCCCTGGGCTATGTAGATTATCTCGAGCAGAAGCCAAATTCATCCAAGCCGATGTACTAAATCTGAAGATTTAAAATGCGAAATTCGAAAAGGCGAGTTCGTTCAAACCGCTATACTAAAACCCGATTCCGATAGCTATCGGGACACAAACATGAAAACCCCAAAAGAGTTGTCTACTTTCTTTGTTCGAATTTCATAATTCTAATATTCGGATTTTTCTTTTGGAGGTAACCATCCCATCGGAGGTACAACGGCAGGTGTCCTGTAATAATTATTCTGCAGGGAATCGTTCCAGCCGTTTGGGTTGCTATTAAAAGTAGTGCTGCTGAAATAAATGCTTCCCTGCACATTGGGATAGCTGCGCAGGAGTTTTATCTGGTTGGGCAATTCATTTACGTTCTTCCAGGCCTTATTTCTTTCATTGACCCGGTAGATCCCGTGACCAATATAAATATGACGGCCATAACTATGTTTACTCCACCAGTCCAGGATCTTTTCGTATGCGATCTTATCATGGCCGATCTCAAGATAGAGTTGGGGCGCCACATAATCTATCCAACCTTCCTGCAGCCAGAGGAGAATATTCGCATACAGGTCGTCGTAGTTGCTTACGCCGGATTGTGTATCACTACCGTCGCGATCTACATTTTTATTTCGCCAGACACTGAACGGTGATATCCCAAATTTGCAATAAGGCTTTATGTTTTTTATAGAGGTACTGATCATGCGGATGATCGTATCAACATTGCTCCTGCGCCAGTCCGGTTTGGAAAGGTTGCTACCAGAGCGCTTGTACGATACATCATCAGGAAATTCTTTGCCGGGAATGCGATAGGGATAAAAATAGTCGTCCATATGAATCGCGTCTATGTCGTAGCGCCGTACAATATCACTAATAACATTCACCACGAACTCCCGTGCCTGCTTATTGGCCGGATCAAAATATTTGGCTTCCCCATAGGTAATGAACCACTCGGGATGTTTCCTCGTGATATGATCCGGGGCGATCGACGAACTGGGAATATTGAAATTGGCTCGGTAAGGATTGCACCAGGCATGAAACTCCATACCACGTTTATGTGCCTCATCGATCATAAACTGGAGTGGGTCATAATAAGGTGAGGGGGCCCGGCCCTGTACACCTGTAAGCCATTGGCTCCAGGGTTCGTATTTCGAAGGGTAAAATGCATCGGCGGCAGGTCTTACCTGCACGATCACCGCGTTCATACCATTTCTTTGGTGCATATCCAGTTGCCGGATAAATTCGGCTTTCTGACTGTCGACATTCACCATGCCTCTTGAAGGCCAATCAATATTGTCTACGGTGGCTATCCAGACGCCGCGGAACTCAAACATCGGCGGTTTTGGCTGTGCCGCCAGGAAAAAAGGGAATGCAAATAAAATACAGACAAATAAGTATGTTCGTTTCATCGGTGGAAAATGCATTAATTTATTCATTGGGGTCACGGATCTTATCTAACAAATCACTTAAAATGACAGCTTCTTTTTTACTAAGGTTGCCAAGGATACCATCCAACTCGTCCTGCCGGGCATCGAATTTCTCCAGCAATTTCCGTCCTTTATCGCTAATCGTGATATCTACCAGCCTCCGATCTTTTTTACAAAGCCCTTTTTTAACAAGTCCTTTGGCGATCAGGCGATCCACGATCCGGCTGGTGTCACTCATTTTGTCCAGCATTCTTTCACGGATCTGCAAGGTAGATAAGGGTTGGGGATGACTGCCCCTCAAAATCCGTAGAATGTTGAACTGCTGGGGGGTAATGTCTTCCGCTGAGAACAATTCCTTTGTTTTTTCAGTCACCCATCCATAGGTATAAATCAGGTTAATGGCAGCTTTTTGATACTCATTCCGAAATTTCGCCTGGTGTATGTCCTGGTCAATCCCCATGATCAAGAATTTAACGATAAAAATAGAACGTTTCGTACGAATGCCGTAGCACGATCGCATTTTTTGACATTGATTAAACGGTATTTCGGCTGGAAAGGTTTTTAAATTATTCACAAACTCCATGCAGCAATACGAATAAAAAATCCCTCTTTGTGGTATTGCCGTATCTTCTGAAAACAGCAACTTTGTTGCCTCACCTTGGGCTGATATCTAAAACTCTTTTTTCATGAAATTGCTGACGGAATCGATCAAGAACTTCTTTGAAGGCTTTATCTCATTTTATACGACCATTTACCAGGAGATGACAAGGAAGTAAACAGCAGAGCGAGAAACAGAGCGGGAGCGAGGGGAAGATGAATAAGAGAAATCACCGCTCTTCGCACTCTTTCCCCGCACTTCATTCGTCACGCCGTTGTCCCGCCAATTGGCGGGATTGCGCGAATCTTAAGCTTGGCTGCCATTTTAAATATGGTAAACAGGTGATGCGCCTCGTGAAGCAGAAAAAAATTCATCCACTGCCCCAGGTCCATTTTGCCATAAACCGGGTGTTCGCCGGTTTTTTTCAGGTCAATTTCGTTGAAAGAAAGGATACCCGCGGCCATTTCCTTTCGAGTTGTCAGCAGATCCTGCATGATTTCCCGGGTTGATTTACCACAGTTGTCATGGAATAATGGATCCGCTTCGGCAGTATAGCGGTCAAAAGACGGATTCTGTTCATCAAGCATTTGGCGAATCCGGCGGATAAAAGTATGCTGGTATGTCTGGAGGTGAACGATGTTTTCAAATATGGACCACTTGCCAGTGTCTACCTGCATCCTGATCTGCTCATCAGACAAACCGTCCACAAGGTCGAGAAGTGATTTGTGCTGGTATTGAAGCCTGGAGGCTACTGAAGAAGGGATAAGCATAGAAAAGTTGGTTTAATGCTCAATCGCTGTTTACAATCCATTAGTTTACCGATGCCCGGTAAATTATTTATTGTCAAACCTGGCAGAAAAACCTAGGAATTCTCCCAAACTTTGGTTCCCTCGCTGCAATTGGAACAGATGTCAATGTTTTTCCTGCCCTTCAGGATATTTTTGCGGAACTGTTTGTACTCTCCATCGTTCCATATTTCCTTAAAGGTTTTTTCCTTCAGGTTACCAAGACGGTGTTGTGCATCCTTGTCAAAACAACAGGGTGCTACCAAACCATCCCAGGTGATGACAGGGTCATGCCAGAGCCTCCAGCAATGATTGGCTAATTTGCCTTTGAACTCATGGCCGTTTTCGGTCTTTCGATACCGGCTGTATTTATCAATGGTGGGAATTAAATGGTTCGGATCGTTCTCATAATCGTAGACCTGGGCTGTCTTGAACCACACGTCGTCTACTCCTATTTCTTTGGCCAGTTTCTTTACATCCTCGATCTGATGCTCATTAGGTTTTACAACGAGAAACTGGAATACTATAAATGGTGTTCTACTTTTCAGTTGCTTCTTCCACTTCACAATATTACGGGTGCCCTCGAGCACTTTGTCCAGCCTTCCACCAACACGGTATTGCTGGTACACGTCCTGCGTGGTTCCGTCAATAGAAATGATCAAACGATCCAGGCCACTTTCAATGGTACGTCTTGCATTGTTATCGTTAAGGTAATGCGCATTCGTAGATGTTGCAGTATATATTTTCTTTCCCGACGCATAACTTACCATATCCAGGAAATCCGGGTTCAGGTAAGGCTCCCCCTGGAAATAGAATACGAGGTAGAGAAGGTCTTTATAAAGCTGGTCGATCGTTTCGGTAAAAAAATCTCTCTGCAACATCCCGGTCGGCCGTGTAAAGGCTCTCAACCCGCTTGGGCATTCCGGGCAGCGAAGATTGCAGGAAGTTGTGGGTTCGAATGAGATAGATACGGGGTAACCCCATTGGACAGGACTCTTTGTCCATTTACTTACGTAATAACTGCCCAGTACTCTAATGCCATTCCAGGCACGACGGAATGTAAGTTTGGATAAAAGATTTATACTATCGCTGCGGTTAAATCCGGGCATCGTTGTAAAGTTAAACATTCCGGAAAAGAAGTGCGGAGAAACAGTGCAAAGAGCGATGTCTCCTCCGATTTGGTCTTTTTTCCCCGCTCCCGCCTGGCCGCCGGTCGCCGGTCTCTTGCGCAATAGCTTCAGCGACGGCGCACGGCCAAAGCCTTTGGCGACAATACGCAGGCAGGCTCTATTCCACACTCTTCCTTGCTCAAAATTCCGCATAATTGTTTTAAGTTACAGGCACAACCAATGCCGGGATCACCCAGACATAGCATTTTTCCTATCAGCGATTCAGCCCTGACCATTGATTTTGGAAATATTATTGATGAATCTATAAATCAACAGGTGCTTTACCTGTTCCGGCAATTGCAACAAAATCCGATTGCCGGAATGATCGAAGCGGTTCCTGCCTACAGCTCCCTTACCATTTATTACGACCTGTTTCAATTGAGGAAGTCCATTCCAGCTGGCACGACGGTTTATGACTGGATAAGCGCCCGACTGCAGGAAAAACTGGAGCAGCCTTCTATTATAAATAATGAAGAGACCAGGCTTATTACGATCCCGGTTTGTTACGAGCCTGAATTCGCCCCGGATATCGAAGCGTTGTCCAGGCAAAAGGATATTGCTGTCGAAGAAGTGATACGAATTCATAGTTCAGGGGAGTATCGCGTTTATATGCTTGGCTTCCTGCCGGGGTTTTGTTATCTCGGTGAAGTGGACGAAAGGATCGTGGTCTCCCGTAAACCTCAACCGCAGCCGGTTGCTGCCGGAAGCGTGGGCATCGCCGGCCGGCAAACCGGTATTTACCCGATGGCATCTCCGGGAGGCTGGCAGATAATCGGGCGAACACCCCTGAAACTATTTGATGCGCAAAAAGAGCAACCAGCATTATTGATGGCTGGCGACAGGATCCAGTTCACTTCAATCACCAAAAATGAATTTGCGAGTTATTAAAGCAGGTGTAATGGACACCATCCAGGACCTGGGCCGCTACGGGTGGCAACATGCGGGTATCAATCCAGGGGGAGCGATGGACAAGGTATCTGCGCAGGTGGCTAATATTCTTGTCGGCAATGAAACAACCGAGGCGGTTATTGAATTGCATTTCCCCGCTTCTGCTTTTTTCTTCGAGCAACCTTCATTGATCGCAATCACCGGCGCCGATTTTTCAGCTACATTAAATGGCGAAGAGATCCCCGGGATGCGTCCAGTGCTGGTAAGCAAGTATAGCATCCTGCAGTTTCATAAAGCCATCAATGGGGCAAGGGCTTACCTGGCTGTACATGGAGGACTTGGCACAGAACCCTGGTTAAACAGTTCGAGCACACACCTGAAAGCTGAGGCAGGTGGTTATAAAGGAAGGATTTTGCAAAAAGACGATGAGATCGCCTTCCGCAAAGACGTGGATCTTTGTCCGTTACTGGAAAAAAAGGAATTTGAAATATTGCCCTGGAAAGCCGACAATGACTGGGGAAATAATCACCGCGGAGAGATATGGGCTTTGCCAGGACATGAGTGGAATTGGTTGAGTGATCCGTCAAGGCAAAAATTCTTCGAGGAATCGTTCCTTATTACGAATCATTCCGACCGCATGGGTTATCACCTGAAAGGCGAAC
>Ga0066652_100000508_pt1 | contig 18650 bp, 19 predicted proteins | sample GraSoiAngelo_101_FD_71413 | JGI IMG/M metagenome (GOLD analysis project Ga0066652, IMG submission 71413) | Grasslands soil microbial communities from the Angelo Coastal Reserve, California, USA - 14_0903_02_30cm | ecosystem: Environmental > Terrestrial > Soil > Grasslands | place: USA... | reverse complement strand
GGCGATGACGCAGGAGATCTTGATCGGCGAGGTCGAGATCATCTCGATGTTGATGCCGGCCTCGCCTAGGACCTGGAACACCTTCGCCGCCACCCCGGGATGGCTCCGCATTCCGGCGCCGATCACCGAGACCTTGCCGATCCGCTCGTCGGTCAAGAGGCCGGAGGCGACGTCGAGCCGCTCGAGCGCCGCGATCGCATCGGGCAGGTCCTCGCGCGACACCGTGAACGACAGATCGGCCTTCCCCTCGCTCCCCACCGGCTCGTTCTGGATGATCATGTCGACGTTCACGTTCGCGGCGGCCAGCGCCCCGAAGATGCTGCCCGCGATGCCCGGGCGGTCGTGGACCCCGGCAAGCGTCACCCGCGCCTCCTCGGCCGAGTGCGCAACGGCTGTCACCAGGGGTCGCTCCATCGTCTCCTGCTCGCCGAGGACGAGGGTACCGGCGCCATCCTCGAACGAGCTTCGGCAGTGGATCCGGACGTCGTGGTTGCGCGCGTACTCGACCGAGCGCAGCTGGAGGACCTTCGCCCCCGAAGCCGCCATCTCCAGCATCTCCTCGAACGAGACGATCGGCAGCTTGCGTGCGGCGGGAACGAGGCGCGGGTCGGCGCTGTAGACGCCGGCGACGTCGGTGTAGATCTCGCACACCTCGGCGCCCAGCGCGGCCGCGAGAGCGACCGCGGTCGTGTCGGAGCCGCCGCGCCCGAGCGTGGTGACGTCGCGGCTCGCGCCCGATACCCCCTGAAAGCCGGCGACGAGGACGATCCGGTCCTCCTCGAGCGCACCGCGGATGCGGTCGGCGCGCACGTCGAGGATCCGGGCCTTCGTGTGGGAGGAGTCGGTGACGATGCCGGCCTGCGAACCGGTGAGCGAGATCGATCGATGGCCGAGGTCGTTGATGGCCATCGCGCAGAGCGCGCACGAGATCCGCTCCCCGACCGAGAGCAGCATGTCCATCTCGCGCGGGTCGGGACGCTCGGAGACCTCGCTCGCCATCGCCACCAGGTCGTCGGTCGCCTTCCCGCGTGCGGACAGAACCGCCACGACCCGCTTTCCGTGCTGGCGGGCGGCGACGATCCGCCGCGCGGCGCGGCGGATGTCATCGGCGGTGGCGACGGAGGTGCCGCCGAACTTCATCACGACGATGTCGTGTTCACGGCGGGCCTCCATCGAACGGCTGAGCATAGTCCCGGGCCTCGCCGCCGCTCCCCGACGTCGAGGTACGGGTTAGCCGTCCTCTGGAGCGGAAGAGTCGTATCTCGGTAGGGCGGCCGCCGGCCGAGTGTGAGCGACATCACACTTCCCGATATATCTGAGCGATATATTTCGCGGCGGCATGGGGCTCTCTTCCACCGGCTATGTGATCCTCGGCTTCCTGGGGCGGCGGCCGATGTCGGGCTACGAGATCAAGTCGCTCGTCGACAAATCGACCCGGTTCTTCTGGACCGCGAGCTACGGGCAGATCTACCCGGAGCTTCGGCGGCTTGCCGAGGCGGGGCTCATCGAGGGCGAGGCGCGGCCGCAGGGCGGGCGGCGGCGGACTGTCTACCGGCTGACCGCGGCTGGACACCGCGAGCTGCGGGACTGGCTCGCCGACGATCCGCACGTGCTCGAGCTTCGCGACGAGGCGCTTCTGAAGCTCTTCTTCGCGGACTCGGCCGGCCACCAGGGCGCAGCCGAGATTCTGGCGGCGAAGCGCGAGCGCCACCTCGAGGAGGTCGAGACGCTCAAGGCGATCGAGCCGAAGGCCAGAGCGCTGCCCGCGCGGTTCCCGCACGTGGTCGTGCGCTACGGGATCGAGTGCCATCAGTGGGCCGCCGACTGGTGCGAGCGGGTGGCGAGCGAGCTCGCCGGCGGCGAGGAGGAGGCGGAGCGGAGGAGCGCCTGATGTTCGACCGGCTTGCCCGCTTCGTCTATCGCCGGCGCCGGCTCATCGGGATCGGCGCGGTCGCCTTCTTCGCGGTCGCGATCGTGATCGGCGGCTCGGTCGCCAAGCACCTCGCGCCGTACGGCAACGACGATCCGGCGACCGAGAGCGTCCGCGCCGACGACCTCCTGGACGCGAAGGGCTACCGCGGCACCTCCGTGGTCGTGCTGGTCCGCGGCGCTCCCGTGAGCTCGCCGCAGATGCACCGGCGCGTCGCGGGCATCGAGCGGACGCTTCGCGCCCGCCACGACGTCGCCGGCGTCCACGGCTTCTACGACACCGGCGTCCGCTACTTCGTCTCCCGCGACGGCCGCGCCACCTACCTCGCGGTGGCGCTTCGCCCGACCGCCGACAAGGCGCTCCAGAACGCCGGGAACGCGATCGCCGACCAGCTGAGCCAGAAGCCGGGCGTCGAGGTCGGGGGTTACGCGGTCGCCACCGAGCAGGTGAACAAGCAGACCGAGTCCGACCTCAGGCGGGCGGAGCTGCTCGCGTTCCCGCTCCTGTTCCTGCTCTCGTTGCTCTTCTTCCGCAGCCTCGTCGCTGCGGCGCTGCCGCTGCTCGTCGGCGGCCTCGCGATCGTCGGCACGCTGCTGATCCTGCGGATCGCTGCCACGGTCGGCTCGATCTCCATCTTCGCCCTCAACCTGACGACGGGGCTCGGGCTGGGGCTCGCGATCGACTACAGCCTATTCATGGTCTCGCGCTACCGCGAGGAGCTGGCGCGCCGCGGCGTCGATGTAACCGACGTGCCGGCGGCGCGGACGGAGCGCGCCGACGCGTTGCGGGCGACGATGCGGACCGCCGGCAGGACCATCCTCTTCTCATCGCTCACAGTCGCCGCCGCGCTCGCCTCGCTGATCGTCTTCCCGCAGCGCTTCCTCTACTCGATGGGGATCGGCGGGGCTGCGGTGGCGCTGTTCGCGGCGCTCATCGCGCTCGTCGTGCTCCCCGCGGTCCTCAGCCTCCTCGGCCCGCGCGTGAACGCGCTCGCCCCGGCGTTCCTCGAGCGCCGGGCGGAGCGCGACGCGAAGCCGATGCAGACGGGCTTCTGGTACCGGCTCTCGCGGTTCGTGATGCGCCGCCCGCTCCCGATCGCGGTCGCGAGCGCCGCGGTGCTCATCGGCCTGGGGCTTCCGTTCTGGCACATCAAGTTCACGTCGGTCGATGCGCAGGTGCTGCCGACGAGCGCCAGCGCGCGCCAGGTCGATACGGCGCTGCGCACCGAGTTCCCGCCCTACCGGGACACGCCGATCCAGGTCGTGGTCGACGGCGGCGGCGCCCACGCGGCCCAGCGAGTCGCCGTGGAGCTTCGCGACGCTCGCGGCATCGCGACGGTCGAGCCGCCGCAACGGGTTCACGGCGGCGTCAGCCTCATCGACGCGATCTCGACGCACCCGTGGATCGACCAGGCGAGCAAGGACACTGTGAACCGGGTGCGGGACCTCCCCGATCCGTCCGGCTCGACGGTGCTCGTGACCGGCGCGAGCGCCCACTTCGTCGACTTTCAATCGAGCCTCGCGGCGCACCTGCCGCTGGTGCTGGCGATCGTCATCGTGGCGACGTTCGTGATCATGTTCGCGATGACGGGCTCGGTCGTCTTGCCGCTGAAGTCGCTGCTGATGAACGTGCTCAACCTCAGCGCCGTGTTCGGGATCCTCGTGCTCGTGTTCCAGGACGGGAACCTCGAGGGCCTGCTCGGCTACACGAGCCAGGGGGCGATCGAGCAGACGATGCCGATCCTGATGTTCGCGGTCGCGTTCGGGCTCTCGACCGACTACGCCGTGTTCCTGCTCTCGCGGATCAAGGAGGCCCGCGACCGGGGCGCGTCCGATTCGGAGTCGGTCGCGCTTGGCCTCGAGCGAACCGGGCGAATCGTCACGGCCGCAGCGCTGCTGTTCGCGATCGCGATCGGCGCCTTCGCGACCTCGGAGATCATCTTCATCAAGGAGAACGGGATCGGAACCGCCCTCGCCGTGCTGATCGACGCGTCGATCATCCGCGCGCTCCTCGTCCCCTCGCTGATGGAGATGCTCGGGAAGTGGAACTGGTGGGCGCCGGGGCCGCTTCGGCGCCTGCACCGCCGGATCGGCCTCGGCGAGGCGCACGCCTGACGGCTCGCGATCGTCTTCAGGGGAGCCGGGCGGCGAGACCCCGTTCGGCGCTAGCGATCGAGCGCGAGCCGGCCGGCCAGGGCGCGGCCGAGCGTCACCTCGTCGGCGTGCTCGAGGTCGGCGCCGACCGGAAGGCCGGAGGCGAGGCGCGTGATCGCGACCTTGCCGCGAAGGAGCTCGCCGATGTGGATCGCGGTCGCCTCGCCGGTGGTCGTCGGATTCGTCGCCAGCACCACCTCGTCGACGCCGCCGGCATCGACCCGGCGCGCGAGCTCGCCGATCTTCAGGTCGTCGGGGCCTGTGCCGTCGATCGGCGAGAGGGCGCCGCCCAACACGTGGTAGAGCCCGCGATACTCGCCCGTCCGCTCGATCGGAATCACGTCCGCGGGCTGCTCGACGACGCAGATCAGCGAGCGGTCCCGGCGCTGATCCGCGCAGATCCGGCACCGAGGGCCCTCGGCGAGGTTGAAGCAGACCTCGCACAGCCCCACCTTCTCCTTCACCTCGCGGATCGCGTCCGCGAGCGCAAACGCGTCCGCCTCGTCGGCGCGAAGGATGTGGAACGCCAGGCGCTGCGCCGTTCGGCGCCCGATGCCGGGCAGCCGTGCGAGCTCGTCGACCAGCCGCTGGATCGGCCCCGCGTACACGCCCTGAAGCTAGCGAGCGGGGCGGCGCTCGCTAGATGCCCGGAAGGCCGAGGCCACCCAGGCCCCCGGCGCCGCCGAGGCCGGCGATGCCGCCGAGCTTCGAGGTGGCGAGCTCCTGCGCCGAGCGAAGCGCCTCGTTGACCGCGGCGATCACCATGTCCTGGAGGATCTCGACGTCGTCCGGGCTCGCTGCGTCGGGATCGATGGTGAGCTCCAAGAGCCGCAGGTCGCCGCTCATCTTGGCCTTCACCATCCCCCCGCCGGCGCTCGCCTCGACCACCTCGTCCTTGAGCTTCTCCTGCGCCGCCGCCATCTCGGCCTGCATCTGCTGGACCTGCTTCATCATCGCGTTCATGTCGAAGCCCCCGGCCCCTCCTCGCTGCCGCGCCATCAGCTTCCTCCCTCCACGCTCAGCTCCTCGGCGTCGAACTCGGCCTTGAGCCGGGCGACCAGCTCCTCGTCGGAGAGCGCCGCGGAAGCTGGATCGGGCTCGCGGTCGAGCAGCACGTACACCGGGCGCAGCCGCTCGCCGACGACCGTCCCCAGCGCCTCGGCGATGCGATCCCGGGCCTCCTGGGCCTCGGCCTTGCGCTTGTTGAAGGCGGCGCTCGGTGGGAAGCCGAGCTTGAGGATCCCCCCGTCGGCATCGACGTCGATCGGCCGCGCCGCCTCGAGCGCGCGCGAGAGCACCTCGCCGCCTGACTGGCGAACCTGCTCGATGACGGCCGGCCACATCTCGAGCAGACGAGCCAGGTCCAGCGCCTCCACCTCGGGGGCAGGTTCTTCACCACTTTCCGACGGCGGGTGTGGGCGATCCTCCGGACGAGCCTTGCGAGGAGCAGGCGGCGCATGCGCCGCCGTCGCGACGAGCGGCGAGGAAGGGGGATTGCCCGCACCCGCCGTCGAGCCACCACCCTCGAGCCGCTCCAGCCTCTGGGCCAGCGCCTGGCGCGACGGGTCGAGCTGCGGGCGCGCCGCGCGCAGGAGCGCAAGCTCGATCGTCATCTGCGGCTCATCGCCCTCGCGCACTGCCGCCAGCGCGGCGGCGATCGCGTCGATGGCCCGAGCCAGAGCTAGCTCGGTGAAGGTGTTGGCCTGGTCGGAGAGCTGCTGGCGGTCGACGATCGCTCCGGCGGCGAGAGATTCCGGCACGTCGCCGATCGTCTTCGCGACCAGAAGCTGGCGCAGGTGGGCGAGGAGATCGCGGGCGAACTGGACCACGTCGCGCCCCGACCGGGTGAGCCGCTCGCTCGCCTTGAGGACTCCCCGCGCGTCCTCCGCGGCGATCGCGGCGGCCGCGTCCGACACAAGGTCGGCGTCCGCGATCCCCAGCACCGCGAGCACGTCCTCGGTCGAGATCCGCTCCCCGGCGTAGGCGACGAGCTGGTCGAGGGTGCCGAGCGCGTCGCGGAAGCTGCCGGTGGCGGCGCGGGCGATTGCGCCCACGGCGCCGTCCTCGAGCTCGACCTGCTCCGCGTCGGCCACGCGCCGCACGACGGTCGCCACCTGCTCGATCGACGGGCGCTGGAAGTCGAAGCGCTGGCAGCGGTCGGCGATCGTCGGCATCACCTTGTGGGCCTCGGTGGTGCAGAGGACGAACAGCGTGTTCGGCGGCGGCTCCTCGAGCGTCTTCAGGAAGGCGTTCCACGCCTCGCGCGTGAGCATGTGCGCCTCGTCGAGGATGTAGACCTTCCAGCGTCCGGCGGCCGGCGCGTAGCCGACGCGCTCCCGAAGCTCGCGGATGTCGTCGACGGACCGATTCGACGCCGCGTCCATCTCGATCACGTCGAGCGAGGTGCCCGCCGCGATCGTGCGGCACGACTCGCACCGCCCGCACGGCGTCACGGTCGGACCCTCGACGCAGTTGAGCGAGCGCGCGAGGATCTTCGCGAGCGAGGTCTTGCCGGTCCCGCGCGAGCCCACGAAGAGGTAAGCGTGGTGGATTCGGCCTCGTTCCACGGCGTTGCGAAGCGTTCGCACGACGTGCTCCTGGCCGACCACCTGGTCGAAGCTCTGCGGGCGGTGGCGGCGGTAGAGCGAGGTCTCGGGCACTGCTGGCCAGTCTAATGACGGGCGGGGCTAGCGCCGCCGCGCGTACGAGCGCGCGCAGGACCGTGCGGCCCGCCTTCGAGAGCGGTCCCCGGGCGTTCGCGTCGTGGCTTGCTCGGGCCAGGCTTGACCGCGGCGCATGCCGGTTACCGCTTAAGGCTGCTTCCTTCCGGACCTGACCTGATTCGCGGGCCCACATCGCGCGGGACCTGGCCGTCAACGCCGCCCTCGACGTACTGACCCCGAAGGCCGCGACCCTCGGGCGGGCGTTCAGCCCCGCTAGAGCGGATTGCGGGTTCAGGGCACCGCTAGCACCCCGCTCAGCACGGTCCACTGACAATCCTAGCCCGCGGGCGCGGCGAATTAGCCAAATCGCGCCCGCCCGACGTTTCGTCGTCGAGGTCGCGCGCCGGTAGCGACTCACCCGCTGCCGCTGGGCCTAGGCGATCAGCCCATGCCGCATCGTGTTCTCCGAGACCACACGCGGCTCTACGAACTGAAGGAGGTAGTCGGGGCCGCCGGCCTTCGACCCGATCCCAGAGAGCTTGTTGCCCCCGAACGGCTGGCGACCCACCATGGCGCCGGTGATGTGGCGGTTGACGTAGAGGTTTCCGACCGGTAACCGGGCGGCGACCGCGGCGACCGTGCGGGGGTCGCGCGAGAAGAGGCCGCCGGTGAGCGCGAAGGGCAGCGACTCGACGATCCCGCACGCCGCCTCGACGCTCGCGACAGGCTCCAGGGTGACGAGGGGGCCGAAGATCTCCTCGCGAAGGAGGGCTGAGTCCGCCGGAAGATCGGTCGCGATCGTCGGCCGGACGAACCAGCCGGTGGCCGGCAGCTCGCCCGGCGCCTCGGCCGCGATCCTCCCGGTCTGCCTCGCGAGCGCGCCGTAACGCTCGACGCGCTCCTGCGCGGCGCTCTCGATCAGCGGCGGGACGTCGCTCGCGAATTCCTCCGCCTGCCCGACGTGAAGCACCTCGACCGCACCCGCGAGGCGGGCGAGCAGGCGCTCCCGAAGCGCCGCGTGCACAAGCACCCGCGCGCAGGCGGAGCACTTCTGGCCTCCGTAGACGAAGGCGGAGCGGACGATCGCCGGGACGGCCTCGTCGAGGTCGGCATCGGCGTCGACGATGACGCAGTTCTTGCCGCCCATCTCGGCCACCACCCGCTTCACGTGCGCCTGGCGGTCGCGAACGACGGCCGCCTCGCGGATGATCTCGAGCCCGACCGCCGACGAGCCGGTGAAGGCGACGGTGTGGACGCCCGGGTGGCGGATGAGCGCGGCGCCCACCTCGCCGTAGCCCGGCAAGAGCGCGAGCGCGCCGCGGGGCACGCCGGCCTCGTGGAGGGCGGCGACGAGCACCAGCCCACAGCCCGGCGATTGCTCGGCCGGCTTCAGGATCGCGGCGTTGCCGCTCGCGAGCGCCCCCGCGACCATCCCGGTCGGGATCGCGATCGGGAAGTTCCACGGCGAGATGACGGCGGCGACGCCCCGCGGCACGTAGCGCATCTCGTTTCGCTCCCCCGGCGGCTGGCCGAGCTCCGCACCGCGCTCGAGCTCGACGGCTTGGCGGGCGTAGTAGCGGAGGAAGTCGATCGCCTCGCACACGTCGGCGTCCGCCTCCGGCCAGGGCTTCGCGCATTCGCGCACCTCGAGCGCCGCGAGCTTGGGGCGGCGCTCAGTCAGGATCGCGGCCGCGGCCTCGAGCACCGCCGCGCGCTCGGCTGCCGGACGCTCGCCCCAATCCCGCGCCGCCGCCGCCGCCGCCCCGACGGCTTCCTCGACGTCCGCCTCGGTGGCGATCCCCGCCCGGGCTATGAGCCGGTCGGGGCGGCCGGGATCGGTGGAGTCGATGCCGGAGGCGGATCCCGCCTCGCCCCCGACTAGCACCGGGACATCCATCGGCAGCCGGCGGTCGAGTTCCGCGAGCGCGCCGAGCAGCAGCTCGCGGTTCGCCGCCCGGCGAAGCTCCAGCGTCGGCTCGTTGGCGAACGGCGCGAGCTCGGTGGCGGCGGCCGTGGTCACGGCGCCGCGAGCAGCTCCTCGACCGGCGCTCCCTGGGCCTGCTGGGCGAGGAAGGACTCGTTCGAGGTGTTCTCGAGCAGGCGGCGGACGAGGTACGCCATCCCCGCGACGAGCTCGCCGAGCGGCGAGTAGACCCGCACCCGGTGCCCCTCGGCGGCAAGCGCGGCGGCGAGCTCGTCGCCGAGGCCGAGCAGGACCTGAAGCTCGACATCCCGGTCCTCGCCGCCGGCGAGCCGGTTGTACGCGATCGCGTGCGCGATCGAGCGCAGGTTGTGCGAGGCGACGGCCACCCGCACGCGGGGGCGGGCGTCGAGGAGGCGGCGGGTCAGCGTCTCGAAGTTCCCGTCGCACTCCGCCTTGTCCGTGAAGACAGGCACGGACCAGCCGCGCTGGGCGGCCTCGGCGGACTCGTGGTCCCAATACGCCCCCTTCACGAGCCGCACGACGGGCGGCTGGCGGCGCTCGCTCGCCTCGGCCCACGCGAGGATCTGCCCCAGCTCCTCGGGGGAGTCGCGCAGGTAGGCCTGCAGCACGAGCCCGACCGACGGAGCGTCGCGAAGCTCGGGATCGGCGAGCAGGTCGCCGACGAGCTCGAGCGTCGTCTCGCGCGAATCGAGCGACTCCATGTCGATGTGGAGGTGCGCGCCGAGATCGCGCGCGCGATGAAGGAGCGGCATGAGCCGGCGCGCCGCATCTCGCTCGCCGACCTCCGGCGCCTCCGGCCGCAGGACCGGCGTCAGCGCGGAGACCTTCACCGAGAGGTTGACCCGCGGTAGTGGGCCGATCGAGTCGCGCTCGAGCAGCTCGCGCGGCGGCCAGTCAGCCGTACCGGCCGCGAGCCGCTCGAGGGTCTTCGTGCAGCGCGCGGCGTAGGCGTCCGCCTCGGCAGCGGTCACCGTCGCCTCGCCCAGCAGGTCGGCGGAGAACCCGATCCAGCGCCGCCAGAGGCGCTCGAGCTCGCCGAGCGCCCCCTCGGCGTCGACCCCGGCGATGAACCGGTGCGACATGTGGCGCACCCCGGCGGCGACGGCGGCCCCGAGCGCGATCCTGCCGGCCTTGGTATGAGCAGCGCGCATCGCGGCCTGGATCGAGGGTGGGCGCTCGGGGACCTGCTCGACGAGGCCCGCGAGGTGGCGGCCGAGGTCGTCGAGGCTGCGGCAGGCCGGCGTCACATCGACCAGCCGGAACATCGCCGCCCGCAGCTCGCGGTCGCGGCCGGCGAGCGCCATCGCCCGATCGTCGATCGCGCGCCCCGGCGTGCGGCGGGCGGCGTCCATGCGAGCGGCGAGCCCCCTGCCGACCTCGAGGATCTCCGCCTCGAGGCGGTCGAGATCAACCGAGGCCGCAGAGCCGACCGCCACCAGCCAAGGCTACCCCGTCGCGCCAGGCTCGCCCAGCGCGCTCAGGCGGCCCCGCTCGCGCTCGGCGCCGCGACCACTTCGAGCTGCGCGTCCTCGAGCGCCATCTCGAGCGTGCCGCCCCCGGCGGACCCCGCTTCCCAGCGGGCGAGCGCGGCCTCATAGATCTCATCGAGCTGATCGTCCGTGTGCGAGGGGTCGTGGTGGAAGAACATGGTCCGCCGCGCCTGGCAGCGCTCCGCGAGCGCCAGCACGTGCGAGACCGACGAGTGGCCCCAGCCGAAGTGGGCGGGGTACTCGTCGTCGGTGTACTGGCAGTCGTGCAGCAGCAGGTCGGCCCCGCGGGCAAGCGCGTAGCCGGACAGCCACTCGGTCTCGAGCTCATCGATCGCTCCGACGAGCGCCGGCTCGTGGTCCGGGAGGTAGCAGACGGACGCGCCGGCGTCCTCGATTCGGAACCCGAGCGTGGGCCCGCGGTGGGTCACGGCCTCGGCGCGGATCCGCGCCGGCCCGATGTCCCATTCGCTCACCGGGCAGTTGCGGAAATCGAGCTGGCAGGGGAGCTCACGCACCTCGACCGGCGTCAGCGGGGCCGACAGGTAGCGCCCGATTCGATTGCGAAGCGGCACCCGGCCCGCCGCCGGGCCCCAGATCGTGATCTCGGCGCCGGCCTGGAACAACGGCGAGAAGAAGAGGAGTCCCTGGATGTGGTCGAGATGGAGGTGGGTGAGCAGGATGTGGATGGGGCGCTCCGTCGCGGTGGGCCCCGGGTCGACGTTCCGAATCCCCGTGCCGGCATCGAGCACCACCTGCGTGCCGTCCGAGAGGGTGACGTCGACGCACGAGGTGTTGCCGCCGTAGCGGATCATCTCCCGGCCCGGACTGGCGACGGAGCCCCGCGCCCCGCGGATTCGCAGCTCCATCAGCCCGACCGGTCCCAGAAGATCGCCAGCGCGCCGGTCTGCCCGCTGCGGCCCGCCAGCGGGAAGGCGGTGACCTCGATGTCGCGAAGATCGCCACCGCCCGGATGAATGCGCATCACGCTATGCGCCGGCCGGCCCTCGATCGCGATCGCGAGCGGCAGCTCCTCGAGCGACAGGGGCTGTCCGTCGGGGGCCGTCGGCTCGAACCGCCCGCCCCATTCCTCCGCCGCCATCGGCCCCGCCTCCTCGAACTGAACGCCGAGCAGCTCCCCGGCCGCCTCGTTGAAGAAGACGAGCACACCCGCCTGGTCGACGAGAAACGCCGGTGTCGTCAGGTTGGCGACGAACCCCCTCGCCATGATGATCTCCACCGGGTGCTGCTCGGCCACCGCCGCGGAGGCTATTCCAGGCGGCTCGCTCCCGCCCTGGGCGCCGCTCCCGGCGGCAGCGGCCGGCGCCTATCATCAGCCCGCCGGGCGCGTAGCTCAGTGGGAGAGCGCTCGCTTCACACGCGAGAGGTCGCTGGTTCGAAACCAGCCGCGCCCATGGCTTGAGCAAGCCGTTTCTAGGGATTGCGGCGAGAGGTCAGGTGCCACTCGCGGCCAATCCGTTGAACACTTTTTGAACACCGATGAACGCTCGCGCCATGCGCGAGCGTCGGGCCGAGCTGCTGGTGGCACCACAGGGTCAGGCGAGGCGCGTCGCGGTGAAGCGAGCCAGATGCTCGAGTAGTTCGTCCTGGAACCGCTCGTCGCGGACAGCGGGATTCGGCTCACTCCGGCGCTGGTGATACCAGTAGCCGCCGGAGGTACGCGCGTCGGGATCGTCGCTCGTGGCCAGCCACTCCTGGGTCAGGTGCCCGAGCCGCAGATCGTCGGGCGCGCCGGGCCCGCCCATCCTCGTCGGTACCCAGCCCGGGTCAACCGCGTTGCTGAACACCTCCGTCCACAACCGGGCGACAGCGACCGCGAGCGTGGTGACGAAGAGCTTGCTGTCCGAGTAGGACCCGGCTGTGCCGCCGCTCCAGTCGATGCCGGTCAAGCTCGGTCGTCCGCTGCGCTGCGCACCGCTGCTCAGGTAGATGAGGCGCTGCGGTCGGTCGATCAGCGCCGTGAGCAGGTATGGAGCGACGATGTTGACCGGCATCACGTTCGGGCCGCTGTAGACGCCGGCGTTGTGGATCACGGCGTCCAGTCGGCCGAGGTCGTTGACCTGTTCGGCGATGTCGCGTGTCTCTTCGAGGTTGGACAAGTCCCCGACGACCGCAGCGGCGCCCCGGTCCAAGGGGTCACGCATCGCCGTGAGCCTGTCGCCGTTGCGAGCGTGGACGACGACCTCGTGCCCGTCGTCGAGCAGTGTCTGTGCCGCCAACCGTCCGAGGCCGTCAGCGGATCCCGTGATGAAGACGCGTGGCGTCAGGCCCTCCTTGGTCGTTTCAGCGCGCGACGTAGCCGCCGTCGACGGGCAGGGCAACACCGAGCACGAAGCTCGCCCCGGGGCTGCAGAGCCAGAGCACAGCTGCCGCCATTTCGTCCGCCTGGCCGAGGCGCGCAATCGGCTGGCCGGCGACCGCCTCGTCCATGTCGAGTTCGCCCTTGGCGATCATGTCGGCGACCATCGGCGTCTCGATCGTCCCCGGGCAGATCGCGTTGATGCGGATGCCCCGCGGCGCGTACTCCAGCGCCGCGCTCTTGGTGAGGCCGATGACGCCGTGCTTCGACGCGTGGTAAGCGGCACGTTCAGGAAGCCCGACGAGCCCGCCGAGCGAGGAGTTGTTGACGATCGCGCCGCTGCCTTGCGCGCGCATCTGCCCCAACTCGTGCTTCATGCAGGCCCAGACGCCGCGGAGGTTGACCGCATTGACGCGATCGAACAGCTCGGCCGGCTCGTCGGCTGCATCGGTCGGCGGGGCTTGGATGCCGGCGTTGTTGAAGGCCATGTCCAACCGGCCCAACTCACCAACGGCACGCTCGACCATGGCAGCGACTTGTCGTTCGTCTGAGACGTCACAGGAGACGCCAAGCGCTTGATGCCCGGCCCGCGTCAGATCGTCGGTGGCGTCCCGAAGGGCGGTCTCATTGACATCCGTGAGCACCACCGCGGCCCCAGCCTGGGCGAACGCTCGGGCTGTCGCCAGGCCCATCCCGGAACTCGCTCCGGTGACAAGGGCCACCTGGCCTTCAAAGTCGTAGGTGGGGTTCATGCGGCCCCGCCTCGGTCCAGCGGCACGAGCTTGAGCGTCGTCGCACGTGCCTGGGGGGCGATCATCGGCTCGACGTAGCTCGAGTAGCGACCGTACTTCGCTCGATAGGCGGCATCGACCGCATCGTTCGTCGCCTCCTCCTCGGCGTCGAGCAGCGTGACGTCGGCGTCGACGCCTCCGGCAGAGACGTGAGCCTCGTGCGTCCGCTGCGCCGCTCGGAACCAGTGCCCGGCCGACCCGCGCCACGAACGGACGTAGAGGTCGTCGCGGACGCGCACGACCCAGATCGGAAGCGGCGGGTCCAGCGAGCCGTCTCGCCGCCGCGGCGCAATCTCAAGCTCCTGGGCATCGCTGATTCCGTCCAGCTCGTCGGCGGTCCAGACGCCCGCCGTCACGGCTTCACCATCACCTTGATCGACTCGCGCTCCGCCATCGCCCGGTAGCCGTCGGGGACGCCGTCGAGGCCGACCGTACGATCGAACACCCGACCGGGCTCGATCCGCCCCTCGAGGACATCGGGCAGAAGTTCCTCGACGTAGGCGCGCACGGGCGCCGGGCCGCCGCCGATCGTGACGTTGCCGAAGAACGATGCCTCGGCGGGGATCGCCTCGTGCTGGGGGACCCCGACACGGCCGACGGCGCCGCCGGGGCGGGCGATCTCGATCGCCGTCTCGACGGACTGGTCGAGGCCCACGCATTCGAGGACCGAGTGGACGCCGTGGCCGCCGCTCAGCTCCTTGACGCGCTCGACCGCCTCGGCGCCGCGCTCTGAGACGACGTCGGTGGCGCCGAACTCGCGGGCCAGGGCGATCCGGTCGGGGTGGCGGCCGAGGAGGATGATCTGCTCGGCGCCGAGCCGCTTGGCGGCGATCACTCCGCAGAGGCCGACGGCGCCGTCACCGACGACAGCGGCACGCTTGCCGGGCTCGACCTTGGCCGCCACGGCCGCGTGGTGCCCGGTCCCCATCACGTCGGAGAGGGTCAGCAGCGAGGGCATGAGGGCGTCATCCTCAGCGACCGGGAGCGGGTAGAGCGTGCCGTCGGCGGAAGGGATGCGCAACGCCTCGGCCTGGGCACCGTTCATGCCGTTGTTGCCGAAGAAGCCGACGTGGACGCAGGCGGTGGTCAGGCCCTCCTGGCAGAACTCGCAGGTGCCGTCGGAGATCGCGAACGGCATGACGACGACGTCGCCGGGCTTGACGGCGCGGACCTCGGGGCCGATCTCCTCGACGACCCCCACGGCCTCGTGGCCCATCGACTGCCCGCTTTCGCTCGGCTCCATCGATGCGTACGGCCACAGGTCGCTGCCGCAGATGCAACCCCTGGTGACGCGGAGGACGGCGTCCGTGGGCTCGACGATTGCGGGATCCGGGACCTCCTCGATGCGGACGTCGCCGGCGGCGTGCATGACGGTTGCTCGCATTGTGCGCTGCCTTTCGGATTCGCTTTCTCGGTCCGATACCCAAGAAAGCACCGAATCGAGCAAGGTGAGAGCCCCTGTTGAGGGGGGTAAAGCCAGGGTCTCCCACGAGGCTGCGAACGGCTCTACGCTCTGTGATCGGTGGACACGAGCAGCGAGATCCGCGAGTTCCTCACTTCCCGCCGGGCCAGGATCACCCCCGATCAGGCAGGGCTTACCTCCTACGGCCCCCGCCGCGTCCCCGGGCTTCGCCGCGAGGAGGTCGCGGTCCTCGCGGGCGTCAGCGTTCCCTACTACACCCGGATCGAGCGCGGGGACATGAAGGGCGTCTCGGACAGCGTGCTCGAGGCGCTCGCGCGCGCTCTGCAGCTCGACGAGGCCGAGCGCGCGCACCTCTTCGACCTCGCCCGGGCCGTCAGGCCCATGCGTCCGCCGCGGCGTCGACGGGCGCCCCGAAAGCAAGCTCGGCCAAGCATCCAGCACATGCTCGACGCGGTCACCGGCGCGGCGGCGTTCGTCCACAACGCCCGTTTGGACAACATGGCGACGAACGAGCTCGCCCGCGCCCTCTACTCCGACATGTTCGGCAAGGCTGACGGACCGGGGCCGGTCAACAGCGCCCGTTATGTCTTCCTCGACCCCGGGGCGCGCGACTTCTACGCCGACTGGGAGCGCGCCGCCAGCGACGTCGTCGCCATTCTTCGGACGGCGGCCGGCCGCGACCCGTCCGACCGCGACCTATCCGACCTCGTCGGCGAGCTCTCCACGCAGAGCGCCGAGTTCCGCACCCGCTGGGCCGCCCACAACGTCCGCTTCCACGACACCGGCATCAAGGACCTCCACCACCCCGTCGTCGGCGACCTCAGCCTCACCTACAACCGAATGGAGCTCGCTGCCGACCCCGGACTGGCGATCACGATCTACACAGCGGAGCCCAACTCCAGGTCCGCCGAGGCGCTCAGCCTCCTCGGAAGCTGGGCCGCAACACTCGACGAGGAGGTCACCAATGCAGATCACACCGAACGGCCCCGAGACCGCACCGGGGCCGAGTGATTGGTTCACGGGCGACGTCTACATCGACACGATCGCGACCGCCACCGCGCCGTCGCGCCTGGCCGCGGCGAGCGTCCATTTCGCCCCCGGCGCGCGAACCGCCTGGCACACACATCCCTTCGGCCAGACGATCCATGTCACCGAGGGGCGCGGACTTTGCCAGCGTCGCGGGGGGCCGATCGAGGAGATCCGCCCGGGCGACACCGTCTACTTCGAGCCCAACGAGGACCACTGGCACGGAGCGGCACGTGACCGCTTCATGACCCACATCGCCATGCAGGAAGTGGACGACTCAGGCAGCCCCGTCACCTGGGGCGATCAGGTCACCGACGAGGAGTACGGCGCGCCGCGAGCTTAGTCCAAGAGGCACCCTGTTCAAACGCACAGCCGTGAGCCTGCATCGCGGCGACGCGGACCGACTTGGTTGAACTCTCGTTGAACGCGCCCGCTGCCGTCCGCGGACAAAGCTGGCCTACGGACTCGACGCGAAACCCCATTATTTCCTGGGGATCCTTAGTCGCGGCAGGGCTCTGCGCGCACCACCGCGGCGCCCCGATCTAGCTTCACACGCGAGAGGTCGCTGGTTCGAAACCAGCCGCGCCCATGGCTTTAGCAAGCCATCTTCGAGGCTTGCGGCGAGAGGTCAGTGCCACTCGCGGCCTCTCCGTTGAACACTTTTTGAACACCGATGAAACGCTCGCGCCACTCGCGAGCCGTCATCGTCTTGATGAGGCGATGGCGTTGACGTCGATCCCTCGCGGGCCGCACGAGCGCTCGCGGATGATGCGAGAGGTCGAGGGCCTCTGCCTAGAGCGAGTGCGGGCCGAACCGTTCGATCGCCACAAACAGAGCGAGACCGGCCGGGACAAGATTGACCGGAAGCATCTGCAGCTCGCCGCGCCGCAGGTGGGTGGCGCCGGCGCCGAGCATCAGCATCACCACGCCGGACGCGGCGAGCGCCGTGAGCACCGGCGCGATGTCAAAGGCGGCGGGCACGATGAGGCCCACCGCCGCCAGCAGCTCGAGGGCGCCGATGCCCTTGATCTGCCGCTCTGCGAAGTCCTCGATCCAGGCCATGCTGTCCGAGGCGAGCAGCGCGGCTTTCGATTGGGCGAGCTTCATAACGCTGGCCATCGCGAACACGGCCGCCAAGACGCCCTGGGCGATCCAGATCACCGTTTCCATCGCTCTCGACACCTCCTAAGGCACGGACCAGGTAGCGGTCAGTTTGCGATCGCTCGACCGAGCGGCGGTAGTACCCGATCGCCCCCGTGGCCTCGAGGTCGTCGAGGAGGATGGCCTCGACGTCGAGGAACAGCTCGATCTCGTTGCTGACGACCACGCCCCCACCGGGGAGATCGTCCTGCCAGGAGACGCCGAAGTCGTGGCGGTTGATCCTCGCCGCGGCCTCGAAGCCGATCCGGCGCATCTCCCCCTTGTTCTCGCCGCCCTCCCACCAGGGGGTCTTCCATTCGTCGATTTAGGCGATGTCGAGCGGGACCGTGCGGGTCACGTCGCGGATCGTCAGCTCGACCTCGCCCTTGAACGCGGTCTCGGCGGCGCGCTCGGTAAAGCGGCCGCTGAAGCTGATCTCGGCGTGGTTCTCGACGTCGAGAAAGTCGGCGCTCCGCAGGTGTCGATCGCGAGCGGGCTCGCCGGTCCAGATCCCGGCAGCGTCGATCTCCCCCTCGAAGGTGGCGTCGAGGCAGTGGTCCCGGTCGAGCTCCAGCCCGCCGTGGACGTCCTTGAACAGCCCGCGCACCCAGGTGACCATCATGTGCCGGGCGCGGAACTCGGCCTCGGTGTGTCCCGGCTCGAAGATCCAGGTGGACATCAGACGTCGCTCGCGGCATCGCCGGCCTGCACGATGAACGCGACCTCATCGGCGTAGCACCAGCTCCAGTCCTCGCCGGGCTCGGCGGAGCGAGCGATTGGATGCCCGCTGGCGGAGGCGTGCTTGCTCGCGTGCCGGTTCGGCGAGCTATCGCAGCAGCCGATGTAACCGCAGGTCTGGCACATGCGCAGGTGCAGCCATCTCCCTCCGATCGCGAGGCGGTCCTCGCATCCCGCGATCGATTGCGGGAGCTCGGTGAGCTCGATGCTGTCGAGGTGTGTGCACGTTGCGGTCATCTCGCCAAGGCCTCCAGTAGAGCCGTGGCGTCATAGGCGCCCCGGTGCACGGCGCCGTCGATGAACAGGGTGGGCGTGCCGCGCACCTCACCCGTCGCCATACCGCTCTCGACGTCCCGCTCCACGCGCTCGAGGACGGCGGAACCTGCCCGGTCGCTGTCGAACGGCGCCGCGTCGAGCCCGAGCTCGTCGGCGTAGCGCCGCAGGTCGTCGTCCTCGAGCGCCATCTGGCGACGGAAGAGCAGCTCGTGCATGTCCCAGAACCGGCCTTGGCGGGCCGCAGCCTCCGCTGCGGCAGCGGCCGCGAGGGCATGCGGGTGGATCTCCGCCAGCGGAAAGTGCCGAAAGGCGAAGCGAACACGGCCGTCGAGCCGTCGCTCGACGCGCTCGATCTCCCGGAACGCCCGTCGCGAGTACGGACACTCGTAGTCGCCGTACTCGACGATCAGCCGTCCGGTCGCCGGCCCGCGGACGTGGTCGATGGCTTCGTCGAGCGGCTCCATCGTCACCTCGTCGCTCGGACTCGATCGGCTTCGCGACTGGAGAGCAGCGGCACGACCTCGCTCGCGAAGGCCTCCACCTGTGCGGGCGAGGGGTCGACCGGCCAGAAGACGAGTGTGTCGAAGCCGTCGTCGATGAAGTCGGTGAGCGTCTCCGTCCACCACTTGGGCGGACCGGCGAGCGGCTCCCCGGCCAGGTAGCCGACCGGCAGCCCCCCAGCGGGCGGAGTCCAGCTCTCGCCGATCACACCCTGCAGGTTCAGTACGCGCCGGATCCGTCGCGGGTCGCGGCCCGCC
>Ga0066652_100000507_pt1 | contig 18665 bp, 15 predicted proteins | sample GraSoiAngelo_101_FD_71413 | JGI IMG/M metagenome (GOLD analysis project Ga0066652, IMG submission 71413) | Grasslands soil microbial communities from the Angelo Coastal Reserve, California, USA - 14_0903_02_30cm | ecosystem: Environmental > Terrestrial > Soil > Grasslands | place: USA... | reverse complement strand
CAGCATCGTGATCGTACCCGTGCCGTTGTCCGTCGCGCCGCTGGAGCCGTCCCATGAGTCGAAGTGTGCGGACAGCAGCACGTACTCATCGGGCTTGCTGCTTCCCTTCATCTCCGCGACCACATTGAACACCGGCACTTCACCGAGCTCCTGCGACTCCGCCTGGATGCGCAGCACCGGACTCTGACGGTTCTCCGTGAGACGGTACACGAGACCGTAGTCCTCGCAGCTCAGGCTCACGGTGGGAACCGTGTGGGTTCGCGCGTTGAAGATCTTGTCCACTCCCCAGCCGTTCGACCACTGATTGATCACCAGGGCGCGGGCACCAGCCGATTCGAGCTTGGGCGCGAGCGTGCGCATGGCGAAACCGGTCGTCGTGTCTCCGCTGGCATTGAGCAGGCGCGCGCTCCACGCGCGTGTCGCTTCGGTGCGTTGCTCGCGCATCCGGGCGAAGGACACGGTGTCGGCAAACTGCCGCCAGTTGTCATCGGTGCGACAGGTGGGCTGCGGCATCGACATCAAGACGAACCGCCCACGCGCCTGCGGCAGCCACGCGTCCAGCTCGGCCGGGCTCTGGAGCGACGGGAAGACGATGGTCTGTGCGTCGACAGAGGCGCCCTTCGGCGTGCCTGGACTCCAGGCGAGCATCATTCCCTCCAGCGACCGCACCCGCGGCTGCACCAGATCGATGTGCGAGATGCCGCGGCGCCATCCGCGCCAGGTGCCATACGGCTCGGCGCGGGCGCTGATGCCCCACGCGCGATATTTCGACAGCAGCCACTCCACACCGGCCTTCTGGTTCGGGGAACCGGTGAGACGGGGACCGATGGAATCGAGCAGCGCCTGCGCGAGCACCGGCGCCTGCGAGCTGTCCATGGCGACTGACCAGATCGTTCGTAAGACCGGATCGTCGGTGGGAAAGGATTGAGCGGCTGCGACACGGCCAGACAGAAGTGCCGCGGCGGTGGCCAGCATCACACGTCGCATGGATTCACCGTTGAAGAAAAGGCGCCCGTGTCGGCGCCTACGATGTTACGTCGGTTACGGCGAGCACTTCGACGTCGAAGATCAACGTCGACTGACGGGGAATCTTGATGGTGAGGTCGGGGTTCTTGATCGCATCCCCGCCGTAGCCAAGCTCGGATGGAATGACGAGCTTGCGCTTTCCGCCCACTCGCATGCCCATCATGCCGCTCTTGAATCCCGTGATGAGCCCCGAGAGCGGGAGCGTCACACCAGATCCTGAATCGATGAGCTTCCCGTCCTTCAGATATCCGGCGTAGTTCACCTTGACTGACACCGTTTTGGCGGTGACGGTGTCGCCGGCGAGCGGACCCTCGACGACGTCCCGGTAGTAGACGCCATTCGACATCCTCGTCATCTGGGAGATATCCACGCCCAGTGACGGGTTGAACGTCTCGGTCGCCGGATCACTCGGCGGGCCAAGGCCGGCCACATCATGGTTGCACGCGATCGCGACCGCTGCGGCGGCCAGCAGGAATGCAAAGCGCTTCATGACTGAAAATTACTTGATTCGCACCACGGAAACGGTCAGCCCAACTGGCAATTGGCGGCCGTTGACGCCGCCGACCTGCAGCAATGCGTCCGCTCCCGGCGGCACGGCAAAGCGCATGTAGGACGTTCCGCCACCCGTAATCGCAATCGTCATCGGGCGCACGTTCTCGAGAATGCGAGGCAGCAATGGAAACGCGATGTTGGCAGCGCCCATGGCGCTCGGAAAGTTCCAGCTCGGCTGTTGAAACGCGGATGCAATTCCGGGCACGATGTCGTCGGCGACGACGGCGACGGACCAGTCGCGCATGAGCCCGAGCGTCCCGAAGCCTGTGCCGCCCGCCGTCAGTGCGGCGTCGAGGTTGGTCACACCGGTCGTCCGCGAGTTCACGAGCGTGCGCCAGAAGGCCAGCTGAGATGCCTGCGTGCGGTCGGCGACGTACCGCAGAAACGACCACGCGGCGCCCCGTGTCTCGAGCTGGTCGTCGAAGGAAACCGGCCCGAAGTCCTCGGGGTTTTTCAGATACTCGCGGTAGCGCCGGAAGTTGTTCAGCTGATCGGCATTGAGCGCCGTCAGGGCGGCGCTCCCCGCGACGAGCGCGCCGCCGTCGAGGTTTGCCTTTGGCGTGAGGCCGCTCTGCCGATAGAACAGCAGCTCTTCGGCGATGTGGCTCAACCCTTCGTTGAGCCACGGCTCCTCGTCCACGTTGGGCGCCCTGTTCACGTACATGCGCCGCGACGCGTTGATGAGGTGCTGCAGCTCGTGCGCGATCGTCGATGGCGTGACGTTCTGCACGAAGCTCTTGTCGCGCACGTTGGCGTTGATGGTTCCATTCGGGTCCGGCACCAGCACGTAGAACATCTCCGCCATGTTGCTGCCCGGGCAGTCGCCGTCGATGCTGTGTTGCGGCAGCAGATCGCGCTGATAGTAGAAGCCGAGGACGATGCCATTCGGCGACCCGCTCTCCGTGAGCTCGTTCACGGCCCGCGTGAAGAGAATGACCGTTCGTCCGTTGCCGTCCATGTCCAGCGGCGCGCCGAAGGCCGCGGTATCGACGGGCATGACGAGTGTGTCCATCATCTCGCCGAACGCTCGATACTCGTCGTCGCTGAAACCACCTGCGGGATTCAGCAGGTCGGCGAGCACGACCGCAGTGTTCGTGACCGCGGCGACGCGCGCCGCGCGGACTCGTGGCGCCGCGCAGAAATCGAAGGCGTTCACGTTGACGCTGACCGCGTCGCCGACGCGCACACTCGCGCGCAGGGCCGCCGGGCGCGTGTCATACCACGCCCGGGCGCCTGGAACCCACGGCGTGATCTGGCTCGCCTCGCGCCGGCGCAGGTCGTGCTCGAAGGCGATGTTGGTCGTCGGCGCCGCCGTCGCAACCGCTGACCCACGGAACGCCGTGTCCGGCGGAATGAGGCCGGTGCCGAGCGCGGTGAATGTGGTCGCCGTCGTCGTCACCGTCGTGTTGTAATGCGTGACAAGGACGTATTGCGACGAATCCGCGGCGTGGAGGCACACGGTGCCCCCGGCCAGCTGCTTCGTCTCGCCGGCGGCCAGCACGACCGGCACATCGATCATGCTGCATGGCGCGGCCGGATCTTGGACGATCACCAGGATGCTGTCGGTCGCCGCACCCGCGGTCCCCACCAGATAGGTCTGTCCCGGACGTCGGAGCACCTGGATGCGAACGTTGTTCGCCGGCGCCAGCGCGGCCACGATGAGCGTGCTGTCCCGCGGCGTCCACGTGATGGACGCGTTCGTGGGGTTCGCGAAGGCGTCTCGCGCGACAGCCGACGTCGAGGCCACATCGGAGCCCGGCGGCATCCGGACCTCACGGGCGCCGAGCGCGATGACCGCGCTCGGGCCTTCGGTCGCGGTGATGACGAAGCGAAGCGGCGTCAGCTCCTGCACGACCGCCTCGACCTCGTTCGTGGCGCGCAGCGTGCCCACGGTGTATTTGACGTCTGCGGTTCCGTCGCTGCCCGTCGTGTCCGTGGTCCGCGATAGACTTCCACCGCCACGAGAGATCGCGAAGGTCACCGGGACGCCAGACACGGGGGAGCCGTCGCTCGCGTTCACACGCACGACGATGGGACCGACGACATCGCCGACGATCGCGGCGCTGGGAGGCGAGGTCACGGCGACCACTGCTTGGGGGGCAAAGCGCGGGGGCGACGTCGGCCGGTCGGAGCACCCGCTGCCCGTCCACAACGCCAGCGCCAACAGGCTGCGAGTCCGCATCAGGCCGACCGTTCGGCTGCGACGCGCGCACACTCGGCAAGGACCGCGGCGCCGACGAAGATGCTTTCCTCCGCCGGATAGAATCGCGGCGAGTGCGCGGGGATTGGCGCGCCGCCAGGCTCACGTGCGCCGATGCGCAGAAAGCAGCCGGGCATGCGCTCCATGTAGTACGCGAAATCCTCTCCCGCGAGGTTCAGGAATCCCAGCGGCACCAGCGCGTCGCGGCCGAGAACACGAGACACGGCTTCGCGGCTCCAGGCGACCGTATTCTCCGGATTCACGAGAGGCGGCGTGCCCTCCGGCATGTTCACGGAAGCCGCCACGCCATGGGCGGCGCCGATCTGCTCGGCGATGCGCCGCAATTCCTCCATCATCAGCGAGCGTGACGAGGGGTCGACGGCGCGAATGGTCCCGCGCAGCGTCGCCCGGTCCGGAATGACGTTCGGCGCGTTTCCCGCCGAGATCTGACCGACAGTCACGACGCCGGGCGTCGCCGGATTCAGCCTGCGAGCGACGATGGTCTGAATCGCGGTCACGAGGGCCGCGGCTGCCACGATCGGATCGCGAGCCTCGTGTGGACGAGCCGCATGCGCGCCGTGTCCGACGAGCTCGATCTCGAAGGTATCGGCGGATGCCGCGAGGGGCCCAGCGTCCGCGACCACCTGGCCGACCGGAAAGCGACGATCCACGTGGCCGCCGAAGATGGCCGTCGTCCCGTCGAGTGCTCCGGATTCCAGGACGGCCGCCGCCCCGCGTCCTGTCTCCTCCGCAGGCTGGAGCACGATCAGGACGTCGCCGACCGCGGGGTTCGCGGCAAGCAGCGCGCCCGCGCCGACCGCCCACGTCGCATGCACATCATGCCCACACGCATGCATGACGCCGGCCGTGCGCGACGCGAACGGAAGACCGGTCTCTTCGGTGATCGGAAGCGCGTCGATGTCACCGCGCAGCGCGATGGTGGGCGCCCCCTTCCGGGAGCCCCTGACGCGGCCGATGACGGCGGTTCGCGCCACGCGGCGCACGTCGGTGATGCCGGCGTCGCGAAGGGCCGATTCCAGCTTGTTCGCCGTGCGCTCCTCCTCGAAGGCGAGCTCCGGCTCCTCGTGAATGGATCGGCGCAACTCGACGAGGCGTTTCCGCAGCTCGGGCGGAACATCCATGGACTGCAGCGTCGTCATGCGGCGCCCGGACGCAGCTCCTCGTGGCGGACCGTCAGATCGTCGATGCGGTCCCGATCGACAGCGACGCCGATCCCCGCCTGACGGCGCGGCACGGAAACCATGCCTTCGGAATCCATGGTCCATTCCGGCGTCACGATGTCGCGCTCCCAGTAGCGGGCGCTGGGTGAGAGATCACCCGGCAGCTTGAAGTTCGGAAGCGACGCCAGGGCCACGTTGTAGGCGCGACCGACGCCACTCTCCAGCATGCCACCGCACCACACCGGCACGCCGTGTTGCGCGCACAGGTCGTGGATCCGCCGTGAGACGGTGTACCCGCCCACGCGACCCGGCTTGATGTTGACGATGCGTCCGCTCTTCAGTGCGATCATGTCCTCGCATCGTGCAACGTCGGTAATGGACTCGTCAAGGCAGATCGATGTCTTCATCCGCCGCTGCAGCTCGGCGTGACGCACCAGATCGTCGCGGTGCAGCGGCTGCTCCACCATGATGAGCCCGAATTCATCGAGCTGCACCAGGTGGTTGGCGTCATCCAGCGTGTACGCCGAATTGGCGTCCGCCATCATGTCCGTCCCGCTGGGCAAAGTGGCCCGCACGGCACGGACGAATTCGATGTCGGATCCCGGCTGTATCTTCACCTTGATCTTGCGATAGCCGTCCGACACCGCGCGCAGCGCACGCTCGACGAGGGCCTGCGGATCCTTCTGAATACCGATCGAGATCCCGGTGGCGACTCGATCGCGCGGACCGCCGATGAGCGTCGACAGCGTGACGTTCTGCTGTCGCGCCGCGATGGCGTAGCAGCCCATCTCGAGCGCCGCCTTCGCCATGTTGTGCCCACACACGTTGCGCTCGAGGATGCCATGGACCGCCTCCGGGCTGGCGACGGACTTGCCGAGCAGCCGTGGGGCGAGCCACTCACGGATCGCGAACCACGCCGTATCGATGGTCTCGCTGCTGTAGTTCGGCGTCTCGCCCGCGACGCATTCGGCCCACTCCGTCGCACCGGTGACGTCGTGCAGCTCGAGCAGCAGGATGCGGCGTTCCTCCACCACACCGGAGGAGATGCGAAACGGCTCGCGGAGACGGAGAGGGATTTCGCGCAGCGTGATGCGGTCGAGATGGATCATTATCGCCTGGAGAGTAGATAGTGGCCGTGCTCGTCCCCGGGCGCGATGGAGAAGCCCTGGACGCAAAAGCCTGACTCGCGCGCGCGCTGGACTGCCTCGCGCGTCGAGGCGCGCCACGCCGCGGCGGTCGTGGGATCGCTCGCTTGCAGCGCGTGGATGTCGCCGGGCACCGCCACACGCACGCGTGCGCCGCTGAGCGCCGACGCCCAATCCGTGTCGCGCGAGCGTGCGACGCCGAGCACGGCAGCCCGCCGGAAGCCGTCGTCGTCGCGCGCGTGCTTCGTGATCGCGCGCCGTGCAGCCAGGTCGTCATCGGCCACCGGCCACGCGACGACGAAGCGATCGGTGCCGAGACCGCGATGCAGATCGCTTCCCGTGTCCTCGCCGTACATGTTCACCACATAGTCCACGACGCGAACGCCGAACACATTGAAGTTCAGGTGGGCGTTCCGCGCGACGAGCGGGTCGTACGTCCACCAGATCTCCCGCGCGCCGACGAGTGAGACAGCCGCGCGCTGGAACTCCTTCAATCGCCGGCCGATGCCGGTGCTCCGCAGCTCCGGCCGAACGGCAAGCATGTCGGACCAGTGGATGATGCGGCCGTCGTGAACACCGGTGATGCCGAATACGAAGCCCACGAGACTGCCGCGACCGTCGAATGCGCCGGCCGCCACGCCGCCGACCTTCTGTGCAACGAGCAGGATGCTGGCGGGCACGGCGTCCGTGAACGACTGCCCCCACGTGTCGCGCTGAAGCTCGACGCACGCCGCGTACTCGGCCTGCGTGTCGAGCGAGCGTATGGTGATGTCGTCGCTCACGTACCGGGAACCAGCTCTCCGGACTCGAGTGCCCGCTCCGCCATGGCCTTGAGCCGCGCATCCTGGTTGCGGGACAGCGCCCGTACGCTGCGGCGTGCGCGGCGCATCGCCATCGGGACGAAGATGCGCGTGCAGTCGAGGTCGACCACGGCGAGCTGCTCATCGCCGCCGGCCCGTTCGAGCGCGGCGGTCGCGCGGCTGAGCGTGGCCATCGCGTGATAGACGTCGATCGCCGCGTTGGCCATCCGCTCCTGGAGGAACTGCTTCTCGATCACACCCTTGCCGAGCTTGATCATCAGGTTCTCGACTGCGAGCCCGAGGTCATGGACGACGTCCTCCACCATGTCCGCTTCCTTCTTCAGCGCTTCATGCACGCGCTCGAGCTTCGGCTTGGTCACCTGACGCTTGGCGCGACCGGCGAGATACGAGCCGATGGCGCCGATGGAGTGCAGCGGATCCTGGAACGCCTTGCCGATCGCCTTGAGCGACTCGCCCGCCTCCTGCAGACCCATGAGCGCGATGAGCGCGCGGAGAATCTCGTTGGTGCCCTCGAAGATGAGGTTGATGCGTCCGTCCCGTACCGCCTGTTCGTAGGGGTACTCCTTCGAGTAGCCGATGCCGCCGGCGATCTGCAGCGCTTCGTTCGTCGCGCGAAACACCATCTCGCTGCCGAATACCTTGCAGCACGCCGTCTCCAGCGAGAAGTCGACACCGCCGCGATCCACCATGTCCGCGGCGATGAACCAGCCAGCGTCCGCGGCGTAACACTCCGCGGCGAACTGCGCGAACTTCCGCTGAATCATCTCGAACGAGCCGATCGGCCTCCCGAACTGCTGCCGCTGCTTCGCGTAGACGAGCGCCTCGTGCATGATCTGGCGAGTGCCGTGCGCCGCGCCGGACGAGAGACCCAGTCGGCCGGAGTTCAGCACCTCCAGCGCGATGCGGAATCCCTGGCCGACGTCGCCAAGCCGATCACCGACCGGGACCTTCACGTCCTGGAAGAACACGGGTCGGGTGTCGCTGGCCTTGATCCCCATCTTGTCTTCCAGCTTTCCGAGCCGGACGCCGGAAGCTTTCGCGTCCACGATGAACGCGGTGACGCGCTGCTTCTTCTTCCCCCCTTCATCCACCGGGACCTTGGCGAAGACGGTGAAGAGTCCCGCGAAGCCCGCGTTCGAGATCCAGATCTTCTCGCCGTTGAGGACGTAGTGCGTGCCGTCGGCGCTCGGCACCGCGCTCGCCTTCATCGCCTGCGCGTCGGACCCGGATCCCGGCTCGGTGAGGCAGAACGCCGCGATGGTCTCACCGCTCGCGCATTTCGGAAGCCAGCGCCGTTTCTGGTCGTCGGTGCCGAACAGCGTGATGCCCTTGCAGCCGATCGATTGATGCGCGCCGAAGTAGACGGCGAGCGCCGCGTCCGTCGCCCCGATCTCGCCGAACACCTTGCTGAACACCTTGGCGCTCGCGCCGAAACCACCGTACTGCTCGGGGATGTTCAGTCCCATGAGCCCGAGCTCCGCCATGCCTTCACGGACGCCGTCGGCGAACTTCGCCTCGTGATCGTGCCGTCGGGGATCCACCGTCTCCGCTGCCCAGGACCGGAACGAGTCGAGGATCATGCGCTGCGCCTCTTCGTCCTCGGGCGTGAGCTGCGGATACGGAAGAATCAGCTCTTCCCGCAGCTCACCGCGAAAGATGCTCCTCGTGAACGACGGATTGACCTCGGGCTGCGCGAGGTGCGGCGGGTTCCCGGCGGTCCTGCCCGAAGCCTCAGGCGCCGGAGCGGTCGGAGTGGAGGTGGACGCCATACCGAAAGGTATCGACTCCACCCCTTTCGGTTATATCGTGCACGCCGTGAAATCCGACCTTTTCGCGCGCACGAGCGCGCGCGTGTGGCGTCTCGTCGCTGTCGCGGTGGGCTTGATCGCCGTCGGCGCGATCGTGTCGACCTACGACGTCTTCAGCAACATGTACGACGAGCCGGCGCACATTGCCGCCGGGATGGAGTGGCTCGCGCATGGGTCGTACACCTATGAGCCGCAGCATCCTCCGCTGAGTCGCGTGCTGGCGGCCCTGGGCCCGTATCTGGCCGGAGAGCGCGGCACGGGGAACTGGCGCGGCCAGATGTACGAGGAGGGCCGCCGCATCCTCGGCGAAGGGGAGCACTACCGTCGCACGCTCGCGCGTGCGCGATCCGGCGCCATTCCCCTGTTTCTGATCCTCCTCGCCACGACGTGGTTCTGGGCGCGCCGGGTCGCCGACGAGCGCACCGCGGCGATCGCCGCGTTTTTCGCTGCGTCCAATCCGAACCTGCTCGCGCACGCGGGTGTGGCGGGCACCGACATGGGACCCGCCGCGCTCATGCCGGCCGCGCTACTCGCGTGGTCGATGTGGCTGGAGCGTCCGGCTCTCGCACGGACCGTCGCGCTCGGCGTCATCGTCGCGCTCTGCGGTCTGACCAAGTTCAATGGCATCGCCTACCTCGCTCCCGCCGCGATCGGCGTCGGCGCGCTGGCGTCCAGCGGGCGCGTTCGCGCCACGTGGACCGGGTTGCGCATCCGCTCGCTCGCGATCGCCGTCGTCGTCGCCCTGCTGGTGACCTGGGCGATGTACCGGTTCAGCGTCGGCAGGCTTGGCGGTCACACCGTGCCGGCCCCCGAATTCTTTCAGGGATTGGGAGCCTTCTTCCGGCACGGAAGCGGGGGGCACCCCTCGTATCTCTTCGGTCGCGTAAAGCTTGACGGCTGGTGGTACTACGACGTCGTCGCGGTGCTCGTGAAGACACCCATCCCGCTGCTGCTGCTCGGGGCGCTGGGCGCCTGGCTGGTCACTCGCGAGCTACGCGTGCTGCGGCGCGGTGAGGACGTTCCGCCACACGATCACCGCATCACTGAGCTCGGCGCGCTGCTGCTGGGCATCGTGTCGGTGATGGGTGTGGCGAGCGCGACGCCGGTGGACATCGGTGTGCGCCTCGATCTCGCGATCTACCCAATGCTCGCCGTGCTGGCGGCGATGGGATTCGTCTGGGCATGGGAACGTGCCGGGCGCGCGTCCACCAGGTTCGCCGTCGCCGCGCTGCTCGGATGGTCGGTGCTGGAGGTCGCCGCTGCGCACCCGGACCACCTCGCATATTTCAACCAGCTCGCGGGACCCGAGCCGGAGCGCGTGCTGGTCGACAGCAATCTCGATTGGGGACAGGACCTATACCGGCTTCGGGACGCCGCTGACGACCTGAAGATCGATTCCCTGCGCGTGCACTACTTCGGGAGCGCGGAATTCGCGGCCGTCGGGCTTGCCCGGACGCGGCGTCTGCGACCCAACGAGCGCGCGACGGGGTGGGTGGCCGCCAGCGAGACGTTCTATGCGGGCGTGTGGGCGGATTCGGCACTCAACTGGCTGCACGCCTACCAGCCGGTCGCGCGGGTCGGCAAATCGATTCGCCTCTATTACATCAAGCCGCAGTAGCGCACATTCTCCCGCGATGCACGGCGGCGCGTCACCTCCCTGCGCGCCCTCGGTCGTTCCACACCCTACCTCTGGAGCGCGCGATGGGCATCAACACCCCGAAGGTGCTGGTCGGCGGTCTCGCAGCAGGCCTCGCGATGAACGTGATCGGATTCGTCGGCAACGGTTACCTGCTCGGACCGCGAATGCAGGCAGAGATGCAGGCCGCGGCGCCATCACTCTCGATGCCGATGAATGCGACGACGATCACGTACGCCGTCGTCACGCAGTTTATCGTCGGGATCATCCTGGTCGTTCTCTACGCGGCGATGCGACCCCGCTTCGGTCCCGGTTACGCCACGTCGGCGAAGGCCGCGCTCGTGATCTGGCTGCTCGGCGATCTCTTCTACCAGGACTGGGTGCACGCGGGTCTCATGACGCCGACCACGTTCTGTCTGGCCGCCGCTGTCGCGCTCGTGAGTCTGCTGGTTGGAGCGTGGGTTGGCGGAAAACTCTACACGGAGCCGGGCGCGACGATCTGAACGTCCACTGTCATGTCATCGACCGCGACCGCGATCGTGCCAAAGATGGGTCAGCGTCGCTTGAAGCCGTTGACCAGCTCGGCCGCGGTCGCACCGTCGGTTCCGGCGATCGAGAAGCGCAGCCGTACGGAGTTGAACACGGTGACGTCGCTGCGCGTCTGGCGATTGCGATCCACGACTCCCTGAACGCGAAGATGCACGGCGCCGACGCTCTTGCCCTGCTCCTTCGCAATGACGGTGACGAGCTCCACGCCACACGACGCCAGTCCTGACAGGAACAGCTCCGGGGGCGTGAGCTCCTCCCCGGGGCAATTGTTGTAGGCCGGGCCGTCAGCGATCCAGTGATGCTGCCGCGCGCTGCAGAGCACACGGCCAAACGTCCGCGTCGACTGCGCGGCGACTTCGAACTCGCGGATCGGGAGGGGCGCCGTCACGGCGCGGCCACCGGCACGCGCGGCAGCGCGCCGTCCATGTTGGCGACGGTGTTGGCAACGACGGCGAAGGCGGCGACGCATCTGGCAACGTCCGCCGGATCGAGCTTGTCGATCGTGTCTGCGTCGGAGTGGTGATACCAGAAATACCGCGATTGATCGGTATCGAGCGTGATCGCGGGCACGCCGAGCGCATAGATCGGAGAGATGTCCGCCTCCGGACCACCGGCGCGCGCGCTGTCGATACCGATGCCGGACAACAGCGAGGCGATCCGCTGCGTCTGGGCGATGCCGCCCTCGCCTCCGCCGAACTGCAGCGCGCGAGGCTTGAACACGCCGTTGTCCGACTCCATCGCCAGCACGTGCTTGTCGAGCTCCGCGCGATGCGCGTCGCGATAGGCCGTACCGCCAGCCAGCCCGATCTCCTCGTTCGTCCACAGCACGACCCGAACGGTGCGTTTCGGCCGGACGCCGAGCTGCTTGATGAGTCGTAGCGCCTCCCAGGCCACCACGCTTCCCCCAGCGTCGTCCATGGCTCCCTGCCCCACGTCCCAGGAGTCGATGTGCCCACCCATGACAACGATCTCGTCAGGGCGCTCGGAGCCACGGATGTCCGCCACGACGTTCCGCGAGCGCGCGGGAATCAGCGTCCGGGCCTCCATCCTGAGGAGGATCTCCATGCGTTCACCACGATCCTGCATTCGCTGCAGCATCTCCGCGTCCTCCACCGAGATCGCGGCTGCGGGGATGCGCCGAAGTCGGCCACTGGTGTCGTATGGCGCCATCGCACCCGTGTGCGGCGAGCGCAGTGAACGCGGGGTCACGGAACGGACGAGCGCCGCCACCGCGCCGACAACGGAGGCGGAATCGGCACCCACGGCCCGGTAGATCACTGCGCGGCCGTAGCCTGCGAACGGCGCGATCGTGGTATCGAAGGGGACATTGTAGACGACGATCCGTCCTCGCGCTTCAGCTGCGCGCGTGCGCAGGTCGGCAAAGCTCTTCACCACAAGCACCGGTGCGCGGATGCCTTCCGCCGACGTGCCGACGCTGCGACCGAGGCCGAGCATGTGCAACTGCATCCGTCTCGGCGTGATCAGCTCGGCGGACTCGTTTCCGCGGACCCAGTGCGTGACGGTTACGGGCTCCGTATGCACGTTCTCGAAGCCGTCATGCTTCATCTCGTCGACGATCCAGTCGATCGCGCGCTCGAGATTCTCCGAGCCGCTCATTCGCGGCCCGAACGTGTCCACGAGGCGTGCCAGGCGCCGATACGCCGAGCTGTCTCGCGTGGCGGCCTCGATCAGCTGCGTGGCCGCGGCGCGATGCGTCTCAGCGTTCAGCTGCGCTCCGACTGCCGCGGGCAGTACGACACACGCGACCACCCGCGACAGTATTCGCATCACCGGCCTCGCATCCGCGCGAAGGGATTGCGGATCTCGCGTCGCGGCGCGCGCGTGGACTGCGGGGCGCGCAGTGACGCGCTCGACACCGTTGCGTTGGGGTTGTCGTATCCCGCGTACTTCAGCACTTCACCCTCTTCCGGCGCGCCGCCGAAGAACAGCGACGCCGAGCCACCATAGGCCTGCGCCTCGGACGCATAGCTCAGTGACGGCTGGATGCCGGACGCGATCGGATATCCACTCAGGCTGCTGAGATCCGGGATGTCCAGCTCCCACGTGCCGATGGATCCGAAGTAACCGGCTGTCCCTGTGACCGATACGACGCGCGACGTCGCGCCATTCGTCTGCACGTGATAGGCGTTCGCGAACGACGAGTACTGCGCCTGCACGGGCAGCGTCATGCGGACCCGAACCACCGGCGACGCGCTGAGCGCGCTGAAGGTGGGCTGCGACAGCGCGGGGCCGAGTGCCGCCACACGGTCGGCAGGAGTCCTGTAGAACTGCATGACGCCGCGATACCCGGTGGTGTGGGGGTCGGACGCGTAGACGTCCAGCGTGTGAGAGTCGCCAGCCTGCGTGAGCGTAGCCGGGATCGAGTAAATCGCCTGCGGGGACGTGGTGAATGACGGCACGTAGTAAAGATCGTGGTCCTGGACGGTCGCCGTCGAGAAGGCGACGTCCAGCGACGTGGTTTCTCCCGCCAGCATGCCGCTGATCGTGAGCGAGTTCGTCGCCGGCGCGAGCGCCTCCGCCGAGGCGAAATCGAGCGCCGGCATCGTGGCTCCGTTCGTCAGGTTGATGGCGCGGCGCACGATGATGCGATCCGGTACGGTGCTGTTGACCGTGAACGCATCGCGGTTGGCCACCAGATCGAGCACGCCGTCCGGCAGGAAGTTGAGCGAGAACGTGCTCGGGGGTGGCGAGACGACCGTGGTCTGGTCGGCCATCGTGATCCAGACGTCCGACCCGAGGCTGGCGCCGGTCACGGAGCCGTTCAGCGTCTTGGATCCTGCCGCGTCGGTGCAGTTGACGCCCGCCAGCGGCTCCAGCTCAGAGCGCGTGCCGTAGATCACTTCGGTGGAGTAGCTGCTCCCGAACTGGTGGACGAACGCGAGGGCGATTTTCTCGGTGGCCGGCACGTGGTACGTCACCGACGCATCCGGTGTCAGGGCGGTCCAGGCGCCACCGTCGTTCTGGTACGCGAAGAAGATCGGCGCGTCCGATGCGCAGAAGTCCAGAGCGAGTTCCGAGTCGGTCCCCGGGCCGGTGCTGTCGCTGCAAGCGGCAATCGAGGCGCAAAGAAACGAAACGGCGAAGCTGCGTGTCCAACGACGACCCATGGTTCAAACCTCGAAACGGCTAGGGTTTTTCGTGATACTAAGCGGTTCACATTGACCGAGGGAGCCTTCCGGCCTCGTACATTGCTACCATGACACTCCGAGCTCGTTCCGCCCTTGCCTCCCCCGGCGGCCCCGCGATCCTCGTGACCGCGGGGGTGTTTGCGCTGTATCTGCTGACGCTCTCCCCGTCCACGGCGATGTGGGACGCCGGCGAATACATCGCCGCGGCGAAGTCGCTCGGCATTCCACACCAGCCCGGTAATCCCATTTACGGTCTGGTGAGCCATGCATTCGGTCTGCTGCCGTTCTCCACGAACTATGCCGTCCGCATCAATGTGCTCGCGGCGCTCTGCGGCGCGATCACCGCCGGACTGTGGTTTCTCTGCGCCGAACGGCTTTTGCGCGACCGAGTGTCGGCCACGGCTGCACGCTATTCAGCGGCCGGGCTCGCAGCACTGCTCGGCGCAACGGCGTTCACGGTGTGGAACCAGAGTGTAGTCATGGAGAAGGTGTATCCGCTCGCGCTCGTGGGTCTGGCGCTGTCCTCCTGGCTCATGCTGCGCTGGCTCGACCTGGAACCGGGACGACAGGCGGATCGCGTCCTCGCGCTCATGGCGTATCTGGTGGGACTCGGCTACGCGATCCATCCCGCGGGATTGCTCACCGCGCCATCGATCGCGATCGCCGTGGCCATGCACCGGCCGCGCACGCTGCTGCGCGGAAAGCTGATCGGCGTGTTGGCAGGGGCCGCGGTGTTTGGCGCCACGCCATTCGCCGTACTGCCACTTCGCGCGGCGCATCAGCCGTACATCAACGAAAGCGCGGTGAGCGCGTGCGAGAACGGCACGATCCAGATGCAGTGCACATTCAGCGGGGAAACCGCCCGCCGGCTCGTCGGGACGATCCAGCGGGAGCAATACGGCGGGAACGCCGTGGCCGAACGGCGCGCGCCGTTCGTCTCGCAGGTCGAGATGTTCTGGTTGTACTTCAAGTGGCAGTGGCTGCGCGATTACAACGGCCAGTCTCCGCTGCTGCAGTCGCTGATCGCGGCCGTGATGCTCGTGCTGGGGGTACTTGGCCTGGTCTCACTGCGGGACACCAGTACGAAAGACCGCAGGACGCCTGGCAAGCAGGCCACCGCCTTCTGGTATTTCGCTCCATTGGCTGCCTCGTTCACCATCGCGCTCATCTACTATCTCAACTTCAGGTATGGCTATTCCCAGAGCCCGGAGCTCGGCAACACAGTGCCCCGCGAGCCTCGGGACCGGGACTACTTCTACATGTGGACGTTCTCCCTGTGGGGGCTGCTCGCGGCTCTGGGAGTCGTGTGGGTGTGGCGGAAGCGCGCCGTCGCCGTCATCGCCGTTGCGCTGATCCCGCTGCTGGGAAACTGGAACGCCGCCTCACGTCGGGGACAGTCGTTCACGCGCGAATGGGCGTCGGACCTGCTCAACTCCGTCGAACCGAACGCCGTGCTGATCACGAACGGCGACAACGACAGCTTCCCGCTGTGGTACGCCCAGGAGGTGGAGGGCGTACGACCCGACGTGACCGTCACCCTGACACCGTACCTCGGGATGGAGTGGTACGCGCGGCAGTTGAACCGTCGCGGCCACATCTGGAAGCTGAGCGACGCCGAGCTCGACACGATCCCCCCGTTCCTCGAGTCCGCGCAACCGATGCAGTTCGAGCACGGGGACATCAGCACCACGATTCCGCCGGGATATCTCACGCGCGATCAGCTCCTGGTGCTGCGCGCCATCAAGGACTCGTTCCCGAGCCGGCCGATCTACTTCTCGTTCGGTCCGTACGGTCGCCACTCGGCCTGGACCCGTATCTCAAGCGCGTCGGACTCGTGCAGAAGCTCATGCCGACTCCAGTGCACGACGATCCAGATACCGTCCGCGCCGCGAGCGGGGCGTATGTCGACATCGGCAGGTCACTGGAGCTCTGGTCGAAGTACACCGCGCCGGCGCAGCTGGAGCGCGAGGGCAAGTGGGTGGACAAGTCCACCGCCGACGTCCCCATGTACTACGCGTTCATCGCGCAGGACCTGGCGATCGCGCTCGATGCGCGCGGTGACAGTGCGCGCGCGGAGCACCTCATCAGCGACGCACGACGGATCGTCGCAACGGTACGCTGATGCCCGCGCGGGCCGCCTGGAGTGGAGCGGGAAGCGCCTGGCGGCCCGCAAACTGGATGCCCTCACCCTCGGTGGGATCCGCGCCGAGGAGGAGTGCGGGACGCCCGTAGTACGCGGTCACGCGCCAGTCGATCGGGGAACCCGTCTGCAGCCCCCACGAGCTCTGCCACCCGTCGGTGCCGCTGAAGTCCGGCATGTCCACTTCCCACGCCGTCGGATTGAAATTGTAGAACCCTTCGGTGACCAGCACGCTCCACTGCGTGGACGTGAACTGCTGCTGCTGGTCGAACTCGAAGTTCACCGCGCGATTGTAGCTGTTCGCCCCGATGGCCAGGAACATCCGGAGCCGCACGTACGGCGTCTCGTCCAGCGTCGTGAACTGCGGATTCGTGGTGATCGCCGGACCGACTGGCAGATTCTGGCTGGACGGTGGATTGCGGAAGTAACTCTCGGCACCGCGGAAGCTGGATCCGTCCGCGGAGTTCGCGGTGACGAAGAGGTCGTGATAGTCGCCGGCCGCGGTCTGCGCCGCGGGAATCGTCGGCACGACGACGCTTCCGTTGCCGGAGAGCTGCGAAAAGAACAGGACGTGCGACGTCTTCAGCTGACTGAAAAAATCTTCGTAAAGCAGCGTCTGTTCGCCCGACACGGCCCCGCTGACGTTGACCGCGGACGTCGTGGGCGAGAACGCCTCGACGCCGTTGAAGTCGAGCGCCGGGATCGTCGCGTTGTTGACGTAGTTCTGGCTGCGGCGAATGATCACCCGGTCGGACGTCTGTGTGGTCGTACCCGAGAGGTTCACCCTGCTCGCGATCAGATCGAGCGAGCGATCGGCGAGCTGCGTGAGCGAGAATGTCGATTGACTCGACGGGAGGTACGCGCTCGCGAAAAACATCGTGATCTGCGACAGCTGAGAACCCGTAGCACCGGTGACCGAGCCGTTCAGCTGCTTCGCGCCGCTTTCATCCTGGCACGCGACTTCGGAGATTGCCTGCAGCTCCGTGTTGGCGGCGCCGATGATCTGCGTGACGGCATCGGCTCCGCTCAGGAGGACGTAGGCGATGGCCACCCGACGCGCGGCGGAGAATCTGACCGTGCCACTCACGTCCGGGATCACCCGGGTCCATCCCGCCTCTCCCACGTTCTGATACGCAAACCAGACAGGCGTTTGCGTGGCGCAGAAGTCGAGCGTGATGTCGATGGGTTGGGCGTCCACCGGCGACGTAACGTCGGAGCAGGCCGCGAGCAGCGCGAGGAACCCCGCCGCCGCCCACGATGTCAAGACGCGCTTATACATATGCGAATATATGGCGTGGTGTGGTACCGAATGGCATTTTGGTGCTTGCTCCTCGCGAAGTGCCTTCCCTTTCATTCCCCGTGTTGGAGGACGTATGCGTCATCGCAGTGCCCTGCTCGTCGCCGTTGCCGGTGCAGGGCTGTTCTTGCCCGCACCCGCCCGCGCGCAAAAAGCCGTAGAAGTGACGACTGAAATCCTGGATCGCTTCTTCTCCGCGTGGGACAAGCAGAAGAGCGAGGAGCAGAACGTCGCGTCGCAGGTGTCGGAGCTGGACGGCAAGATCACGAAGTTCGAGCAGTGCAAGCGGGACTGGGAGGCGGCCGGTGCTGCGTCCGGGAGCCGGCTTGGTGGTTTCGCGGCCAAGATCGCGATCAAGAGGAAGTGCGGTGCCTCGGACTCCGATGGATGGCGCAAGGAGCGCGAGCAGATCATGAACGGACCCGAGACCGCGGCCGCCAGCGCCGGCGGCTTCAAGCTGCCCGATTACCGAAGCCTGCGCGACAAGCTGCATGGCTACGCGCTCGGCGACGATTCCGGCTTCTCGACCGCATCGCTCGACGTGCTGAAGGCGAAGCGCTCGGCGCTCGCCTCCGCGTTCGGTGTGCCCGCGGTCGTGGCGCAGGCTGGCGCGAGCGCCGGTCGCGGCATGCATGGTCCGGCGGTGTGGAACACGGATTATGCGTGGGTGTGGATCTCGCAGCTCTTCGCCATTCAATACCTCTCGGGCGCGTCGATGTTCGAGTCCAACTACAAGCCGGGTGAGTGGACGCGGTGGTCCATCACGACGACGGACGACTCGGACGAGACCCAGCAGACCGAGCGCGCGTTCATCGGCAAGAACACCGACGGCGCGGAGTGGTGGCGCTTCAAGACCATCAGCAACTACAAGAATGGCGACAAGAACGGCGCGGACACGGTGACGCTCGAGGCGCTGTTCAAGCCCGATCCCAGCAATGAGTACCTGCAGAAGCTCGTACGCATGCGCGGCAAGTTCCCCGGAAGCGCCGAGGCGCAGGAGCTCATGGTGCCTGAGCAGTGGGCGACGTGGAATCTCGCGGGTGGCTTCGGCATGAAGCCCACCAAGGAGAGCGTCGAAGGCGCCACGGTCGGCGTCGAGGATGTGAAGACGCCCGCCGGCACATTCAAGGCGAAACACGTGCGCTTCGGCCAGGGCGGCGG
>Ga0066652_100000504_pt1 | contig 18722 bp, 20 predicted proteins | sample GraSoiAngelo_101_FD_71413 | JGI IMG/M metagenome (GOLD analysis project Ga0066652, IMG submission 71413) | Grasslands soil microbial communities from the Angelo Coastal Reserve, California, USA - 14_0903_02_30cm | ecosystem: Environmental > Terrestrial > Soil > Grasslands | place: USA... | reverse complement strand
ACGTCGTCGCGTACGGGCTGTTCGTCGACCGTGATCGTGCCCTGCTCGAGCGACACCTGGCCGACGAGCGCACGAACGAGCGTGCTCTTGCCGCTGCCGTTCGGGCCGACGACGGCGGTGAGCGCGCCGGCGGGCGCCGCGATCGTGACGTCGTCGAGAGCGCGCATGCGCCCGCCGCGGTACCGCACGCTCACATGGGCGAACGCGATCACGCGAGCCTCCGCAGACGCACGAGGAAAAACGGCACGCCGATGATCGCCGTCACGGCGCCGAGCGGAAGCTCTGCAGGGGGCCGCGCCGTGCGGGCGATGAGATCGGCGGCGACGACCAGCGAGGCGCCGGCTAACGCCGCCGCGCCGATGATGGCGCGATGCGTGCGCGCGCCCGCCATCCGCACGAGGTGCGGCACGAGCAGGCCGATGAAGCCGACCAGACCCGCGGCGGCGACGGTGCCCGCGGCAAGGAGCGCGGCGGCGACATAGACGGAGAACGAGACGCGCGCGACGCGCACGCCGAGACCCGCCGCCGTGTCCTCGCCGAGGGCGAGCACGTCGATCGCCCGCGCGAGCACGAGCAGGACGGCGATGCCCAGCGCCACGTATCCGGCCGCGAGGCGCACCTGCGGCCAGCTCGCATCGCTGACGGAGCCCATCATCCACCACAGCGCGCCACGCACGACGTTGTCCTGCGCGTTCGCCAGCGCGACCATGATCGCCGCGTTGGCGAACGCGCCGACGACGACTCCGGCCATGAGAACGATGCGCGCGTCGCCGCGCCCGCCAGCGGCACGTGCGACGACCAGCGTGAGCACGATCGCGCCGAGCGCGCCACCGAAGCCGGCGATCGGAATCGCGAACGGCGGCGCGTGCAGCGCGACGGCGAGGACGGCGCCCACCGCGGCCCCTCCCGACACTCCGAGCAAATAGGGCTCGGCCAACCCGTTGCGCGTCGCGCCCTGCAACGCCGCGCCAGCGGCGCCGAGTCCGGCCCCCACGAGCGCCGCGAGCACGACGCGCGGCAGGCGCAGCGACCGAACCACCGCGACCTCGACGGCGCTTCCCCGCCCGATCAGCGCGCGGAGCACGTCGGCTGGCGCCAGATGCATCGTGCCGAGCATCACCCCGGCGACGCCGACGACGAGCAGCGCAGCCACGAGCGCCGTCCAGCGCAGGACGGTCACGTCACTTCACCGCGCCCGGATGCAACAGCTGCGCGACCGAGCGCGCGGCCTCGCCGAGCCGTGGACCGGGGCGGAACACCAGCGTCGTGTCCACCGCGAGCAACCGGTTCTCGCGCACGGCGCGAAGCGCGCGCCAGCGTGGGTCGGCGAGGTAGCGCGCGCGCGAGTCGGGCGAGAGGAGAATCACCTCGGGATCGCGCTTGAGGAGATCCTCGACGGTGATGCGCGGCGACGGCTCGGGAAGAAAGCCGTACACGTTGCTGCCGCCGGCGACGTCGATCAGCTCGTTGAGAAAGCTGCCGCCGCCGGTGGCGAGCAATGGTTGGTCGTAGAGTGGCCAGAACACGCTCGGTCGCGGAAGCGACGCGGTGGCGGCACGCACGCGGGCGATCGTCGCCGCGACGGAATCGACTGTGACGCGTGCGGCGACCGAATCGCCGGTGAGCGCGCCGAGGGCGAGCGTAACGCGACGAAACTCGGCGATGCGATCGACGCGGTATGCCGCGGTCGCCACGCCGGCGGCACGCAGGCGACGCGCGGCGTCGCGATTATCGTCGCTCGCGTAGAGCAGCACGAGGTCCGGCCTGGCGCCGAGCACCGCTTCGACGTTGGGGCGCAGCCCCGGGCCGAGATCAGGCACGGCGAGCGCGGCTTCCGGCCAGCGGTCCCAGGTCGTGCGACCGACGAGCCGAGCGCCCGCGCCGATCGCGAACAACAGCTCGGTCGTCGAGGGATTGAGCGAGACGATGCGACGCGGCGCTGCACGGAGGACGAGCGTGTCGCCGAAGTCATCGGACGCACGACGCACCACCGGCGGCGCATCGCGCGCGCACGCCGCGAGCGGCAGCGCGAACGCGATGACCAACTGGACGAGACGACGCAGCGGCGAATACACGAACGGGCACCTCCTGCCGAAGGAGAGTGCCCGGAACGGACGCGGAGATCGTGCATCGCACGGGCCGCGTGTCGCCACCGTCCTCCCCCGAGGACCTGTGATCGAAAGCGCGGACGGGGTCGTCTCCTGGCTCCGGGCCGCGCGTCCCCGCCTTCCCGACCGCAGTCAGTGGCGTGAGCTGGGCGCGCGTACAGCTGCCCGTTACAGTGGCGGGGCCGCGCCGGCATCACACCGGCTTCCGTATCCCCGTTCGCGTCGAGTTGTCCGGCGAATCTAGCCCGCGCCCGGACCGGCGGCAAGCATCGCCGCGAGGCGCGCCTTGAGCGCGGCACGTTGCGCGTTGTACGCCTCAGCCGGCAGCGACGGATCGCGCGTGTCGTGTCGCGCGTCGAGCGCGGCGATCGCGGCGGCGAGCGAGTCGATGTTCTCGGCTGGTGCGGCGACGACGCGCTGCCCAACCGCACCGCGGCGATAGGCGATCCACAATGCCCCGAGCATCGAGAGCGCGACGGCGACGGACAGGCCGACGACGACGACCGACCGTGCCGCAGCGGCGCTGGAGGGGACCTCGATGCGCACGTGCTCGCCCGCCGGCGCGTTCTGCGCGAGGAAGCGCTTGAAGGTGCGTCCCTCGGTGGTCGCGGTGCCCTGGGCGCGGAGCGACGGTGCGCGCACCTGTGCGCCGGCTTCCTCGAGGAGGACCTCGAGCAGTGCATTCGCTCGGTCGAGCGTGATGTCGAGCGGGAAGGCGCTCGCCGGGAGCGAGTAGGTGAAGCTCAACTGCTTGACGCCCGGCGAGAACGGGGCGGCCAGCTCGACACGGCCATTGCGCGCGCGAATGGCAGAGGCGGAGACATCGCCGCTCGCGGGCGTGAACCCGGTGGCGCCACGTGGAAGCGGTGCGCTCCAGACGGCGCTGAGCGAGTCGCGGCCGATCACGGTCACGACCGTGTCGTTGGAGATCTCGTAGACCTCGACGATCGTGCGCACGCCCGTCGGTCGCGGCGCGGCGATCACGTAGTGGTGGCCCTGCACCGTGAAGCGCACCGGCGTGGAGGTCGTGTCGAACACGACGATCTCCGCGTCGTCACCGCGTACGACCGCGGCGCGCACGGGCGACGAGAAGTACGCGATGCCGCGATACACGGCGGCGGCGAAGTAGATCGCGTCGCTGTTCCCCCAGCGACGATACGCGAACCGATATGCACCGTTCGCGTCCGTGCGCATGGAGTCGATCGGGCCCGAGCTATCGGGACCGACGCGATGGATCGTGACGACGATCCCCGGCACGGGCACCTCGCCCGTGATCGCCGGGCGGACGACGCGCCCCTCGACGATCGAGGGCGGCTGTACGGCGGCGGGGTTGCGCGGGGCGCCCTGCGCGCGCAGCGGCGCGGCCGCGGCGAGCGCCAGCATGCCGAGCGCGCGCGCGAGCTTACGGATTGAACTTCCCGAAGTCTTCGGGCCGGAGATTCTCAAGGTAGGCCTTGAGCTGATCGGCGGAGAGCTCCGACGGATCCGCGCCGGCGGTCGACTCCTCGTCAGCGCTCTCGCCGATGCCCGGCGTGTCCCCGCCGTCCTCGTCGGACTCCTCGGCCGGTTCGACGAGCAGATCGTCGGCGGCGTAGATCGGCGCGGCGAGCCGCAGTGCGATGGCGATGCTGTCCGACGGCCGGGCGTCGATGTGCACGATCGTCTCCCCGCGCTGGATCTGCAGCTCGGCGTAGTACGTGCTCTTCTCCACACGCGTGATGTGGACGCGCTTCAGCTGCGCGCCCATCCCGAGGATCAGGTTGCGCACGAGATCGTGTGTGAGCGGACGCACGCCCTTCACGTTGTGCATGTGTCGCACGATCGATTCGGCCTCGGGCTGGCCGATCCAGATGGGCAGGAGTCGCGTTCCTCCGCGCTCCTGCAGCACGACGACGTACGAGTTCGTCGCGCTGTCCAGCCCGAGACGAGAAACGAGCACTTCGATCATGCGTCCGTCCTACCCCATCCGGGTGTGGTGGTTCGACGCCGGACGAGGCGTCGTCAGCCGCGAACGGCGCGCTTGAGGGCCGCCGCCTTGTCCGTGCGCTCCCACGTGAAGGTGGTCGCGGCGCCACGGCCGTTGCCGACCTTCTCCGGCGTCCGTCCGAAGTGGCCGTAGGCGGCGGTGGCGCTGTAGATCGGCTTGCGCAAGTCGAGCGCCGCGGCGATTCCCTTTGGCGTCAGCTCGAACGTCTCGCGCACGGCTTTCATGATCAGCGCCTCGGGCACGCTCGAGGTCCCGAACGTATCGACCATCACGGAGACGGGCTCGGCCACGCCGATCGCGTAGGCCACCTGTACCTCGCAGCGGCGCGCGAGTCCGGCCGCCACGACGTTCTTCGCCACCCAGCGCGCGGCGTAGCACGCCGACCGGTCGACCTTGGAGGGATCCTTTCCGGAGAACGCGCCGCCGCCATGACGGCCCATGCCGCCGTAGGTGTCGACGATGATCTTGCGCCCGGTGAGCCCTGCGTCGCCCTGCGGGCCGCCGATGACGAACCGGCCGGTCGGGTTGATGTGATACTTGATCTTCCGGTCGCGCAGCTCCTTGGGGATCGACGCCTCGATGACGTCGGCGATGATCGCCTTGCGCAGCTTGGCGTTGGAGACGTCCTCGGAGTGCTGCGTGCTCACGACCACGGTGTCGACGCCCACGGGCACGTTGTCTTCATAGACGACGGTGACCTGCGCCTTGCCGTCGGGACGCAGCCACTTGAAGCCCTTGTCGTTGCGGCGGCGGTCGGCCAGCGTGCGGGTGATGCGATGCGCCAGCATGATCGGCATCGGCATCATCTCCTCGGTCTCATCGGAGGCGTAGCCGAACATCATGCCCTGGTCGCCCGCTCCGCCGGTGTCCACGCCCATGGCGATGTCCGGGGACTGGCGATCGATCGTGCTCATCACGGCGCAGGTGTGGCTGTCGAATCCGAAGCCGGCGTCGGTATAGCCGATCCGCGCGATGGTGGAGCGCACGACCTCGGGGAGATGGACGTACGCGTTCGTCGTGATCTCGCCGGCGATCACCGCCAGCCCGGTCGTGACGAGGGTCTCACAGGCAACGCGCGACGCGGGATCCTCGGCGAGCAGGGCGTCTAGCACGGCATCCGAGATGGCATCCGCGACCTTGTCGGGATGTCCCTCGGTGACTGATTCGGACGTGAAGAGGCAGCGATCGTACACGGCAGTTCCCCACTGGGGTTCGGAGAGGAAGAAAAGAGGGCCCGACACCATGCTGCCGGACCCTGGACCGTCGAGGACGGTAATCGATTAAACAAAACGACTCACCGCGAGTCGGGCAACCCATCGTAGAGATATGGTGCGTTGCCCACGACGTCGGCGAGGCGCGACGCAAGCTCGTGACGCGCCTGCTCGGCGGTGAGCGCGCGCAGCGCGGCAGATGCCGCGACCTCGGCGTGCGCCGCCGTGACGCTGCGCACGATGCGCTTGACGAGCGGCACCGAGCGCGGCGCGACGCTCATCTGATGCACCCCGAGCCCGAGCAGCGCGAACGCCATCAGCGGCTGCGACGCCATCTCGCCGCACACGGCGACGTCGATGTCGGCGAGCTCCGCGACCTCCACGGTGCGGCGGATGAGGCGAAGCACCGCCGGGTGCAGCGGCGTGTATCGCGGCGCGAGGTTGGCATTCCCGCGATCGACGGCGAGCGTGTACTGGACGAGATCGTTCGTCCCGATGCTGAAGAAATCGACGTGCGGGGCGAGCGTGTCGCCAGCCACGGCCGCCGCGGGAGTCTCGATCATGATGCCGAGGGGGACGTCCGCGCGATGCTGGACGCCGCGCCCGGTGAGCTCGTGCGAGGCCTCCGCGATCAGCCGCCGAGCGGCGAGCACCTCGTCGAGGGTGACGATGAGCGGGAGCATGATCCGCAGATTGCCGTGCATCGAGGCGCGCAGGAGCGCGCGAAGCTGCACGCGGAACATCTCCGGTTGGTCGAGGCACATGCGGATGGCGCGCCAGCCCAGGAACGGATTCGGTTCGGTGGGAAAGCCGCCGATCGGCAGCTTGTCGCCGCCGATGTCGAACGTGCGGATGATCACCGGATGCCCCTCGAACGCCTCGAGCACGCGCCGGTAGGCGCGATACTGCTCGTCCTCGTCGGGCATGTTCGGACGGCCGACGACGAGGAACTCGGTGCGCATCAGTCCGACCCCTTCCGCACCGCTGCGCGCCGCGGCCTCGGCATCCTCGGGGATGTCGACGTTGGCGCGCAGTATGACGCGCACGCCGTCGAGCGTGACGGCCTCGAGCGCGGCGAGCTCGGACAGCGCGGCCTCGGCGACCTCTTCCTCGCGCTGCCGCTCGTGGTACGCCGCGATCTCCTCGTCCGTCGGATTGATCGCGAGCATTCCCGTGCCGCCGTCGAGGACCACGCGCTCTCCACCGTGCAGATCGGTCGTGGCCGTGCGCAGGCCGACGACGGCGGGCAGGCCGAGCGAGCGCGCGAGGATGGCGACGTGCGCCGTGCGCGTCCCCGCATCGGTGGCGATCGCCGCGATCGACGAGCGATCGAGCTGCACGGTGAGGCTCGGCGTGAGGTCGTGCGTGACGAGGATCGCATTGGAGCCCGGGGGCACCGAGACCGGATCGTGGTCGGGCAGGTCGAGCAGGAGCGACAGCACGCGGATGTGCACGTCGGTGAGATCGCCGACGCGCTCGCGCAGCATGGCGGCGGAGTGCCGCGCGAAGCGGTTCCGCCATTCGAGCATCACCTCGTCGAACGCCTTCTCGGCGGCGAGGTTCTGGCGGATGAGCTCAGCGACGCCGCGCGTCAGCTCCTCGTCGTCGAGGATCGAGAGCTGGACGTCGAAGATCGCCGCCTCCTCGGGACCGGCGCTGGCCTCGACGCGCGTGCGCAGCTGCTGGAGTCGGTCGCGCGCCTGCGCGCGCGCGGCGTGAAATCGCTCGATCTCGGCGGAGACCCCTTCGTCGGGAATGATGCGATGCCGGACGTCGGGCACCTCCCAGCGCAGAAGGTGCACGTAGCCGACGACGATGCCCGGCGATGCAGGAATTCCCCGGATCTGACGTTCCACTACCGCTCCCCGAACTTGTTGGCGATGAGCGCGGCGATCGCTTCGAGCGCCTGCTCGGCGTCGTCGCCGTCGGCGCGCAGCACGATGGACGCGCCGCACTCCGCGGCGAGCATCATCACTCCCATGATGCTCTTTCCGTTCACCTCGGTGCCATCGCGGGAGATCGTGATCTCGCTCCGATATTTCGCGGCGAGCTTGACGATCTCCGCGGCGGGCCGCGCGTGCAAGCCGTTCTTGTTGAGGATCTGGACGGTTCGTTCGACCATCAGCGGATCACGGAAACGAGGGCGAAAAGAGCGATGAGCACGAGGACGAGCTTCCAACCTTCGACGCGTCCGTGCACGCGAACCAGCGCGACGGCGATGAGCGCGCTCGCCGCGAGCACGAAGTCCAGCAGCAGGCCGTCGCGTCCGACGACGCGCGCGGCCGCGAGGGGAATCGCCACGCCGGCGAGCGCCGCGGCCGCGCGGGCAATGTACGCGGGCCCGTTGCGGAGCACCGGATTGGCGAGCGCACTCGCCACGGCGAGGCCGCGCGTCCAGCCGACGTGGAGCCCCCAGATGCGGAGCCCGAAGTGGCCGACGTTGTACATCAGCACGAACGTCAGGACGACGGCCAGCGGCCGCGCGCCGAGTCCGAACGTGACCAGGGCGACGAGCGACGAAAGCGGGAGCCATCCGGCCCAGACGAGCCGGTCGCCGACGCTGCCGAGTGGCCCGCAGATGGCCGTGCGGAAGCGTTCGATTCTTTCGGGAGGCACTCCACTGAGCTCGGCACGCGCCAGCGCGCCGACCGCCACCGACGCGAGATACGGATGCGCGTTGAAGTACGCGCTCTCGCGGGTCATCGCTGCCTTGAACGCGTCGGTGTGGACGCCGCCCGGGAGGCGGCGAAGCGCCGGCTCGAGCGCGAAGCCCACGCCGTTGCCCAGCAGCGTCTCGTAGTTCCACGACCCCTGGATGGCGAGCATGCGAATGAACACGCTGACCCAGGTGAGCGCCGAGACGTGCGGCGCCGGGTCGGGGGCGGGGTAGCTGCGGGCCGCCGCGGTCATCGGAGCGCCAGCAGCAGGAGCCCGATCACGAGTCCACCGGCGAAGTACCAGCGTGCGCCACGCGCGGAGTGAAAAATGGTCCACGCAGCGGCGGCCGCCACGGCGCACGCCGCGCCGACGGTCACGGCGCGCGACAGCGTCTGACTGAACGACCAGAGCGCGACGGTGGGGCGTGCGACGGGAAACAGCAGTGCGTACGCAACGGCGGTGAGCGCCATCGCCCGGAGCAGATCGGAGGTGAGGCCGATGAGCTGCAGCCCCACGACGGTACCGCGTGCCCCCGCCTCGAGCGCACCACGCTTGCGGCGCGCCAGCCATGCGTTCCACTGCCGCAGCTTGACGAGCGTCCAGCCGCCCACCCAGGCGGTGGCGAGCGTCGCGAGCACGCCAATGGTGATCGTGCCGGCCGGCGAGACGCGCAGTGCCGCGGCGATCGCCCCACCGACGACGGCGGCCGACCCCCACTCGGGGTAGCGCGACGCGCCGAACGGCAGGGTCGCGAGCGCGATGAGCTCCAGCGTCACGCCGACCATCAACCCGGTGGTGGCGTCGCCGACGAAGGCACCGGCGACCGTTGCCCCGACGAGCGGACGCGAGATCATCATCTGCGGAAAGCAGACGACGTCGAGGCCGAGGATCCCGCCGAGCATGGACAGGGGGAGCAGCTCCCTCACGAGGCCACCTCCCCGCTGGCGAGCATCTCCTCGAGCGGAACCGCGCGCGCGGCGGGCACGTCCTGCGCCGTGACGAGCGCGCCGAGCGCGGCCACCTCACGCAGGGCACGCTGCTCGTCTGCCGTGAGGAAGACGTAGCGCAGATACTGCCGGCGACCGGCGCGATGGTGGATGCCGCCGACGTTCACCTCACGCACGCCGCCGTGCAGCACGAGCTCGCGCATCGTGGCGATGTCGCCCGTGAGCAGGATTCCCGGATGCGATTCGGTGCGGTAGACGTCGAGCAGCGGCGCGGCCTCGGCGGCGGAATGAAAGCGCACCTCCATCTCGGGAGGAACGCCCATGCGATACAGCTCCTTCTCCCAATCGCTGGCGGCGACGGCGTCGTCGACGAGCACGATGAAGCGGACGTCGAGCGGCTGGCCCCACCCGACGACGACCTGCCCGTGGATGAGCCGGTCGTCGATGCGGTTGAGGACGAGCGTCACGCGGGCCCGCCGTACGCGGCGATCGCGCTCCGCGCGCGATCGACCGCCGCGTGCGCGGCGTCGTGAGGCGTCGGCGCGGAGGACATCACGAAGTCGAGCAGCATCGGCAGGTTCGTACCCGAGACGAGCAGCACCTGCGGCATGTCCCGCAGCAGTCGCCGCGCCGCCATCGTGCAGCTTCCCGCCTGAAGGTCCGTGAAGATGACGAGCGCTCCCGTCGCCTGCAGGCGCTCGCGGAGCAGCTGCTGGATGTCCTCGCCGCAGAGTCCCTTCACCTGGATCGGCTCGAGCATCTCGCCGAGACCGGTCACCGCTTCCACGGCGGAGATCAGGCCAGCGGCGAAGTCGCCGTGTCCCGCGACGAGCGCGCGAACTCCCGACGCCTCACTCATGGTCTTCACGGAGATAGCGGCTGATCTCGGCCTTGTCCCGCATCTGTCTGATCAGCGCCTGGTTGAACCGCTCGGCGGGGTCGACGCCGCTCCACTTCAGAAGATGGTGCATGGCGATCACTTCGGCGATCACGGTGATGTTCTTGCCGGGATTGAGCGGAATGGTGATGCGCGGGATGGGCACGCCGAGGATGTCGGTCGTCTGCCCGTCGAGCCCCGTGCGCTCGACGACGGCGTCGTGACGCCATTCCTCGAGCTGGACGACGACCTCGATGCGCTTCTGCTGGCGGACGGCCCGGATGCCGAAGATGGCCGGGATGTCGACGAGGCCGAGGCCGCGAATCTCCATGTAATGGCGCTGGAGCTCGTGGCCCCGTCCAATTAGGACGTCGCCGGCGCGGCGTCGGACGATCACCAGATCGTCCGCCACGATGCGATGTCCGCGCTCGACGAGGTCGAGCACGCACTCGGACTTGCCGATGCCGCTCTGCCCGATGAACAACAGACCGACGCCATACACGTCGGCGAGCGAGCCGTGGATCGTCGACTGCGGCGCGAACGAATCGTCGAGCCACGGCTTGATCCGGTTGTAGAACTCGTTCGTCTTGAGCGCCGACCGCAGGATGGCGACGTCGGCCCGCGCCGCCTCCTCGACGACGTCGTCCGGCAGTGCCAGGCCCTTCGTGACGAAGACGCCGGGCACGGGAAAGCTGAAGAACTGCGACAGGTGCGCACGTCGCGTGTCCTGATCGAGCGAGAACAGATAGGTCACCTCGGTCTCGCCGAACACCTGCAGCCGCTTGGCGACGAAGCGCTTGACGTAACCGGCCAACGCCAGCCCGGGACTCGAGATGTCCGATCCGTCGACGACGCGGCCGAGGCCGTGCGTCCCAGCCACGCGCTCGAGCTCGAGAAGCTCGCGGACCTGCTCGAAGATCTCGCCGACCGTCATCGCTGGCATGAGTATCCGATCATTGCAGAGGACGGCGTGACGCTAGCACGCGGTAGAGGTGGGACGCGGTCTCGCCTGCGGCGCGCTCCCAGGTGAAGGTCTCGGCGAAGCGGCGCGCCTGCTCGCCGAGCCGTGCGACGAGGGGCGCATCGCCGGCAATGCGGCCCATCGCGGACGCCATGGCGCGGACGTCGCCGTGCGACACGAGGTAGCCGGTCTCTCCGTCGCGCACGGATTCGCGGATGCCGGGCGAATTCGACGCTACGACCGGAGTGCCGCAGGCCGCCGCCTCCAGATTCGTGATGCCCCACCCTTCCTTCGGCGACGCGAAGACGAGCGCCCACGCGCGCCGCAGCAGTCGCAGCTTCTCCTCCTCGGTCACGCGCCCAAGAAACCGCACACGCTCGCCGAGGTCAAGCGAGGCGGCGAGCTGCTCGAGCGCGGGGCGATAGTCACCCGCACCGGCGATCTCCAGCCGCGCCTCGCGGTTCTCCATCGCCGCGAACGCCTGGATGACGTAGTGCACGCCCTTGTACCGCTTCAGGCGCCCGAGATACGCGAACACGGGAGCGGCGGCGCGCTCGGACGCGCACGGTGTGTAGGAGACGGTGTCGATCCCCGGATAGATCACCTCGACCGCCGAGCGCGGGATGCCACGCGCCGCGAGGTCGGCCGCCGTGCTCGTGCTGATCGCCTCGAAGGGCACACCGCGGTAGGCACGCCCGATCGGACGCTCGGCGAGCCACACGGCCGCGGCGAGCGGCGCGGAGAGCTCCTGAAAGGCGGTGCCGCCGAAGAGATGCGGCACGAGCGCGACGACCGGGGGGCCGCCCCAGCGCGTCGTGTACAGCGGCACCTTGTTCACGTCCTCGACCATGAGGTCGAAGCCGCGACCGGCGAGCTCGCGCTTGAAGAACGAGCGCGCACGGAACGGAAAGGTGTAGCGGGTGCCGACGCGGATGACCTCCATCCCGTCGAGCGTCGTGCGCGGCGGGCAGCCGGGCCAGCCGCCGCACAGCAGGGTGACCTCGTTCCCTTGCGCCGCGAGCCGTCCGAAGATCTCGTGCAGGTGGATCTCGGCGCCGCCCGCGAGCGGATTCTCGCGATCCTGCCAGTTGACGACGAGTAGGCGCACCTACATCCGCCCCATGCGTCGAGCGAGCGCATCGAGCACGCCGTTCACGAATCGCGCGCTCTGTGCGCTGCCGAATCGCTCGGCGAGTGTGATCGCCTCCTGGATCACCACGCGCGGCGGCGTCTCGCCGATCGCGAGCTCGGCGGCGGCCATGCGGAGCACGCAACGCTCCACCGCCCCGATCCGCTCGAGGCGCCAGTTCGTCGTGACCTCCACCAGCTCGGCGTCCAGGTCTCGCTGCTTCTGCGCGACGTGCCGCACGATCGGGCCGGCGACGCGCCGCTCCTCCGGCGTGATGGCGAGATCGTCCCATACCTGGGAGGCCACGCGCTCGAGATTCGTCCCGCCGCGCATGTCCCACGCATACAACGCCTGAAGGGCGCGGGCGCGAGCCCGCGTCTCAATCCTCGTCCGCGCCATCGAGCCGCTCGAACAGGTCCGCCATCTCGAGCGCGGCGACGGCCGCATCCCACCCCTTGTTGCCGTGCTCTCCGCCCGCGCGCGCCTCGGCCTGCTCCATCGTGTCGGTCGTGAGCAGTCCGAAGCCGATCGGGACGTCGTACTCGGCGCTGGCGTCGGCGAGGCCGCGCGACGCTTCACCGGCGACGTAGTCGAAGTGCGGCGTGTCGCCGCGCACCACCGCGCCGACGACGACGAGCGCATTGTACCGCTCCGTCGCGGCGAGTCTGCGGGCCGCGAACGGAAGCTCCCACGCACCCGGCACCCACACGAGGTCGACGTCCTCCGCCGCCGCGCCATGTCGGACCAGCGCGTCCATCGCGCCTTCGGCCAGCTTCTCGGTGACGTGATGATTGAAGCGGGAGGCGAGCACGGCAAATCGCCGTCCCGCTCCGCTGACGATGCCGTTGAACTCCGCCATGTATTGGATCAGGATGCGAGAAGGTGCCCGAGCTTGTCGCGCTTGGTGCCCATGTAGCCGGCGTTCTCGGTGTTCTCCGGCTGCACGATGGGAACACGCTCGTCGACGCGGAGCCCGTATCCCTCGAGGCCGACCATCTTGCGCGGATTGTTCGTGATCGGACGGATGGAGCGGAGCCCGAGGTCGAGCAGGATCTGCGCCCCGATGCCGTAGTTCCGGAGATCAGGGGCGAAGCCGAGGCGCTCGTTCGCCTCCACCGTGTCGGCGCCCGCGTCCTGGAGCTCGTAGGCCTTGAGCTTGTTGAGCAGCCCGATTCCGCGACCCTCCTGGTCGAGGTACACGATCGCGCCGCGACCCTCCTTCTGAATCATCTGCATTGCGGTCTCGAGCTGCCAGCCGCAGTCGCAGCGCATGGAATGGAAGACGTCGCCGGTGAGGCACTTCGAGTGCATGCGCACCAGCACCCCTTCCCCGTCCGAGACGTCGCCGTACGTGATGGCGACGTGCTCGTGGACGTCGACGTCGTTCCTGTAGCCGTAGACTTTCCACGTGCCGTACGGCGTCGGCAGCCGCGCCTCGGCGACGCGGTGCACCAGCCGCTCCGTGCGCAGCCGATGCGCCACGAGCTGCGCCACGGTGATGAAGGTGAGCCCGTGCTCGCGCGCGAACGCCTCGAGCTGCGGGCGCTTCGCCGTCGAGCCGTCCTCGTTGAGCACCTCGCAGATCACTCCCGCTGGATACACGCCAGCGAGACGCGCGAGATCGACCGCTGCCTCGGTATGCCCGACGCGCTGGAGCACGCCGCCATCGCGCGCGCGCAGCGGGAAGACATGCCCTCCGTGATGCAGATCCGCGGGAACCGTCGCGGGATCGACGAGCACCTTGACGGTCGTGGCGCGGTCGCGGGCACTGATCCCCGTCGTCACGCCGAAGCGCGCGCTGGCGTCCACGCTCACCGTGTACGCCGTGCGGTACTCGTCGGGATTGCTCTCGGCCATCGGCACCAGCCCGAGCTGATCGACGCGCTCGCCGGTGAGCGCGACGCAGATCAATCCGCCGGCGCGCTTGACCATGAAGGTGATGAGCTCCGGCGTCACGAGCGACGCCGCGCAGATCAGGTCACCCTCGTTCTCCCGATCCTCGTCGTCGGCGACGATGACGAGCTTGCCGGCGGCGAAATCCGCGATCGCCTGTTCAATGGTGGAGAATGGCATGGCAGTCAGAGAATGCGGCGCGCGGACCGAAACGGCGAGGTCACCGCGCGGCTGCGTACGGGGCGACGAGCTGGCGGACGTACTTGCCGATCATGTCCGCCTCGACGTGGACGCCGTCGCCCGCGCGCACGGCGCCGAGTGTGGTGTGCGTCCAGGTGTACTCGATCAACGACAGTTGAAGAATCCCGGGAGCGGGAAGCGCGTTCACGGTGAGGCTCACGCCGTCGAGGGCGACGGACCCGTGTGGCACCATGAGGGGCTCGAGCTCGTCCGGAATCCGCACGTCGACGAGCAGTGCGTCGTCGCGGCGACGCACGCTCTCGACGACGCCGACGGCGTCGACGTGTCCCTGCACCATGTGGCCACCGAGGCGATCGCCGAGGCGCATCGCGCGCTCGAGATTGACCCGCCGACCGGCCTCCCACGAGCCGATCGTCGTGCGATCGAGCGTCGTGACGATCGCCGCCACCGTGAACCAGCCTTCACCGTACTCGCGCACCGTCAGGCAGGCGCCATTCACCGCGATGCTCTCCCCGGTGGCCAGCCCGCCGTAGCGGGACGAGACGCGTAGCTCGCGCCCCGCCTCCGTCCGCTCGACACGCTCGACGACGCCGACGTCGTCAACCAGCCCGGTGAACATTCAAATAGCTCTCCCCCCTCCGGCAGCCGGAGGGGCGTAGATCGACATCTCGTCGTCCTCGAAGCGCTGCGTGCGGAGGAGCCGCCAGCGAGGGGCATCGGCCACGGGCACGGGCGGAACGGCCCCGAAGGCATTCAGCGCGCCTTTACCGAGAACGAGGGGTGCCCGAAAGATAATCAGGCGATCGACGAGCGCCTCCTGGATGAGCGCCGACGCCAGCGCCGCGCCGCCCTCGACGAGCAGAGAGCGCACCCCGCGCTCGCGAAGGCCCACGAGCGCGTCACGCGAGGTGGCCGCGTGGAGCAGCATTACGCCCGTGTGCTCGAGTGCTGCGGCATGCGCCGGCTCGGGCGCCCAGCAGACCACGATCACCGGCACCTGCGCCGCCGTCTTCGCCAGCTTCGAGGTCCGCGGAAGTCGCGCCGACGTATCGAACACGACGCGCATCGGGGCGACCCGCGGTGGGGGCGCGTGCCGCACGGTGAGCTCGGGATCGTCCGTGAGCACGGTACCGATTCCCACCGCGATGGCATCGACCCCCGCACGCATGCGATGCACCTCGCGCCGCGCCAGCTCGCCGGTGAGCCACGCGGGCTGGCGGGAGCGATCGGCCACCGCGCCGTCGAGCGAGAGCGCGAGCTTGAGCCGGACGAATGGGCGCTCGCTGGAGAACGCGTGAAAGAACGGCGCGTTGATCTCGCGCGCGCTCGCGTCCTCCACGCCCACCGTCACCTCGACTCCCGCCTCGCGCAGCCGTTCCGCGCCGCCCCCCGCGACCGGGCTCGGGTCCACACACGCGGCGACGACGCGGCGCACACCCGCCGCGAGGATCGCGTCGGTGCACGGCGGTGTCTTGCCGAAGTGATTGCACGGTTCGAGGCTGACGTAGAGCGTCGCGCCTCGCGCTCGCTCCCCCGCGGCGCGCAGCGCCTCGACCTCGGCGTGCGGACCGCCGTAGTGCGCGTGCCAGCCCTCGCCGACCACGACGCCGTCCTGCACGACGACGGCGCCGACCATCGGGTTCGGCGCCGTGTGTCCCCACCCGCGTTCGGCCAGCGCGAGCGCTCGGCGCATCCACGCGCCGTCATCGGGCGCCGCCGAGCGCTCGTCGGTCATGCGCTAGAGGCCGATGCGGATTCCCACCGAGCCGTACGTGCGGGATTTGTCGGCACGACCAGTCGTGAACTCGTTGTACGTATCCACCGTCCCTCCGCTCACCTGACCAACTTCGCCGATCAGCTTGAAAACCGGAAGGTTGAGCGACACATCGAGGAAGTAGTTCGTGCGTGTGAGCTTTTCCGCGAACGGAACGACGGTGGATGAGGCGGCGCCCGAGGTCGCGCGTACCAGCGCGCTCTCGTCGTACCGATCCTGTCCGACGCCGCCCGCGAGCCCGAGGAGCAGCAGACTCTTGCTCGCGACGAGTCGAAACGCGGAGGTCTTCACCTTCGCATCCGCGATGTCGATCGTGAAGCTGGAGGCGGTTCCGATGATGCTCGTCGTCGGGAGATCGCGCTTCAGATAGGTGAACGAGACGCCCGGCACCGCGATCGACTCCTGCAGCAGACCGATCCTCACGCCGTATCCGACTTGCAGATTGCGCTCCGGCTTGATCTGGATCTCGTCGCCCGCGCCGCCGAAGCTCGGCACGTAGGTGGCGCTCAGGAGCAGATCGATGCCGCCGACGCTCGTCAATCCGAGGGGCACGCCGCGGAAGATGCCGAGTGCGGCATCGGCGGTGGGCAGACCCAGGATCTGCGACTTGGACGGCAAGGCCTGGCTGCCGGTCCGTTGCAGCCGTCCCGTGAGGCTCGGGTTGGGAAAGCTGGTGACCTGCGGCAGGTCGCCGTTGAACACGTTGCCGCGCAATCCGATCGAGAAGTGCCCCGGTCCGCCGAGGTTGCCCCCCTGCCCGAGCGTCGCGTTCCCGCCCGACAGCGCGAGACCGAGCTGCGGGGCCATCACGTCGAACACGTCGACGGCGATCTGACATGCATCCTGGGTCAGCCGCGCCGGATCGGTCGCCGAGGCACCGGCCGGACAGGGGCTTGTCGCACTCTGCGCGCGTGCGCCGACCGCGGCGAGGAGCATGAGACCCGCGCCGAGCACCATCGCCTTTCTCATTCCAGATCCTCTCAGGTGATTCGCACCCGACCCGTCCCGCGCACGGTGCGCCCGAGACGCCAGGTATCGACATTGGCCGACGCTGCGCTCGCCTCGACCGCGGCGGCGTCAGTCTCGTCGGTGATCACGACCATGCCGACCCCCATGTTGAACGTGCGGTACATCTCCTCACGCGAGACCTGGCCGTGTCGCTCCAGCTGCGCGAAGAGGTTCGGGACCGGCCAGCTTCCGCCGTCGATCACGGCGTCGAGCGTGTCCGGCAGCACCCGATTCACGTTGCCCGGCAATCCGCCGCCGGTGATGTGGGCCATGCCATGGATCCTTCGGAGTATCGGTCTGAGCAGCGGCAGGTACGAGCGATGAATGCGGAGCAACACGTCGGCGACGCTGGCCGTCTCGCCAGGAAACTCGTCGTCGACGCGCAGGTGCATTCGTTCGGCGACGATCCGTCGCGCGAGCGAGAAGCCGTTCGTGTGGAGCCCACTGCTGGCCAGGCCGAGGATGACGTCGCCCTCCTCGACGCGATCGGCACCGAGAATGGCGTCCTCTTCCACACAACCGACGATGAAGCCAGCCAGATCGTAATCGGGCGGCGTGTAGATCCCCGGCATCTCGGCCGTCTCACCACCGACGAGCGAGCATCCGTTTTCGCGGCAGCCCGCGGCGACCCCGGTCACCACCGCCTCGACGACCGCGGGCTCGAGCCGGCCCGCGGCGAAGTAGTCGAGGAAGAACAGCGGCACGGCACCCTGCACCAGGATGTCGTTCACACAGTGGTTGACGAGATCGTGGCCGACCGTGTGATGGCGCCCAGCTTCGATCGCCACGCGCAGCTTGGTGCCGACGCCGTCGGCGCTCGAGACGAGCACGGGGCGCTGGAAGTCGGCGGGGATCCGGAACATGCCGCCGAAGCCCCCGAACGCGCCGCGTGCGCCCGCCGTGAATGTCGACTCGACGACGGCGCGGATGCGCTGCTTGACCGCATCCGAGCGGTCGATGTCGACGCCGGCGGAGGCATAGTCGAGCGGCTGGTCGTCACTCACGCGGAACGCTCCTCCTCGAACGCGACGAGGCGCTTGAAGTCGGCGACGCGCGCCGCGATGTCGGCCGGCCCGATCTCGAGCAGCCGCTGGATGGAAAACCGCTCCACCGCGAAGGAGCCCATGGCCGAGCCGTACACGACGGCGCGTCGGAGGTTGTCGTCGCTCAGGTCTCCCGTGCGCGCGACGTATCCCATGAAGCCACCCGCAAAGGAATCGCCCGCGCCGGTCGGATCGAACACGTCCTCGAGCGGATAGGCGGGCGCGAAGAAGATCGAGCGCTCCTTGAACAGGAACGCGCCGTGCTCGCCCTTCTTGATGATCACGATCGAGGGGCCGCGCTCCATGATCCAGCGCGCGGCCTTCACGAGATTCGTGCAATCCGTGAGCTGTCGAGCCTCACCGTCGTTCAACGTGATGAGATCGACGTGCTTGATCAGCTCGAGAAGGTCCGGACGCCGGCTCTCGATCCAGAAGTTCATCGTGTCGCAGGCCACGAGCGTGGGGCGCTCGACCTGACGCAGCACGTCGAGCTGCAGACGGGGATCGATGTTCGCGAGGAAGACGAACGGCGCGCTGCGGAACTGCGCGGGGATCTTCGGGCTGAAGTGCGAGAACACACCGAGGTGCGTCTCGAGCGTCTCGGCCGAGTTGAGGTCGTGCCGATAGCGGCCGCGCCAGCGGAACGACTGGCCGGCCGTCTGCTCGAGTCCCGCCATGTCGACACCGCGAGCGCGAAGTGGCTCGAGCTGCGCCATCGGATAGTCGTCACCGACGACGCCGACGAGCTGCACCGGCGCCAGGTGGCTCGCCGAGGCGGAGAAGAACGTCCCCGAGCCGCCGAGGACGTTGTCCGCCTTCCCGAATGGTGTTTCGACGGAGTCGAGCGCGACGGAGCCGACGACGAGCACGGACATGGAGATCGAGAAAGAGATTGAAGAGAGAAGAGGGGTGGGGGGGTGGGGGG